>Ga0256407_10003955_pt1 | contig 25460 bp, 24 predicted proteins | sample RumenRJG_04DNA_FD_193489 | JGI IMG/M metagenome (GOLD analysis project Ga0256407, IMG submission 193489) | Bovine rumen microbial communities from Lethbridge, Alberta, Canada - RJG_04 | ecosystem: Host-associated > Mammals > Digestive system > Stomach > Rumen | place: Canada: Alberta... | reverse complement strand
TGTAATCATGACAAGACTAGTATAAGAATTATAGGAACATTGGAGTTCAAAGGTCGTGCATATTTTGGACGCTCGTCGAAAGTACACATAAGAAAGGGAGCCACAATGCTATTAGGAGATAACTTTAGAGTCTCCTCCGCTTCCTCGTTTAATTGTTATAAAAGTATGATTTTTGGTGATAATGTATTATTTGCCTGGGATTGTCTTGTGATGGATTCGGACGGTCATTCTGTGATTGATGAAAAATGTAAGCCTAAGATAAATACAAAATCTGTAATAATCGGAAATCATGTGTGGATAGGATGCCGTAGCATGATTTTAAAAGGGGCAGTGATTCCTAACAACTGTGTAGTTGGTTCAATGTCGTTTGTGACAGGTGAAAACTTTGAAGAGAATACACTAATAGTTGGAGTCCCAGCTAGATCTGTTAAAAAAATCAGTGGGTGGCATGAGTGAACAATTATAATGTATATCATCAAACAAAGACTTCAAGAAAAATATTGCTTAAAGGAGAAGAGTGCCAGGGATGGTGTGATTATGTGGTACAGTGAGTTTGATGTAAAGACTACAACCATGGATTATTACTCTCGAGGCGGTAGAGAAGTGCGAGTAGAGTAATGTGCAATTAGTCTATATTCTTGAAGTCGGGTATTGAGAAGCTCTATGTTTATACTGATGATGCCAAGACTGGAATAAGACATGCCCTGATGGATGATGCGGATGTACCAGTTTATGACGAGGCAAGGTTTATGCATGTGGCATTCAATACATTTGTGAATTACGTACAAAGGAAGTGAAGTTTGTCATGGACTTCCGCAAACTCATAACCAGATATCAGCAATTTGGCGGCATCCAGCTTGTTATAGAATATGCCAAATTAGGAATTCTATGGCCAGCGGTTAAATTGGGTGTGAGATGTTTGGTTAAGGGGCAGTCTTTTAAAGCTATTTATCCAGAAGTTCTCAAGCGGGTTGAACCGATACTCATCAAACGTTATGAATCATTGATGAGATGTAAGAAAGAAGAGGTAAGAAGTAAGAATCCGGAGCATCAACTCAGAAAGATTGTATGGTTTTGCTGGTTACAGGGAATACAGAATGCCCCGACTATCGTAAAAGCCTGTTACAATAGCCTTGAACGGCATCTGGTTCAGGGCGAAGGGTTAAAAGTTAAGGGGTTTGAGATAAAAGTCATCGATAATGAAAATTGGAAAGAATATGTGGAGTTACCTGAATAAATCATCAGTAAGTGGGAGAAAGGAAGAATATCTGCGGCATTATTTTCAGATTTGCTGAGGCTGGAATTGCTGATTAAATATGGGGGACGTGGATAGACAGCACAGTGCTCTGCACTGGGTTTCAGAATTCAAGTTTCAAGTTTCAAGAGTATTTGGACGCGGACCTATTTTTGTTCCAATATACAAAACAGGGGACGATTCCGGTATGTATATCTAACTGGTTTATAACGGCATGCTCGAACAATGAGGTGCTGATGACCTTGAGGGATATGCTTTTCGCCTACTGGAAGGATTATAATTGTACGTTAGACTATTATATCTTCCACCTATTCTTTGCAATGGTGGCAAAAGAGTATCCTGAACAAATAGCAGCAATGCCTTACGGATATAGCATGAATAGTTTAGTATTATTGCATCATTGGGATGAAACGTTCGACCAGAAGAAATGGGACAGGCTAGTAGCCAATGTGAGTTTTCATAAGTTAGCATTTAGGGTGGATGATAATCTCAAGAAGGACAAAGGAAATTATTATAACTACATATTAACAGAATATGGACGTATTTAATATACACATAGAATTTGACTCTCAGGTATTTAGAGATACTGTAGAGAAGCATATCAAAGAGAAGGAAAAGGCCTATGTGTGCGTGGTGGATGCCAATGTAATCACCATTGCACAGAAGGACTTGAAGTATCGAGAGATAGTAAAGAACGCTACCATCAACACGTGCGACGGTAGCTCTATCGCGAAGATGGTAAATAAGATTTATGGCACGAAATACTCAGCCTTTAACGGCCCAGAATTGTTTGAGTATTATATAGAACGACCTTACAAGCATGTCTTAGTTGGTAATACGGCTAAGAAAGTGGAGCAAATAAAAGGGTTTGTGAAACAAAAAGGCGTTGATGTTGATTTAAAGCATGTTGATGTGCCGTTTGTGCCTGTTGATCAGTTTGACTATCCTGCAATAGCCAAACAGATAAACGAACTCAAACCTGATATAGTTTGGGTAAGTCTTGGCGCTCCTAAACAAGAAACGTTTATTTCGAACATATTCCCGTACATCGAGCAAGGTGTGCTATTTGGTATTGGAGCTGCTTTTAACTTCTACACGGGGGATTTGCATAACAATAAAAAAGAGATTGGTGGCTTACGTTTTATCTGGCTGGAGCGCATCTTTAAGGAACCCAAAAAGCAACTGAAGCGAGTTGGTGGCTATCTGATGATGGTGCCGAAAATGTACTTCGAAGAGAAACGGAAAGCTAAAGCTCTTCGTAAAGTTTAAGAAGTTTAGTGGTTTAAGAGTTCAATTATGAAGATACTTATAACTGGTGTCCACGGTTTTGTGGGCACTAATCTGGTGAAAGCTCTCTCCAAAGAGCATACGATTTACGGGCTGGATATCATAAGCCCTACCAAGGAGGGTGTTAGATTCACATTCAGTTGGGATTACCTTGACAAAGAGAATGGAATACCAGAGGTGGATGCAATTATTCACTTAGCAGGTAAGGCTCACGACACCAAAAACCAAACGGTTTCGGATGTCTATTTTAAGGTCAATACTGGTTTGACACAGATAATATATGATTATTTCCTGAAGTCGAAAGCGAAGAAATTTATATTCTTCAGTACAGCAAAGGCTGCTGCTGATAAAGTGGATGGGGTGCTGACAGAAGATGTAGTGCCTTCACCTGTAGGTCCTTATGGAGAATCCAAAATTGCGGCTGAGAAATACATTCAAGAGCATCTTGTTGCAGAGAAGCAGGTGTATATCCTGCGTCCTTGTATGATTCACGGTCCTGGGAATAAGGGTAATCTGAATCTGCTATATGGGGTGGTAAAGAAAGGAATACCTTGGCCGCTTGGAGCTTTTGAGAACAGGCGTACATTTACATCTATAGAAAACCTGTGCTTTGTCATCAATGGTTTGTTAACCAAGGATGTACCAACTGGTATTTACAACATGGGTGATGACGAAGCTTTGAGCACCAATGAGTTGATTGAGGAAATCTGTAAGTCATTAGGAAAGAAAGCACATATTTGGAAATTGCCCAAGGGCTTGATGTATAGTGTAGCCAAAGTTGGTGGTTTGCTGCATCTTCCTTTGGATACTGAAAGATTACGTAAGTTGACGGAAAACTATATATCTTCCAATGCTAAAATTAAGAAGGTACTTGACGTTGATAAAATGCCTGTTGATGCAAAAACGGGTTTACAGCAGACTTTGATGTCATTCCGAGGTTAAAAATACAGATTCCTTTATAAAGCAATTTAAGAAAAATAAGATTTATAATGAAAACAGCATTAATTACTGGTATTACTGGCCAAGATGGAAGCTATCTGGCCGAGTTTTTGTTGGAAAAAGGTTATGATGTTCATGGAACAATTCGTCGCTCGTCGGTGGATTTCCGTGAAAGAATTGCACACCTGGAAGGCACACCACACTTTCACCTGCACTACGCAGATCTTGGTGACTCAATGAGTGTGCTGGGCGTGATTGGTAAGGTTCGCCCTGATGAGATATACAATCTGGCAGCACAGAGCCATGTGCAGGTTTCGTTCGACAGCCCTGAGTTTACGGCTGATGTGGATGCTGTAGGCGTTCTGCGTATTCTGGAAGCTGTACGCCAGTTGGGTATGACGGATACTTGCCGCATCTATCAGGCTTCAACATCAGAGCTTTATGGTAAAGTGGAGGAGGTTCCTCAGAACGAGAATACACCATTCCATCCTTATAGCCCGTATGCAGTGGCTAAACAGTATGGCTTCTGGATTGTGAAGGAGTATCGTGAGGCTTACAACATGTATTGCTGCTCGGGTATTCTGTTTAACCACGAGTCAGAGCGTCGTGGAGAGACCTTCGTAACCCGTAAGATTACGCTGGCTGCTGCTCGTATTTCTCAAGGCTTGCAGGATTGCTTGTATTTGGGTAATATGGATTCACTTCGTGACTGGGGATATGCCAAGGACTATGTGGAGTGCATGTGGTTGATTCTTCAGCAGGAGAAGCCTGAGGACTTTGTGATTGCTACTGGTGTGCAGCACAGTGTTCGTGAGTTTACGGATTTGGCATTTAAACATGCTGGTATTGAACTGAAGTTTGAGGGTGAGGGTATCAACGAGAAGGGTATTGTAGTAAGTGGTCCTGAGAACCTGATTGGTAAGACTGTTGTTGCTGTTTCAGAGGACTTCTATAGACCAACTGATGTGGTTAACCTTTGGGGTGACCCAACTAAGGCAAAAGCTAAGCTGAAGTGGAATCCGAACAAGACCAGCTTCGAAGAGCTTGTTCGCATCATGGTAGAATCAGACATCGCCAAGGTAGCTGCTGAAGGTGCTGCCGCTAAGGTTAGAACTAATCTTGCTGAGTATCTTGAAAAGGGTATTGTTAAATAATCAAGAATTTGAGAATTAGAGAATAATGCTTGATAAAAATAGTAAAATCTATGTCGCAGGCCACAACGGACTCGTTGGGTCTGCTATATGGAATAACCTGAAAAGTAGAGGTTATAACAACCTTATAGGTCGTTCACACAAGGAACTGGACTTGACAGATCAGAATGCTGTCAAGAAGTTCTTTGATGATGAGCAGCCTGATGCAGTAGTTCTGGCAGCCGCTTTTGTTGGCGGCATTATGGCAAATATGCTGTATCGTGCTGACTTCATTATGATGAACATGAAGATACAGTGCAATGTGATTTCAGAGGCGTATGCGCATGGGGTAAAGAAGTTGCTGTTCCTGGGTTCCACCTGCATCTACCCAAAGAACGCACCCCAGCCTATGAAAGAGGATTGCCTCTTGACTTCGCCTTTGGAGTATACGAACGAGGAGTACGCTATAGCTAAGATTGCAGGCTTGAAGATGTGTGAAAGCTATAACTTGCAATATGGTACCAACTATATTGCTGTGATGCCTACCAATCTTTATGGCCCGAATGATAACTTCCATTTGGAGAACAGTCATGTGATGCCTGCCATGATGCGCAAAGTATATTTGGCAAAACTCATTCACGATGGAGCTTGGGATAAGATCCGTCGTGATTTGTCGATACGCCCTGTTGGTGCAAACATCAAGGAGAATGGTGAGCAGGTACGCTATGTGATTGATGGCAATAGCGATGAAGCACTCATTCGTAAGATACTTGCTTGGTATGGTATTGAGGATAATAAGGTTACTCTTTGGGGTACAGGAAAGCCATTGCGCGAATTCCTTTGGTCGGAGGATATGGCTGATGCTTCTGTGCATGTTCTTTTGAATGTGGACTTCAAAGACATCATCGGCATAGAGAAATACTCAAGCGTACACTATGGTGTAGCTGCTGATGGAGTGGTTGACCGCAACCATTCAACAGGCCGTGGTGGATATATCCCTTCTTTAGGTGAAATCCGCAATTGCCACATCAACGTAGGTACTGGTAAGGAGTTAACCATCCGCGAACTGTCAGAATTGGTAGTGAAGGCTGTTGGTTTTGAAGGAACAGTAGAGTTTGATGCATCTAAACCTGATGGAACAATGCGTAAACTCATTGATGTGAGCAAACTGCACTCTCTTGGCTGGACGCATAAGGTTGAGATAGAGGATGGAGTTGCCAAACTCTTTGAGTGGTATCGCCAGTCGTTAGCCTAAGGCTATATCCAAGGCGTGAAGGATGAGATGAGAGCAGAGGAGAGGATGAAATAAATAACGGAACCACAACTTTCGCTGTAGTTCCGTTCAAGGCCCAGAATAATGAATCTGTTGCATATTAAGGTAAATCGCTAAGTTAGCTATTGCTGACTTTCGTCGCGACTCGACAATGTTCAAACATGTTTGCATTGTACTCACTGCTCCGAAAGTTCCCTGCGAATCCGATTCATGGCATCGCTAACGATGATGTTCTTGCAATAGAGCTCTCTGCCGTCAATCTCTGACACGCCAAGGATCTTGGCTTCTGGGAAGTGCTTGCGCAAGTGGACCAGTAGCTGCAAAAGGGCTGCTCGCTGAGCCATAATAGCGTTGACGCTGGCATCTGGATTGATGAGCCAAGCCTCGCTTCGAATGGAGCCGCAGTAGCGGATGAAGATGGAGCACTTGTTGTACTTGTCAGGGGCATAGACGGGGCCTTGGATGATGTTAGCAGTGAGACTGATGTCGGTTGGATTAAGGACAAGTCCTTCTGAATTGACGACGTAGTGGTATCCGAAGTTAGGCACAACGTGGCGACCAGACTTACCATCGTGATTTTCACGATCTGAGTCAATGAAGATATATTCGATTTTACGCATTGCATGATAATTTTAAGGATTAAAATGTTTCAAGATTCACGTTTCATGTTTCAGGTAAGGTCTCAGGACCAAGACCTAAGCGTACTTGGAACTTGAATCCTGAAACCTGAAACCAATGAGAGATTAGAAGTGGTTTACGCAGCTGGTGGTGGTGAGGGCTGCGGCCAGAGCTGTCAGAATACTGATGATCAACTGGATGATGAACTTCCACACGCTTTTCTTGGAGTTGTCACCAGGAATGGTGATGGGTTCCACCTCGGGAGTTGCATCAGGGTTAGACACTGCGTCAGAGACGGTTTTGTCAATGACCTTTTTGAATACCTTTTCAAGGATTTTTTTAAGAATCTTTTTCATCGTAGTAATTGTTTAATACGTTAAATAATTGATGATTAAGAAGGGTCACACAGACCTGACATGGCCGTAAGGCCTATGTGACCCGGGGAGAGAGAGGATTACTCCATGTCGCCGTTGCCTTCGCCGCCGCCGGCATTGCCGCCCTTGGTGAAGGTGCGAGAGGTTACTGAGCTGGAGACACCGTCCTTGATGGCGATGGCCTTCACGGTGGTGGTGTCAGTCAGGGTGACAGGAGCGGAGTAGAGAGTGCTCTCTGTGGTAGGAGTGCTGCCGTCGAGGGTGTAGTAGATACTTGCACCGGACTCAGCAGACATGCTTACCTGAGTGCTCTCGGTGAACTGAGTTTCACCTGAGAAGGTGGGAGCTGCTACAGTGTTAGTCTGGGAACCACCGCCAGTGTTGGAGCCACCTCCTGACTCAGAACCTGAACCGCCTGTGTTCTCACTACCTCCGGTATTGGAACCTCCGCCAGACTGTGAGCCGTTGCCGGTGTTAGAACCAGAGCTAGAAGAGCCTCCCTGATACTGATCTGTGGTCACGGAACCGTCAGCGTTGATGGTGGTCTGAGTACCGTTCTCAGCTACGATGATGATGACGGTCTGGTCACCAGCAAGGGCGTTGAGGGTGATGGTGTCAGGCCAAGGACCAGTGAGATAGACATCCTGATAGCCGCTCTTGGAAGCGATCTTGATGCTGGTAGGATGCTCAGCGGCATAGTCGCTGATGGTCTGCTCAACATCAGTGATGGTGACATCCTGACCTTCTACATAGAGCTCAGCCAGAGCCTGGAGGGCCTGAGAGAGTGCCTTGTAGTTGAGGCTGAAGTAGCGGTTGCTGGGCGAACCACTCTTGTTGGTGATGGTCTGGCGGATGGTACGGAGGTGATGCTTCATGTGCATCTGTATCATCTTGAAGACCGCCTGGCGGATGCGAGCCTCAGTGGTGTTATACACACTGGCAGGCATGGTGGGAGTAGTACGGGCATAAGTCTTGCCGTTGAGAGTGTAATACGTGATACCATCGATGGTACCGGTTGATTTGCGGCCAATGCCGACTTGTTTAATCTGTGCCATACAATTTAAATTTTTAAAGGGTTAAAAAATTGGTTCAAGATTCAAGATTCAAGGTTCAAGTACAGGCGGCGCCACCTGAAACATGGAACTAGAAACCTTAAACTCGAGTTTACTCGATCTTGAGAGCGTTCTGCACGGAGCACTTGCCGTAGCCAAGCTTGCCATTGCGCATGCCAAGCAGGATGGTGCGGCGGTTGCGCTCGCGAGAGACATAGCTCACGTGGATGAAAGAGGGATAGAGGATCAACTGGTCGTAGTCAATCTGCTCGCTGGTGATGATGAGGCGGAAAGCCTTAATCAGCAGTTCGCGACGACTTAAACCAGACTGCCCGGGGGCCACATAGAAGTCAGCTGCCTGCCCCTGCATGTGCTGGCTGCGCTCAGAGCTGTGAGCCAACAGGTCGTTGAGGATCTTGGTACGGAAGCCGCTGGTGATGACCACCGGCAGACCAAGTTCCTCGCGGAGCGGTTCCAAGGTGTTCGCGCAGAGGCGGCGCAGGTTCTCGACAGCCTCCTGAGGAGGATTGTTCTGGATGCCATGCTTGATGGCCGTGGAGCTCTTGGTGAACTCGTCCAGGCAGAAGTGCTGAGATAAAAGAATGTTGTTCATACGCGTTCTTTTTTTATAAGTTTTACAATGTTTATTAACTCTGTGAGACCTTCGGAATCGTGCTACCCGGGATGCCTTTTTCGTCTGATCTCTGGTGCAAAATTACTGGGGGCAGAGGGGTGAAACCAAGATGAAATCAGGTGGATACTTTCTTTCAGGTTTCAGGCTTGAAAATCAATAACTTACAATACGTTTGCAGAACGCAAAAAGACTCTTAATAGCCAGCGTACAGGCTGGCAAATTCATGGCATAAATTGGTGATAACACTAAAAATAGATGTAATATGGATAAGGAGAATAATGACGCTAAGTTCACGATTGAGGGTAACCCCGGTCAGAACAATACGTTTATCAATATAAAGACGGCTTACAACGTGAATCCCAACGCGACTACGGTGGAGAATACCTTCATTATAGGTTCGCGCGAGGAGGGCAATGCTGCCGTTGCTGAGGCTGTGGGTGGAAAGCCTGACGGCAAGAAGCTCGGTGCTATGACACTGAGAGAGATGCTGAAGAAAGACCTGATTGATACGGGCAATATACAGAAAGAAATACTGAACTATGTCAGTTGTATCCGCCCTAAGCTTAAGGGTACGATGGATAAGAAGTATGAGACCTTGTGGGCTATCATTGTAGAACATGAGGCTTTTTCTGTTGACCTGTATGACCCAGGCAAGCAGCAATGCACCTATAATCGCAACCTCGTGGCTAACATCATCCATTACTTGGACAGCAAGGGTTTCTACGAGGAGCCTTATAGTGCTGCGGCCATGACCCGTGCACTGGAGGCCGGCGAAGACCAGCATCCCATCCGCAGAGCCTTGGGTATGGATCCAGAACCTAAGTACTGCAAGGTGGTTGATGAGATTTTGACAGAACTAGAAGAGAAATAAATGGGAATGACAGTAGCAGAATTACAACGTATACTCTTATACAAGGGGCATGATGATATGGCGGACTATTTGCGCAATAGTCCTTTCAACCGTTGTGTATATAATGTGCTGCTTAACTATGGCCCAAAGCCGTTGCCTGTATCCATGCTGACAATCTTTAACGAGGCATATTACCAGTGTGTGAGAGTAAATCTTGACCCTAATCCTGGTACTGATCTCGCTAACCGCTATCTTCAAGAGGAGACTTTGTGGCTCAGCTCTGCGCAAGCAGCTAAACTGGTGTTCAGTATAGTTTGGGGCATATTGCGTTGTAAGGATGGAACAACATTCAATGAGGAATGTTTTGTAGATCAATTCTATCCTCTGATTGGTAAGGGGGAAGACGAGCGTCTGGCTTATATTATCATCAAGTTTACAGCAGGTGACCGTTTGCTACCTCCTAAGTTCTTTAAACCAATGCCAACACCGGTTGATGAATTGCCTTTGGTGACTGGTAAGGATGATTGTAGAGTTTGGCGTGATGTCACAGATAACTTTTCGCAGAAGTCCATTGAGCGTTTTCTGGAATTATATGAAACCCCAGAAGAACAGAACGCTCTTTTGTCCTTCATAGAGGGTTCGTATAGTGAAGTGGGTGACAAAAGTTGCAAGGTGAATTTCACTAAATTGCACGACGGTATCATAGCACGGGTTTATCATCAAGTGGCAGAGCAGGAAGCTAAGTATATGGAAGGCATGGATATGACCTACAAGGAGCAGCTGGAGAAACTGCAAAAGGAATTTAAGTCGCTGCAAGAGTTTCAGGAGTATCGTATTCATGAAATAGAATCCCGCCATCAGAGTGAACTGCAAGAACTGAGGGAGAAGCTTGAACAGAAGTCTTTGCTTCAGAAACAAAAGGATGATCCTAAAGTCCTGTTGTTTACTTTCACGGAAATGGTAGAGATAGTAAAAGCACGATTCAGCAAGGCTGGGGCAGAGGAGTTTACTAATATGCTCTACAACTTAGCTACCAAACATGGGTGTCTGGATGAGGAAATCAGCAAAGCAATTGATGGTATAGTACCTGCAGTATTGCAAAGAGAGAAAGGTAATACCACTATTCAAATACCCACTGCGCAACAGGTGAACATCAATCCCCAAAACGTTAATAATAACACAAAGGAGCCCTAAAAATAGCCTTTAGGCATACTCTAGCCATACTCTAAGCTGCTTCTAGCCATACTCTAGGCATACTCTAAGCTCACTCATGAGTAAGGCTAGAGCGAGAATGAGACGAGAGAAAAGCGAGGCTACTCCGATTCTGATATGAATGATGAGGAAGAAGAGAAACTATAAATCCAATCCTAACTACGGCATCTTGCATCACGAACGCCAGATGTACCTCCGTTATTTCTTTAATAGTGGAAAGAAATCATTGGCTCTCCATAGTTTGAAGAGTATTGAGGACATCACCTTTTTGCGTGATATGCAAAAGTGTGTGGCCGTCTATTCAAAATCTATCAATCAGGAGATAGAGGGCAATTTGTTCCCAAAGGATTATAAGGAGCTGTGTACCCGGATTCCTTCTTTTGTTCGCCCAGTATCGCTGAACTCAGAATTGGTTTGGTTCTGTAGCTATTTCAATAAATATACAAAGGAAATCAAATGGTTCCTTGAAAAGAAGAAAGAATATGAGCAACTGTTCCTGTTGGGAGAATGGGGTAAGTGTTATGACATAACCGAAGAGGTAAAGAAAAAACTTGGCGTATCATTGTGGTACTTTGAGGCCAGATTCTTACTCTATGAATATTGGGACAAAAGGAAAGACGGCATCCTGATGATGTCTGACTGCCTTGAATCCACAAAGGACGTAGATATCAACCATCTGCAAATGATGGTTTATATGTTGCACCACCGAACCACAACCAATATTTCTCCTTTCAAGTTTGACGAGGACTTGGATGCCTTGTACAAACGAAACAAGACGTTGTTCCATGAGGACTGCTATCGCTACTACCTGTTCAGACTCAACTTCTTTAACCATATTGATCAAGAAGAGTTGTCGTTCAATATGCTGTTTGAGTCAATCTCATCCTTGGTTGACCGTTATTTGATGGCTGTAAACCTTCTGAAGACTGAAGCCATTAGAGGAGAGCTGGATGATAACCTGAAAAGTAGGGCGACATACCTTTATGCCAGAACAGGTGATGAAGAGCTGCTGCCTATCATTGTAAAGATAGGAAAAACCCAAAAGGAGGATTATTTTGACAGTTACCTTATAGAGATTTTGGACAGCTATTATGCTGGCGACTATGAGTCAACGATTGATAAGTGCAAAGCTTATATCAAGGAGAATGCAAGCGCTTTTGACCTTTATGTTCTATATGGGCGCTGCCTGATTTATTTGGGTAAGAACTATCAAAATATTCTGCCAGGAGGTGACTATATTCCGGCCAACAAACTTTGCAGGCTTGTATATCAAACATTGATTTATCAAGGTGACAGGGATGCTGTGTACTCATTGTTCCAGATGAACAAGAACTTGTATGGATTCCATCTGGCTGCTGCTATGCATGTTTTCGTGAAGCACGAGATGAACGAAGAGGTGGATGACAAGATAAGAGCTCTCTGGACTAAGAACTTTGATCCCGAATTTGCCCAAGCATCTTATGAAGAAACTGAAGACGCCATTGAATACCTGAAAAGCTACAGTAAGCAGCGAGAATCTGTCGTTTGCAAGGTATATGAATCAAGATTGCAGGGCGAAGAACTGGCTGAAGGAATAGCCTGCTACAATATTCAGCTACCGCACAATGCTACCATTGTGATGCAAAAAGGTGAGTATGATGTGGCCTTTAAGATGTGGGAAAACTATTATGATGTATCAACATCGTGGTTGCCCAACAGACAGAAAGCTGTAAGGAATATGGTGAAATGCCTGTTCCTGGCCGGAAAGGTTGAACGTGCTATTACGCTGTATGTTGACTTCCTGATGAACGACCAGCCATCTACTCAGAAGGTTGATACGGATGAGATTATCAAATATCTGCAAGACAAACTGTATGAGGATATCCATAGGAACATTGACTTGGCTATCTTTATGGGATTGAATTGCAAAGACGGTGTTGACAAGAGTTTCATTCTGCTGGAATTCTGTGAGACTAAGGGCGTTGAACGGCCGTCAGACTTGATAGGAGAACTGGATGAGCCAGAAGATAGACAGGAGGCTTTCTTTGCCATCATGAATGATGACGAGACGCTGAGGCACTACTTCAATATACCCAGCCTGAAAGACAGATTGAATGAACGCTTGAAGATCCTGAACTACCTGATTTCACTGGAAACTCATAATAAGGAAACTTACCTGCAAATGCGCAAGGAGGTGGAGGATGCGTTATTGGTGTACAGGGTGTCATCGAACCTGAATGAAGGAAAGATATATGCTAATGACCAGGCCATCTTGAAGTATAAGTTGAATGAGATAGACGGCTTGTATAACCGCTTCATGCAGTTGCTGGACATTATTATAAAAGACAAGAAAAGCTTCTTTGCCGTCGATCTTGCCAGTTCTACCATATTCTTCTGCGAGAAGGAAGTAGAAGGCGAGGATTTGAAATCGAAGACAAGGCTGAGCGAAAATGGTGTCTATGAGGTGTTTTATTCGCTGTATGACTATATCAGAGACAAATTCCTATATAGTGAATTCGGACTGGTCGCTTATCTGAGTACCCGTGTACGCCACGGTGAGTTGGAGAGTAAATTGAGACCGGAGCTGGCTCAGCGGAATCTGATACTCCAGACAAAAGACAACAATTATCAGCCTACTTCGTACTGGGCAGACCATTATAACCTGAGCTCGTCGGAGAATCATATAGTGAACGACGCTTTGGCCAAGTTCTCGAAGAATTTTGATGCTGAGGTTGTTGACCTGATAAAGGAGCGTCTGCAGATTTATGACAAGGAAAAGAAACCTAAAGGTCTGTTTAACTATAATACAGATACCGATGAACTTCCTTCAAAGGCTATGGAGATTGGTATACTGCTACGTTCTGAAAAGAAGGGTAAAGAAGAGTTCTGTAAGCTGATGATAGATTGGCTATGGCAGAAAACTGAGAGCAGTCTGGCGAATATTAGGCATTACATAGCAGGGGATTTTACAGAGCATATCAATGCATTGTTTGATACCTTGCAATACGACCTAAGACCAGAGGTGTTGCCAGTAGGACATGCGCAATCGTTCTTGCAGTCTGCAATCACAGAAGCTAGTACTACCATAGCGAGCAAAATCAAAAACATTGAATGTTGGTTTAATGTGTCGGGTCTGAAATTGGAGGATGTGGACTTTAAACAACTGACACACCAGGTATTCAATAATATTGAGACAGCATATCCTCAGTATAAGGCAACGGGTAAGCCCAAGATTGAGGGTGAATCGTTCAAACTGAAATCGAACTTCGTGCTGCATTACAAAGATTTGTTGTCAAACCTGATAACAAATATGCTGAAGCATGGCGAAGTAGATGAAACCGGAACAAGGCCCGTCGTATTGAGTTTCAAGATTGACGAGGATGTACTGACGCTGCATTTTGAAAATAAAGTGAAGCCGGGCGAAGAAGAGGCCCTGAATAAGAAATTTGCAGAGAAACTATCAGCAAAGGCTTCTTACTACAATTCTGAAGGTGGTAGTGGTATTGCCAAATCTAAGAAGATATTGAAGTGGGACTTGCAGACGGATTCAAATGATATTGCCATAGAGGCAAAAGACGGTATCTGTACTACTGATGTGACAATTTACACAAAGATTTTGAAAGCAAATGAACAAGCGGCTACTGATAATAGAGGACAATGACTCGAAGCTGAATAGGCTACGCCAGTTTTGCGAGGAGAATCTTCCAGACTTTAGTGTGGAGGACAAACGCTCGTATAACTCAGCATTGTCAGAAGTAGTGCATAATGGTAAACGCTACGACCTGATTCTGCTGGATGTAAGTATGAATACCTACGATATTAGTCCAGAGGAGTCAGACGGAGAACAAGAACCTCTTGCAGGGTCTAACATTCTGCGATTTATGAAGCTTCGAAAGATATATGTTCCCGTTATTGTGGTGACTATGTACGAGAGCTTTGTGGATGGCATTAAGATAGACAAACTCGATGAAGGATTCAGGGAGAAATACCCTGAGTTCTATAAAGGTTTTGTATATTACAGCCTGAGAAACGAGGATTGGATTACACACTTGAAAGAACTGATAGCGAAGTTATGATAAGAGTACTTATTATGGACGACACTCCGGAAAAGACCGCCAAAATCAAGTCGGTCTTGATGGAGAGATGCTTGCTGAATGCAGACGAGATAGAGTTGGCAGAGTCGATTAACAGTGGCCGCAGGAAACTGGCGGCTAATGTTTATGACCTGCTTATTCTGGACCTTGTGATGCCCATCAATGATGGTGAGGAGGTCGAAGCAGAAGGGAATAGTGAGAACTTTATTGATGAATTGAAGCGAGTAGGACGTTTGCACAAACCTGTTTATATCATTGCGCTGTCACAATATGAAGATAAGATTGCGCAGCACAAACAGGAGTATGAAAAGAAGTTGTGGAAACTGATTCATTACGACCTGAAAGAAACTGATTGGGAGGATGTGCTTCAGGAAGCAGTCGATACGATTATTGAGACCAAGAAGCAGTTGTTGAAGTCTGTTCAAGATGAGCGTCATTATGAAATTGGCGTGCTTTGTGCGTTGCAGGAAGAGTTTGAACAGATGAAACTTGCTTTTGGCGGTCAATGGAATGTGGTGACCGTGGAAGGCTGTCCTTATACACTCTATGCTACGCAGATGCGTACCGAATTGGGACACACTATTAAAGTGATAGCTTGTTGCAATAATGTTGCGGGTATGCAGGCCGCATCCATAACAGCTTCGTTCTTGTTGAGCCGGTTTGACTTGGATACACTGTTTATGACAGGTTTTTGCGCTGGTTTCAAAAAAGAAGGTGTAAACTATGGTGATTTGTTCATTGCTGACTCAGAATATGACTATGGCAGTGGCAAGCTGGTAAAGAATGATGCTAATGAGCAGATGGTGCAGCCCGAACCCAAGCAGATGCCTTGTAACTATGATACCCTATCAAAACTCAACGACTTTGTCACTGAGGATCTCGCAGCATCAAAGGTTTATGCGGAGCTGAAACGTAAGTCTTTGTTGATAGAAGACATGAATATGCCAAATATCTTTGTGGGACCAGGAGCCTGCGGCTCATACGTGGTAGGCGACAAGGCATTCATGAAGCGTTTGCTGAGTGATGATAACAGGAGCCTGCAAGGGTTGGATATGGAAGGCTACGGTTTATATCTGGCAGGTCATATGCTGAATAAAAACTGCGTACTGGTAAAGGGTATTGCAGATTTTGGTGACAGGGAAAAAGATGACAAGTACCATAAAGTTTGCTCTTATGCCAGTGCATACTTTGTAGCGCAATATATCAAGAAGAGGCTATAATCAAATGGAGAGCATTATAGACAGACTAAAGGAGTTCATGGAAAACGAGGCCCGCTCCTGTTCCATGGATTTCGGGTGCGTTACGCCGGAGTATGTATATAGGATGTGGGGAGGTTGCGTTGCGATAGATGAAATCGCAACGGGACTGACGGTATTATGGAAGAATGGATTCTTGGAGATGTAATGATTACTGATTAGGAGTTAAAGCTTTGAATAGCAATAATTTGATTAAAAATGGCAATATATAGCTTGGCTTTTAACGATTATCCGGTATCTGTGAACAATCCAGAGAACAGAGAACCATATAAACGGTCGCTACTAAATCAAATAAAAGCGAAGTATAACATTGGAGCAGGCACCCCTGCCTTTTTTGATAGGAGATCTGAATTATACGTTTTGCTTGTCTTCTTCTATAAAGATTCTCAGTTTGGTGATTTTGATAATTACTTGAAATATACAGTCGATGCGTTTAAAAAGTGCATTTATGCAGACGATAAGTCGGTGAAATACTTTCAGGTTTATGGGGTTCCTTGTAACAATGCTTCTAACTATGTTGATGTTTCTAATCTTGATGAAGAAAGCCTTGGAGCAATTATTGATTTCGTAAGTGGCGTGAATGATGAAGAAGGTTATCAAGACGTTATGGGCTATTTTGAGTGTGGTGAAGTAACACCAAGGTTTTATAACTTTAGGCTGGGTGAGATATGGAGATAAGAGAGGAGTTCGTAAAACGTTACTGGGAGAACATTGTCAGAGACCAGGTAATTGATGACTGGGAGCAAAAGGGTTTCAAAGTGGAAACAGAGAAACGCTTTGGGGAGGATGTCGCAGATATATATGCTGAGAAAGAGGATAAAAAGTATATTGTCGAAATAGTGACATCAGCGAAAGAGAAAGGCATATATGCCAGGCTACAGAAAGCTGCTAAGCTGGAAGGGGCGCAAATGCTGCTAGTAATGGGCAATTATCAAAATGAAAAAGCTTTGGTGGATATAGATGGCTTCGATAGGATATTACTTAGTTATCTCCAGGAAGGGAATATCCCTTCAAGTGTTGAAGCATTGGGACACCACTGCCAAATAGTGGAAATAAGGGAGGTCAGATTTGCGGAAGTGAATGTTCTGGCTGATTTTATTTGGGTTCGTGGTAAATGCGTTTGCGACGTAGAGATATGTCTGGACCATCAAGAGGAATGTAAGTTTAAGATGCCATTCCCAGCAGAGTTTGATTGCAATTTAATATATGATCCAATTCTCAAGATTGGCAAAATGGAAGAGTTTGAAGTAGATACCTCGGCGTATTATAAGTGATTTGGGGTGGCTGGCGTAGCGCGCTACGCTGGAACATACGGAATTAATGTAAAAGACTATCTGTTATGGAGCTGAAAGTTAAAGACTTTGTAAATTCAATAGATTTGAGCAAGGCAGAAGTGTTTCTTCCGCTTTATGAGTCTGTTGTCAATTCTATTATCAGCTTGGACAAAGTAACACGCGAAGAAAAGAGAATTGAGATTTTCATTGAGCGTGCTGCAGGAGAATATGTTTCGGATTTGTATGGTCGAGACGTTCCTCCTATTCAGGACATAACAATCATAGATAACGGACAGGGCTTTACAGAAGAAAACTTTATTTCGTTCAATAGCCCTTACGGTGATTTGAACAGGAAAAAGTATGGATGTAAAGGCGTTGGCCGTTTTACCATATTGGCACTCTTTGAAAGGATGGAGATAACCAGTGTCTATGAAGAAAATGGGAAGTGGTTGAAGCGTTCATTCAAGTTCGACAAAGATAATGAAATAACAGAAGAAACAAAGGAAGAGATAAAACCATCGGCACCACAAACAAAAGTTGTATTAAGGAACTGTAATAACAAGGAACTTATATCAAGTACAGCCCGTAATGCTGAGGATATAGCACGCGGAATAATGGAGCATTGCTTCATATATTACCTGTGTGATAATCTGCCAATCATCAACATTACAGAGAAAACACAAGAGGGAAAAAACTGTTCGCTGAGTGTGAACAACTATTTTTCTTTGGAATCAAAAGAGAAGGAGAAAGACATTGAGGTAGAAGGGAAGAAGTTTCACTTATATGTGGTGAAGTCTGATAAGATTACTAGCCGAAAGTATAACTATGTTTCACTTTGTGCTAATTCTCGAGTAGTCGGTGCAAAAAGAAACTTGGCTGATGTTGATTCACTGTATAACTATCCGATAACAGAAAATGGAGAGTCGAAATTTATAGACATCTATGTGGTATCCGAATACTTGGATAATAGTGTCAACAATTCAAGAACAATGTTTAAAATACCCGAAAAGGCAGATGATATGCCATATTTAGAGGGTATGGAGAAGGTGGTTACGATTGAAGATATTCTGAGGGGTGTGGCCAAAGAGATTTCAACCATGTACGAGACTTATGCGGTTGAAACCAAGAAGAGGAACATAGAGGAGGTAAAGAACTATATAACAACAACATCGCCAGAGTACAGAAGTTTTCTGCTGAGGGATGATATACTGGAGGCGATGCCACCGAACCTAACAGACGAAAAGAAGGAAGCATATCTGCATGGAGTGGCATATACCGAGAACAAGAAGATAGCTGAAAAGATAGACAAGTTCATCCAGTTACGCGAAGTGAATGAGGAAGAGATAAGTGGTATTATTGACACCATCAAGAAGCGAACAGCGTATGATGCAGACAATTTGGTAGCATACGTTACTCGTAGGAAAGCCATTATTTCTTTGTTTGAGAAGATGCTGGAAATGAAAGAGGACGGGAAATATGAGTTGGAGAGCATGATTCATAACTTGATATTCCCAATGGGGCTTACCAACGAAAGCGTGAACTATCAGTACCATAACCTTTGGCTACTTGACGACAGATTCTCGACTTTCAGGTATATAGCATCTGATAAGTCCATTACTTCGATGAGTCAAATAAAGAGCTCGAAGGAACCTGACATCGTGATGATAAACGATGACCATCTGTTGGTAAACAATGCTATATCATACGGAGACAAAGAGATGGGTGAGGTTGGCTCAATGGTTATCTTCGAGTTCAAAAGACCTGGCGATACTGCGCATCAAAAGAAGAAGACCGATAACAGATGGGAGTTTTCGGAGTTGGTGGAAGGCTACTTTGATGATTTCCTATATGGGAAAGAAAAAGAGAAAAAGAACTGGAAGGGGCAAAAGGTGCATGTGTCTGAAGATACACCCAAGTATGGCTATATTGTAATGGATGAAATGCCTGATGAACTTATCCGTTATAATAAGAACCGTCAGTGGAGAAAAACACCGTTCGGGTCATACTATAAGATTAACCCAGATTTGAATCTCCATATCGAGGCAATGGATTTCCATACGCTATTGAAGAATGCGAAGGAAAGGAATAATCCGTTCTTTGACCATTTGTTTACGTCGAAGATGTAATGATTTAATGCTGGAAGGAACTTACGGAGCAAAATAAACGTAAGAATCAGTGGGTATGATTTCATTTTAAGCGAAATGGCACAGACAGAGCAAGAAATGTTGATAGGGCAACATCCTGTTGCACCTCAGATATACGGCGTTTGGCTAAATGCTACAGACCTTCCCACAACAGGGAATAAGAAACATCGTATGTTGGAGGAAAATACTGGTATGCGTAATGCTGCCATCGATGAGCTTGCTAAATGGATTGTTGACTACCATGTGCATAGCCATAGTAGAAGGAAAATCATAAATACACGGAAGAAAGCTATTCTTGATAAACACGGATTAGAAACATTCATAGATAATATGAAGTTACTCCCAAAAGCTGAAAATACGAAGAAAGGCAATCTTGGGGAGATTGTTTTGATGGAGTATCTGAAAGAAAGCAGGGGCTTTGACCCCATTGTTCATAAGTTACAATACAATACGAATACAGACCAGGCAATGAAAGGTGACGATGTCCTCCTTTTCAAACGTGACAATCTTTTCTCAGAGGTGATTTATGGTGAATGCAAGTTTAGAAGCACACCCAGCAAAGCCGTTGTTAATGAAATAGTCAATAACTTACAGGGGTTAAAAAGACTTCCTGTGTCAATGGAATTTGTGGCCAATGTCTTGGATGACAGGGGAGAGTATGATTTGGCTGATAGTATTTCAGAACTCCACCAGAAAGTGGAAGATGGTAGTGTGCCCGTTACAAATGTCGGGTTTCTGATTAGCACTAAATCGGATGCAAGAGCTGGCGAAGATACAACAAAGCAGGTGGAGAAACATCTAAAATCAACGAACTCACGTTTGGTTATGATTTCACTTGGCGTTGATAATCCAGTTGAGATTGTAGACGAGGCCTTTAAAAGAGCTGATGCAATAATCAAGTCATTATAAACTTATGCCTTCATTACAACAAATAGAGAAGATCGCGTCACGTTTGGAGCGCTATTCAACCTATAAGACCTTGCAGGCGCAAGCTAATGCAAGATATATACTCTATGGTGTACATGAGGATGAAGCCAACTTCCCACAATTTGACCAAAGACTAACTTTCAGGTCAGAGAATGTGGCATATATTTGCCTGGAAATAGCCTGTACTTATTATAACAACCAACGACACGAATCCGCATCAACCTATTTCAATAAGGGTGCCCAATTGCTAGAATATAATTTCGCAAACAGTCAGACAGAGATTCCAGAAAGAGGATTTAATCTAATGATTTGTGGTTTGGCATATTATTGTGCAAGCCAATATTCGAAAGCCTTTGTTGTAATATCAAAAGGAAGGTACGACGGTTTCATCAACCGAATCATCTATGCTTTTTTGAACAGACGCTTTAATTTGTTGGAAAATGAGATTAAAAATGTGCTGTTGGAAGAAGAGCATAAAGAAGAAATTACACCTTATGATATTTTGCTAGCGCGAGCATTTTCTCTGGTTTTGAACTACTTTTATTATGGGAATCAAAGGTACTTAGATGAATCAATAGAAATATTAAGGGATGCTACAGAACTGGCTTTATTAGAAGTTGATGCTGAAGTCTGGTGGCTTTTTAGGCTATTGACTATAGTGTTTGACGGATTTAATGATAGTTCACTCTGGAAAAACCTTCACAATCATCCTATGTTTACAGTGGATGATAACGGATGGCGAGCAGTTTGGGAATGGCTGGGTATGCCTGAAAAGGACTGGGATGCAAGTGCAAAGGAAAAGTTGGAACTGTATATACACTCGCTGACTTTCAAAAAAGCTCCAATAACAGAATTGTTTGTTAGCCAGAGGAATGCATTGCAAAAAGTTCTTATGGAAGAGAGCTCAGTTGTAAGTATGCCAACCAGTAGTGGTAAAACCCGAATAGCAGAGATAGTGATATTGCAGTCGCTGCTTCGAGATACATCATCAAAGGTGTTATATATAGCACCTTATCGTTCGTTGGCTTCTGAGGTAGAGGAAACGCTGACCAATGCATTTGATCCAATGGGGTTCAAAGTAACCCACCTGTATGGTGGTGCGCAAATTACGGCCTTGGACAGGAATGAGATGGAAACCGCTAGGGTGATGATAGCTACGCCTGAGAAAGCCAAAGCAATACTTCGTATTAATGATGAAGAAATGAACAGCATCAAGTTGGTGGTGATGGATGAAGGCCACCTCCTTCGTCCGAAGCCAAGAGAAATAGCCAACGAGATGTTTACTGAAGAATTGCGTAGAATCGTTAAACAGAATAGAGGTAAATTTCTGCTCTTGTCAGCAGTACTTCCCAACGCTAACGATATATCACAGTGGCTTTCTGGTAAACAGGATAATGTAGTTCATGATACGTGGAGACCATCCTCCCAGCGTATAGGACTGATGTGTTATCGGGGCAACAGAATAGATATTGAATGGCAAGGAGAAGTACCTTGTTTTAATAGCGGTTTTGTGAAAACAAACGGAGATAAGAAACAATCTATAGCGGAAGCTGCCATTAAATTATCAGAACTCGGGGCGGTGCTAATCTATATTACAAGACCAGATTGGGTTTTACCAAATGCCAGAACTATGTTCCGGTTGATTAAAGATTATCCTGATATTGATTGGGGTGATGACGATTTGGATTGGAAACGATTCAATTTGGTATGTCAAGAATTGGAGGAAGACCGTGAGTATATAGATTTAGCCAAAAAGGGTATTCTGTGTCACAGCGCCAAAATGAAGGTAGATGTGCGTAGGTATATGGAACGACTTTTAAGAAAAGGCAAAGCACGTTTTATATACGCCACAAATACATTGGCACAGGGCGTAAACCTCGGAGTTTCTACACTGATAGTCACTAATACGGTATTAGGAAGGGGAACATATTTGAGTACGAATGATTTCTGGAATATGGCAGGTAGAGCAGGTCGTTCTTACATTGATACTGAAGGTAAAATCCTCTTTGTTTGCGATTGTACTCGGGATGAAAAGAAAAGTAGGCGGCAAGCGGCAAGATATATGGATAAAATTGCTACAGATAAAGCAATCAGTGGCGTATATGTATATCTTAGTAAACTATGCGCGATTCAATGGGAAATGGATATTGACTTTAACCAACTTCTTGAGCTTATTGCAGAAAATCAATTAGACCGGTTGCCGCAAGAAGATGGCGATTTGTCGTGGAATGCTTTTTTTGAGTTGATAGATGATTCACTATTGACGCTTGACCAGGCATATAGGGATAGTGACAGTGATGATGTGCAGTGGGTAGACGAACACTTTAAAAATTCATTGGCAGTTATTCAGGAAGAAGACGAGGCTTTAAGGTCGCAACATTTAGAAATCATTAAAGCTAGAGTACATGCTTTAAGAAGATTTGTAAATGGAGAAGTGATGCCCCGTGCATTTGCTTCTTCTGGAATACCTCTGAAAGCGGCTATTTATTTAGACGAGAAAGCAGATGAACTGATGAGAATCGCAGATGAATACCTTAATTCGTCGCATAAGTTTGATGATAAGTTGTATTTCTTCCATCAATTTGACCAAATTGCTCAGGATATTCCTTCAGAAAGGATAAATGTTCCAGATATGGATGTGCTAGGTAGTATTCGTATAGATTGGTTCTCTGGTGAACCAATGAACTATAACGAGATTAGTTTGGCTGAATCATATTATGGAAACACTGTGTCTTGGCTGTTGAATGCATTGGTGAGCAGATTCAGCGAGGTAGATGAAGATAGGATTAAAGAATGTTATGAGGAAATGAGCCTGATGGCATCATACGGTGTTCCTTCTAGATGGGCTGCACGGTTATACCTATGCGGTATTAATTCCAGAAAAGTGGCTACTGAGTTGTCTTTTATGTTAGATGAGATTGACAGTTCTTCTACAAAATATGCCGTTGCCAAATATGTGCGACAAAATGCTAATGAACTTCTGAAAAATGAGAAATGTTCTGATTTGGCTAAAGCATGGCTCGAAGTGTTTAATACAGGACCTTCGATGACCAAGAGAGAAATTAAGTATGTCCGCAATTTCCATTTTAAGAAAGAAGAAACGGATATACCCTCTTTTCTTATATGTAAGAAAACATCAAAAAGCGCTTTCTTGTGCTCTGTTGATTTGAAATATAAACGTTCTGTAACGGACACTGAAAGATTGCCTTTTTCAGATGTAGCAGATGTACCAGGTGTGTTTTTTATTAGAGATGGAGATGTGTGGAGGATGAAAAACGTCAATCCGTATATTTCTGTTGCAGAAGAATAATGAGGGGCTGTATTAAAATGGAAGGCTATGAAGTGTACAACAGTCGTATATAATCAGATGATTGAGGATTGTAAGGAAATCGCAATTGAATTCAAAAGGGCCGTTGCTACGGAAAGGGAAAGTCTAGATCCGTTGAATAATGAAGATGACATGGATAAGATGGAAGTCTCTGCAGATTCACTGAACGACCTTTTTGAGAAATTTAAGGTGGTGATGGGATTGAATTGTAAACTTGATTTCTTCCGTGACAATGATGAGGAATACGGGCGATATAGTGAACATAATAATGCCGTGTACCTGCCATATTGTATTGGGATGGATAAAGAGAATGCTATTGTTGAACACATGGCTCATGAGTTGTATCATGCATTTCAGTATGCTGCTATATGTTCGCCAGCATCTTACCCTTGTTTTGATACTGATACTATCAGGCATTGGGAATATGAGTTTCATAACTATGAGAGCGGTGCTAAGGATATAAGACAGTATCTTGGACAGGAGATTGAAAAAACGGCAAGGGAGTTCGGAAAGTTGATAGGAGGGGCGTAGTTTGCTTGGAGTATAGCAATTAATTCAATAGGAAATAATTAATTATTTAGATGAAATATATTATTATAGCAGTGCTGCTGTTGGCAGCAGAGTTGATTTACTTCCGCATAGCGGATAAGTGTAACATTATTGACAAACCGAACGAGCGGAGCAGTCATACGAAGATTGTGCTCCGTGGCGGTGGTATCATCTTCACCATCGGACTGTGGGTTTGGAGTGCGTTTTTCGGATTCCAGTATCCGTGGTTATTGGCTGGTGTGACGCTTGCTGCGGGCATCTCGTTTGTGGATGATATCCACTCGCTGCCCGACTCGGTGAGGCTGGTGGTGCAGTTTACGGCGATGTTCCTGGTGTTCCAAGAAATGGGGCTGCTGCATTGGGATATGTGGTGGATAGTGCCTATTGCGCTGATTGTGGCTGTGGGCGGAACGAACATATTCAACTTCATGGATGGCATCAATGGGATAACAGCCGGTTACTCGCTGGCAATGCTCGTGCCGCTATTGCTGGTTTCAGGTTTCACGTTTCAAGATTCAGGGTGCATGGTTCCAGGTTTCGTGGAGGAGTCGTACCTGATTGTGGCGATTATCGGGGTGCTGGTGTTTAGCCTGTTTAATTTCCGTCCCAAGGGCAAGGCAAAGTGTTTTGCAGGGGACGTGGGATCGATTGGTATGGCACTGATATTGGTGTTTGCTGTGGGCAGACTGATGTTGGCGACAGGGGATGTGACGTGGATTGTGCTGTATCTGATATATGGCTTGGATGGCATGATGACTATCTTCCATCGGATGATGCTGCATGAGAATTTAGGGGAGGCACACAGGAAGCATGCGTATCAGCTGATGTGCAACGAGCTGAAGATGGGGCACGTAAAGATTAGTGTGCTGTATATGGTGCTTCAGCTGGCGGTTTCGCTCGGGTTTATATACCTTTGTCCGGACACCGTGCTGGCGCACTGGATTTACCTGATTGGTGCCGCTGTGGTGCTGGCAATCGCGTACATATTGTTTATGCGCAAGTATTATCACCTACACGAAGAGTATCTGGCTTCGCTGAAGAAGTAGGTACGTATTAAACGAAAAAGCTTATGATAGTTGACCGAGAATTGATAGAAAGGCTTTTTGAGCAGGCGAAGGGGAACCCAAGGAAGAGGGTGAACTATGATATGAGGACATCGCCAGAGGATGGTAGCCAGCGTATGATGAATGCTATGCTGCCAGGGACGGAGGTGGCAATTCATCGCCATCCAAACAGTAATGAGAATGTGATTCTGATTACGGGAAAGATGTATGAAATACTTTAC
>Ga0256407_10003954_pt1 | contig 25462 bp, 20 predicted proteins | sample RumenRJG_04DNA_FD_193489 | JGI IMG/M metagenome (GOLD analysis project Ga0256407, IMG submission 193489) | Bovine rumen microbial communities from Lethbridge, Alberta, Canada - RJG_04 | ecosystem: Host-associated > Mammals > Digestive system > Stomach > Rumen | place: Canada: Alberta... | reverse complement strand
AGACGGCCAATCCGCGAGACTGTTTTCCTTCAGCTCCTTTCACGTGCCTTTGATATTTCTTACAATTTTATCATTACACTTTTAGTGACTTTGATGTATTGACAAAGGTCACTTCATAACAGAGTTTGGCGAGCGTTACGGTGCAGGCAGAGATTACGGCGTGAGAGTAAACACGCAGGATTACGCCTATCTTATGCGGCTCAATCCTCATAAGGGCGAATATAATCTGTACTGCTATTGCTACCGCAAGGATTGGCTTGACCATCACCTCGAACGCGCAAGGCGCGGTATCCGTTTTATCAACCCTCATTACAAAGAGCTGTTTCGTATTCCTGATGGCGACCATATAAGAATAACCTATCCCGATGGCTCTCATAAAGACCGTACTTGCAGATATATCGACGATAGTCACGTTGAGGTTGACAATAATCTTTATCATATCTGCGAGTTTGCCGAGATAATGGAGAGCAACGGTAATACGGTTGTTCCTTTGCGCGCTTCACTTCCCGACCAATGTTATACCTTTGTTGAAGGCTTGAATATGATAGCCATTATCAACAAGGGCGAGCTTGGCTATACCGATGCAAAATCAGCAAATGGCAGACCGATTGAAAACCGCGCTATGGTTGATAAGCTGAACGCCCAGCTTGGTGTGACAAAAGCACAGTACGCAGCTATGAAGCAAGGCTCACGCTTTGGATTTGATAAGCCGGACGCCGATCCGAAAAGCTATGACGAAAACGGGCAGGCTATCAAGCCGAAGCAGAAGGACAGAGAGAGGTAATTTTTAATGGCAAAAAGAAAATTTGAAATTATATCAGAAATGTTTGATAGAGTTTCAACCGAAGTGACTTCCTCCCCCGATAGTTGGAGATCATTTCTTAATTCTGCCTGCCGTAACTTCAAACTCCGTTATGATGAACAAATCTTAGTTTACGCCCAAAAGCCCGAAGCGACTGCCGTTCTACCCATTGAACGGTGGAACAGGACTTTCGGCAGATGGGTAAACCGAGGTGCAAAGGGAATCGCCGTCTTTGAAATGATAGGCGGAGATTCTCAACGATTAGTCCATTATTTCGATATTTCCGATACACACGCAAGCGAGAATTCAAGACCTGTCCCTATATGGAATATGCGCTCCGAGTATGAGAACGAGGTCATTGATACGCTTGAAAATACCTTTGGCTACTTGGACAGCAAGGACAGTATCGAGCAGGCGATTATCAGCGCCGCAGACAACGCCGTCGAGGACAACACGCCCGACTATATCAGCGACCTAATAAGAACCGTTGATGACAGTTTCCTTGAAGGTTTAGGAGAAATAGCCGTTGATACAATGTACCGTCAGCTTGTTAAAAACAGCGTAGCCTATATGATGATGACAAGACTCGGTATCGACGCCGACCGGTATTTTGATGATGACGATTTCCGTGATGTTATCAATTTCAATACCAAAGCAACAGCCAACGCCATCGGTTTTGCGACGAGCGATATTGCCGAAATGGGACTTACCGAAATAGCAAGAACCGTAAATGCCCTTGCTCGGCAAAATCGCATAATTGCAGAAAATCGGAATACGGAATATACTAATGACACACCAAACGAAAGGAGTTTTGACAATGGCAGAACTGACTTACACGATGCAGGGCGATTATCTTCTGCCCGACGTGACACTCCCCGAACAGCCGAGAGTAACGCTGGGACACTACGCGCAGATGAGGAAGAATTATCTGCTGAATCATCACAAGCTGATCTACTTCAACTATCTGACCAGCGGAACGCTGACAGCGCATCTGGCGGACGTTCAGGAGCAGGCGATAACGCTGGAGGAGAGCATCGTCAAGAAGATGGCTCAGAAAGAAGGAGTGACCGAGAAGCTGAAAGCGGAAGATCCGATGAAGTGGACGCGCCTGATGAACAATCTCAGACACTCGGCGCAGGAGATCGTCAAGGAACAGGTGATATTCGTATAAGTGAACAGGAGCAGGCTCAGTCAGAGGACGAGCCTGCTTTGTCTGTTATTAACGATGACCGATATGTGCGCGGCGATACCAATTTCAATTTGTTTGATGAAAGCATATTGAGAGATTTACCATTCTACGGTGTAGATGAGCGCATCAATGAGATATTTGCAACAACGCCCCACCTTCGTGCGTCCTTAGAGGAAATACGCAATTATATTGAAGCTGTTACCGATGAAGCAAAGCGAGAAGAATATATCCGCAGTGTTTTTAACGATGATTTTACTGAGGTTATTCTTGCTGACGGAGAACGCGCCGGATATAAGACCTACGAAAACGGTTTATATATCTGGAAAGGCAGATACCCTGACCGCGAGGGCGACAACTTCCTTCATTGGAAAGATGTTGTCGGACACTTTAACGCTATGCGAATGCTTGGTATGCTCCAAAGCACCGTTAAACCTTTGCCGTCGCAGGACGGACAATTACAACTTATCGCTGAATCGGCAGAGCGCAACGCGCCTGCTTTTTCTTTTGCACAGGAAATTATCGACAGCGTGTTAACACGAGGTAGTGGTGTTTCCGAGGGGAAAATGAGAATATATGAGCAGTTTCAGAAATCATTATCCCAAACAGAAAACATTTCTTTTCTAAAAAATGAATACGGCTGGGGCGGTTCATCTAACGCTGTTAATTATACAGGCATCGGAGAAATGCACGACGGTAAAGGCATCACGCTGAGTATTGGTTATAAGGAGGGTGCGCCGACACAACTTCTCAAATGGAACTATGTCGAAAAGCGAATCCGCGAGCTGATACAGCTTAACCGTTATCTCAGCCCGAAAGAAAAGGAATACTATCCAACTTGGCTTGACAGACAGGAGCAGCTCAGAGCGGAACGCGCGGCGGATAAAGAAATCCGTGAAGCTTTATATAAGCCATCGAGCCGCAAGCGTGAGCCTGTTCCGGTCGATTATGAGTACCGTTATTCTCTCGGAGCAAAGGTATATATCGGTTCAAGCGAGTATGAAATCGTTTCCTTTGACGAAAACCGTGTAATGCTTTTTGACAGCAACTTCCCGTTAATCAATACGGAAATGTCAAAATCAGAGTTTGACACGAAGGTCAAAGAGAACCCGCTGAACGACCACCTTCGTGTGGCAATACAACCCGAAAAAGAAACGGACAGCACAGAACGCGATTACAGCAAATATACGCCTGTTATGCAGGAGTATTTCAAGCTGAGGGACGAAAATCCCGATTCAATCATTCTATTCCAAATCGGAGCTTTCTATGAAGCTATGGGCGATGATAGCCATACTGTTTCTCAGGCACTCGGTCTGCATATTACCACCCGTATGATAGCAGATGACGAGGGCATTGAGCTTTGTGGTTTTCCGTCGAGCCGACTTGAAACCAATATGAATATGCTCCTTGACCGAGGACACAGGATTGGTATTTCAGCGATTGAAGAAAACGGTAGCCGCAAGTTTGTTACGGTACTGCCTAATCGTGATCGTGAGCCTGTTCAATCCGAGCCTGTCGGCAGGATCGAATACCTTAATGCTGACGGTACGGTTGAAAACAGTATCGAATACACAAACGCGACAATGCTTGAGCGTGACATCAAGGCTGAAAGCGCTGATAATGTCAGTATGGCGGTCTGTCTGTATAAAGACGCTGACGGTAATGTTATGCCGCACGATTTTATGGATAGCCTTCCACATCCCTTGCAGCGCTTTGAGATAGTCGATAAGCCTGAGCCGCAATCAGAGTATGATATTTTGATGAGCAAGGCGCAGGAGCTTGTCGCTTTCTATATGGACGCTGAGTTTGGTGAGGACGAGGAATATAAGCTGCCTGATGATTTGTCCGAAATTAATCTTGCTTATACGACCACAGAGGACGAACAGCACGAAATAACAGCCGACCTCAATCTGGTCGATTTTCGTATTCAGACGAAAGTTGACGGGCAGGTTGTCCGCACAGAGCAGTATTCCTCTTTGCAGGATATTGTTGAGAACGGCTTGGATGGTATGCTCTTTGATGACCTTGTGTATGTTTCAGACGACGAGCTTGCACCTTTCTATGCCGACCACGACGAGCTTGATGATGTTGATCCTGCCGAGATTCGTGCGCGACTTGCCGAATCCGGCATAGTAAACGGAGAGTTAGTCGATCCTGAAAAGCTCGATAGAGATCCGTTTATTCAACAAGTAATGGCTGATGTTGAATCTATTACCGGAGCGACCGGTTTTATTGACCATTACTATGTTGTCGATGATCTGAGGGCTGCCCCGCTTAATGTAACAGAGTATAAAGACCGTGACGAAGCGTTGTCGGCGTACTTTGACTTGCCCACCGACAAATTAAAAGCCTTCGGATTGATGAATACCAATAAGCTGCCGGGCAGTTTGGACTTTATTCAATGTATCGACGGAAAGGATAAATTCATTGAGGATTATGCAAGAGCAGATGTTCCTTCTTGGAGAAATCCCGAAATTGATGAGCTTGTATCATATCTGAAACAACAGCTTGACGAGCGCACGACCATTCAACAAGCAGATGATGGTTCCTTGATTGATCAGGTATATGTAGATGCGAAGGACGCGGCGCGTGAGCAGGAACAATCCGAGGATAAACCGCAGCTCCGCACTATAACCTTTGATTTGACCGCGACAGAACAGGACGGCGCAAATCAGGATTTACTCGGAAAGCAGATTAGACTTGATGACCGTGATTTCAAAGTCATCAAAGTCAACACCTACGGCGACGTCAGTTTGGAGGATCTCACCTTTAAGAGTGCAACAGGATACCCGATTGTCCGTATCGAAAAGGTTGAATTTGTCCGCAGAACATTAGAAGAACAGCAGGCAAAAGAACCGATTACTCCTGCTTGGGAGCAGAAGCCGAGAGCAAAGACACAGACCTTTGACCTTCATCCCGATATTCCTATGGCTGACCGCCATACCTTTGACCTCAAAGCGTTCGAGTTAGAGGAAGTCGGTAAAAAGGCGCGTTTCCGCAGAAATGTTGACGCTATCCGCGTATTGAAGGAATGTGAGTTTGACAACCGCTTTGCAACGCCCGAAGAACAAAAAGTCCTTGCTCAGTATGTCGGTTGGGGCGGAATACCCGAAGCCTTTGATGAGAACAATGCTGCTTGGACAGATGAATTCTTTGAGTTGAGCGGTTTACTCTCTCCCGAAGAATATCAGTCAGCAAGAGAAAGTACGCTGACCGCGTTCTATACGCCGCCTGTTGTAATCTCAGCTATCTATAAGACAATGGAGCAGATGGGCTTCAAAGAAGGCAACATCTTGGAGCCTTCGTGTGGTATCGGCAACTTTATCGGTATGCTGCCCAACTCAATGGAAAACAGCCGCGTTTACGGTGTTGAGATTGATAAAATCTCCGCAGGCATAGCACAGCAGCTTTACCAGCGCACATCAATAGCGGCACAACCCTTTGAACAAGCGGATATTCCCGACAGCTTCTTTGACGCGGTTGTCGGTAACGTTCCTTTTGGTGATTTTAGCGTCGCTGACAAACGCTATGATAAACACCATTTTCTGATTCACGATTACTTTTTCGCAAAGTCGCTCGACAAGCTCCGTCCGGGCGGCGTGATGGCTCTTGTTACCTCAAAGGGTACGATGGATAAAGAAAGTCCTGCCGTCAGAAAGTATATCGCCCAGCGCGCGGAGCTTCTCGGCGCAATCCGTTTGCCGAACAACACCTTTAAGGGAAACGCCGGAACAGAGGTCGTATCCGATATTCTGATTTTGCAAAAGCGTGACCGTATCATCGACATTGAACCGGATTGGGTACACTTGAATACCGATGAAAACGGTATCAAGATGAACAGCTACTTTGTCGATCACCCCGATATGATTCTCGGTGAAATGAAGATGGTGTCGGGACGGTTCGGCGAAGAAGCGACCTGTGAGCCATACGAAAACGCCGACCTTGAAAGTTTGCTGAACGACGCGATTTCCAATATTCACGGCGAGATTACAGACTATCAGCTTGACGAGGATTTAGAGGAAGAAGATAATTCCATTCCTGCCGATCCGACTGTCAGGAACTTCTCCTACGCTCTTTATGACGGCAAAATCTATTTCAGAGAGAACAGCCGAATGGTTCCCGTTGAAGCATCCGCGACGGCGGAAAACCGTATCAAGGGCTTGATTGAGATTAGAGATTCCGTCCGCAGACTCTTGGAGTTGCAGACGGAGGATTATCCCGACAGCGACATCAAAGCTGAACAGCAACACCTTAACAAGCTATATGATGATTATACGGCGAAGTACGGTCTGATCAACAGTCGCGGCAACAGTATGGCATTCTCTCAGGACAGCTCCTATTCTCTGTTGTCCGCGTTAGAGGTTATCGACGATGAAGGTAATCTTGAGCGTAAAGCGGATATGTTCTTTAAGCGTACCGTTAAACCGCACACTCCCGTTACTTCGGTCGATACCGCGTCGGAAGCTCTTGCCGTATCAATGGCGGAGAAAGCCCACGTTGATATGGACTATATGGAGCAGCTCACAGGCAAATCCGAAAAAGAGATTTTCGACGAGCTGAAAGGCGTTATTTTCCTTAATCCTCATTATGAATACGGAAACGATCCGTCAGGAAAGTATCTGATGGCAGACGAATACCTCTCCGGAAATGTCCGTGAAAAGCTGCGGGTAGCGAGAAAATCCGCAGAGCTGTATCCCGAAGATTATACTGTCAATGTGCAGGCTCTCGAAAAGGTACAGCCAAAGGATTTGACTGCCAGCGAGATTTCCGTCAGGCTCGGCGCGACTTGGCTGCCTGTTGATGTTGTCGAGAAGTTTATGCACGAATTCTTTGATACTCCCTACTATTCCCGTCACAAAATGAAGGTGCATTTTTCCGAGTACACGGGCGAATGGAATATCGAGAACAAGACCGGCGACAAGAGCAATGTCAAGGTAAACAGCACCTATGGCACAAAGCGAATCAACGGCTACAAAATCTTAGAGGAAACGCTTAACCTCAAAGATGTTCGTATTTTTGATTACGTTGAGGATGCAGACGGCAAGCGTAAGGCTGTCCTCAACAAAAAGGAAACCGCTATTGCTCAATCCAAGCAGGAGCTTATTAAGCAAGGTTTTCAAGATTGGGTATGGGCTGATCCGAAACGCCGCGAGCGTCTTTGTAAAATCTACAATGAAAGATTCAACAGCACGCGCCCCCGTGAGTATGACGGCAGTCACATCACTTTCAGCGGAATGAACCCTGAGATTGAGTTGAGAACCCATCAAAAAAACGCTGTTGCACACATCCTTTACGGCGGCAACACACTACTCGCACACGCGGTTGGAGCCGGCAAGACGTTCGAGATGGTCGCGGCGGCGATGGAGAGCAAAAGGCTTGGTTTATGTACCAAGTCTTTATTTGTTGTGCCGAATCATTTGACCGAGCAATGGGCGGCTGAATTTTTGCAGTTATACCCTGCGGCAAACGTCCTTGTTGCTACGAAAAAGGATTTTGAAACCAAAAACCGTAAGCGCTTTTGCGGTCGTATTGCCACAGGTGATTACGACGCTATCATTATCGGACACTCACAGTTTGAAAAAATCCCGATGAGCGTTGAACGTCAGAAGCAGATTTTGGAGCAGCAGCTTCAGGAAATCACCGACGGTATCATCGAAATGAAGGCGAATCGCGGCGAGCGTTTTTCAATCAAGCAGCTTGAAAAATCCAAAAAAGGAATCCAGGCAAAGCTGAAAAAGCTCAACGACCAGAGCCGCAAGGATGACGTAGTAACCTTTGAAGAACTCGGTGTTGACCGTCTGTTTATCGACGAAAGTCATTATTACAAGAACCTTTTCCTGTTCACAAAAATGCGCAATGTCGGCGGCATCGCTCAGACAGAAGCGCAGAAGTCCAGCGACCTTTTTATGAAGTGTCGCTATCTCGACGAGCTGACGGGCGGCAGAGGTGCGATATTCGCCACAGGTACGCCTATCTCCAATTCTATGGTAGAGCTTTACACCATACAGCGCTATTTGCAGTATGAAACGCTCCAGCAAAATGGCTTACAGCACTTCGATTCTTGGGCTTCAACCTTTGGTGAAACGATTACGGCAGTTGAGTTGACACCCGAAGGAACAGGCTATCGTGCAAAGACGAGATTTGCAAAGTTTTATAATCTTCCTGAGCTGATGGCGATGTTCAAAGAGGTTGCCGATATTCAGACAGCCGATATGCTCAATCTCCCTACGCCCGAAGCGCACTATCACAATGTAGCTGTCAAGCCGTCCGATTTCCAAAAGGATATGGTTGAGGAGCTTGGAAAACGAGCCGAAAAGATACGCAACGGAATGGTGGACGCGAGCGTCGATAATATGCTGAAAATCACCAACGACGGACGCAAGCTCGCGCTCGACCAGCGTATGCTCAATCCGATGTTGCCTGATTTTGATGGCAGCAAGGTCAACGCCTGTGTGGATAATATCTTCCAAATATGGCAGGATAACGCAGATAAGAAGTCAGCACAGCTTGTGTTCTGCGACCTCTCAACGCCGAAGCCGGATGCGGAATTTTCTGTCTATACCGATATTCGCAGAAAGCTCATTGAGCGCGGCGTACCGGAGAGCGAGATCCGCTTCATACACGAAGCGAACACTGAGGTACAGAAGCAGGAGCTTTTCAAAAAGGTGCGGCGCGGCGAGGTCAGAGTGCTGCTTGGTTCTACTCAGAAGATGGGAGCAGGCACGAATGTTCAGAATAAACTGATAGCCTTGCACGATATAGATTGCCCTTGGCGACCTTCTGATCTGGAGCAGCGGTCAGGCAGAATTATCCGTCAGGGTAATGAAAACAGCGACGTTCATATCTACCGATATGTTACGGAGCAGACCTTTGACAGCTACCTTTATCAGCTTGTTGAGGGTAAGCAGAAATTCGCGTCACAAATTATGACATCGAAATCTCCTGTCCGTTCTGCCGAGGATATAGACGAAACAGCGTTATCGTATGCCGAGATTAAAATGCTTGCTACGGGCAATCCCCATATCAAAGAGAAGATGGATTTGGATATTCAAGTCCAAAAACTCAAACTTTATAAATCCAACTATCTCTCTGAAAAGTACGCGCTGGAGGATAGAATTCTTAAATACTATCCGCAGGAAATCGCGCGTCTGACGGCGAGCGTCGAAGGTCTGACAAAAGACCTTGAAACGGCAAAAGTCCATCCAAAAGAGGTAGCAGGAAAGTTTGTCGGTATGGTTATCAACGGATTTAACTTTACCGAAAAAGCAGAAGCAGGACAGGTGCTTATCGAATCCTGCAAGGCAAAAACCACACCGGAGCCTACACCTCTCGGAGAGTATCGCGGCTTCAAAATGGAGCTTGCGTTCGACACCTTTACGCGCGAATATGAGGTAAAACTTAAAGGGCATTTTACTCATTCTGTTTCCCTCGGCACAGATGTTTACGGTAATATTACTCGAATTGATAACGCCATAGACAATCTTGAAACCCGTCTGAATCAGGCGAAGGCTGACCTTGAAAACACCAAAACACAGCTTGAAACAGCAAAGGTTGAGGTAGAAAAGCCCTTTGCCCAAGAGGAAGAATTGAAACAGAAAATGGCTCGCTTGAATGAGCTTAACGCCCTGCTGAATGTAGATAAGCGCGAAAATGAAATTGTTGGCGGTGAGCCTGATGAGGGCGAACAGCCAACGAAAAACCGTGACCGCGACTGTCGTTAGGAGGTAGTGTGTATGCCTTATGTCAGCTCAGACGATATTCTTGAAGCGAGAAAAATGGATTTGCTGACCTATTTGCAGAACTACGAACCACAGGAGCTTGTTAAGTTTTCGGCGGACACCTACACGACAAAAAGCCACGACAGCCTTAAAATTTCCAACGGAAAATGGATGTGGTGGTCGAGAGGAATCGGGGGCTACACAGCCCTCGATTACCTTGTCAAAGTAGAAAATATGCCCTTTATCAAGGCGGTTGAAACAATCATAGGTAGGTGCGCGGCGACGCCGCCTACCTATGTGAAGCCCACAAATCCTGCGCCGAAAGTTTTGCTGTTACCGCCGAAAAGCGCAACTACTACCGCTATAACTTCGTACCTTTGCGGTAGAGGGATTGATAAAAGCATTATAAAAAGTTGTATCAATCACGGCTTAATCTTTGAAAGTTTACCGTACCATAATGTTGTATTTGTCGGTTTAGATAAGGATAATAAACCGAGATACGCTTCATTCCGCGCGGCAAATGATAAGAGAATATTAGGCGATTGCACTGGCAGCGACAAGCATTTTTCATTCAAAATAGCTGATGGACAAAGCAAAACCGTCCACATCTTTGAGTGCCCGATTGACCTTTTGTCTTACGCGACTTTGCTCAAAATGAGAGGTTATGACTACACGAAAACAAACCTTGTTTCTCTTGCCGGAGTGTATTCGCCTGCAAAAAATATTTATGAGAGCAAGGTTCCTGTTGCGCTTCAAAAGTATCTTGAAGATAACCCCGATACAACCAAAATCATTACCCATTTTGATAATGACCGAACAGGTGTATTGGCTGCCGAAGCAATAAAAGTATTGTTGCAAGGAAAGTATAACGTCGTTGATTTTCCACCGCCGCGCGGTAAGGATTTCAACGACTTTCTTTGTTTGGAGAGGAAGATCCAACGAAACAAACCACCAATAAACAGAGGTGAACGCGAATGAATATCAACATTTATCAGATTGACACATCAAGGGACAGAAAGCGGATTTGCTTTTTCGGGCTTGATGAAATCAAAGAATTGACGGGAGAAGATACGCTGAACAGCGGTATATATGATAAGATTTTCAGCGGCGATGTTGACTGCAATAATCTTGAAGCTGTGTACCGTATGTTTAACACCGACCATCCCGAAGGCTACACAGGGAGATCACTTTCTGTTTCCGATGTCGTAGAAATAACGGACGGTGACAAAAAAGGATTCTATTTCTGTGACAATATCGGCTTTCAGAAAATCGACTTTGACAGCTCGATGTGCAAGGATATGACCGCGACAGAAAAGCTATCCGTGCTTTTGATTCAGCCCGGCAAAGCACCGAGAATGGTCGAGATTCCTGATACTCTTGATGCGATGCAGGAGCTTGTCGGCGGCTATATCGAGGAATATATGCCGTTCGATGATGAAGTCGCCATTATCGTAAACGAGGAAGGAAAGCTCAACGGATTGCCGCCAAACAGAGCAATCTACGCTGAAAAGGCTGAAACAGAAATACCGTCTTACGCAGAGCTGAAACGGATTTTTATGGAGGCTGAGAGCGTCCGAAAACATCTTACAGCTCATATCACTTTTACAGCCGACAGTTTCAAAAAAGAGTATTCAGAGCAGTCGAGAACGTATGTAGTGAGCAGCGACAACAAGGCTTATTGGAGCAAACATCTCGGCTTATCTATCTTCGGTTCGTGCCTTGACGGAACCGATCAGCGTGTCAATCTCGATAAGTATATGGCGGAGGAACACGGCGGAGCTGATGGTTGGAAGGTAGAAAAATGTGTTTTAGTATCTTCCGAAAAGGAGATTTCCGATATAATTGTCGGCGATTTCTTTATCGTAAAATCGCCTGTTGACTCTGACAAATACCAGAGTTTGCCGAAGGATTTGGCTAAGAAATACGCCGAAAAATTCAAATATCCCGAAAGATTTTACCGTCAAAACGGTGAGATAAAAGTCCATCAAATCAAACCGAAGGAGCGTTCAGACGAACGATAAATCAAGAAAAACTATCGAGGGAGAAAACCTATGTCACATCTAAACAAGCAGACTGTTTTTACTCCTACCAAGCAAAAAACAGTAAAGGCTTGTTAGGGGACGCTCCCCCTAATACCCCGTATAAAAGAAGGTGATACACAATGCGACGAACTGTAAAAAAACAGTATTGGCTCACGCCGGACGAGGACGCCGAGCTGAAACGAAAAGCGAGAATGACTTGTCTGAGCGAAGCGGCGCTGACACGGTTTCTGATTAACGGCTTTGTGCCGAAGCAAAAGCCCGATGAGAAGGTCGCGGAATTTTTACGCCAGCTTATTTTACTCGGCAATAACCTTGATCGGCTTTTGACAAAAGCCTATTCGTTAGGCTATATTGACACACCGTTACTGCAAAATGAAATCCAGAAGTGGAATCAGTTTCAGCTTGCGGTTGAGAAAGAATTTCTATGTCCAGAAAAGAGTGATCTGTTTGGCAACAAGTAAACTTTGGGCTGTAAAGTACAACCTAAAAAAAGTCATCGACTATGCCGCCAATCCAAATAAGACCTACAATCCGAAATTCTCCGACGAACAGTATCAGGCACTTGCCGATGTGCTGACCTATGCCGAGAATGAGGAGAAAACCGAGCAGCAGTTTTTTGTTCAAGGCATCAACTGTAATCCGTCGATTGCCCGTGAGCAGTTTGTTGAGGTAAAGAAAAGATTTGGAAAGACGGACGGCATACAAGCCTATCACGGTTATCTCAGCTTCAAGGAGCAGAATATAACGCCCGAACAGGCACAGGCGATTGGTATGGAATTTGCACAGAGAGTTTGGGGAGAGCGTTTTCAAGTAGTTGTCACCACTCACCTAAATACACAGCACCTTCATTGCCACTTTGTGATCAACAGTATTTCCTGTGTTGATGGAAAACGATTGCAGAACTCAGAAAAGGCTTGGTTTAAGTTTCGCCATATTGCGGATGAGCTTTGTAAGGAACACGGACTATACTACAACCCGAATCCGAGAAGAAAGGTCATAACAGAGTATCATCAAACGCAACTTGAAAGAGCCGGTATGCCTACGCGCTATTCTTTATTGCGTGAAGCGATTGACACGGCGATTGAGCATAGCGGCAGCTTGAAGGAGTTTGAAAAGAATCTCCAAAAGCTCGGCTATCAGTATCAGCTCAGCGAAAGCCGCAAGTATTGGACGGTCACGCCAGTCAGCAGAAAGAAGCCTATCCGACTTATCAATCTCGGCGAGAACTATTCCAACGCCGCTATCCGTCAAAGACTTCTTGAAAACAGCAGCCGTCTTGACTTGAAACCGTTTCATCCGCAGACGGTCGTCATTCGTCAGTATCACTTGGCTACACGGGAGGATAGAATCAAAAAGCGCGGCGGTTTATACGGTATGTATCTATACTACTGTTACCGCCTCGGTTATTTACCGAAATACAAGATAAAACAGAATACGGCTCGGCTTCATTATCTACTGCGAGAAGATTTGATGAAGCTGGATAAGCTGACCGCAGAAACAACGCTGCTTGGCAGAGAGAACATTCAATCTGTTGAGCAGCTTGTTATATATAAAGGTTCAGTCGAGAACGAAATAAAAACCTTGACCGAGGATAGAGCGCAGCTTTATAGGCAACGGAGGATGAAGGCTTTTGAAGCTGAACGTCCCGAAATCAAGGCAAAGATTTCTTCTCTTACTGATAAATTATGGAAATTCCGCAAGGAACTTCGCCTTTGCGATGATATTCTTGAGAGATCGGGCGAGATAAAGCACAATCTCGAACAAGTCATTGCAGAGGAAGAAAAAACACAAGGAAAGGAGGCGCGCAGTTATGACCAATGGCGGTGATGCTGCCGAACAGGTTGTCAGACTTTCGCTTGAAGGCTTTGAGGTCGCGGCGAAGCTGTCCGGCTCGGCGGCAAAAGAAATCGCGCTGTTACTCATTTCTGTCTTGAAGCAGGAACACAAAACCAAAGGCAAGGCTCGACTTACCAATATGATCAAGTCCGGCAAGGAGCTAAAGGTTTTTTCCATTCCGCAGAAGGATTTGAAAAAGTTTGTGCAGCAGGCTAAACGGTACGGCGTTCTTTACAATGTTCTCAGGGATAGGAACAGCAAGTCCGATAATTCCCCTGTGGATATTATCGCCCGTGCCGAGGACGCATCCAAAATCCAGCGTATCGTTGACCGCTTTGAGCTTGGTAAGGTGGATAAGGCATCTATTGTATCTGAGGCAGAGAAGGATATAGCCGACAGAAAAGAAGCCGAGATCGAACGCCCCGTCAAGACAAAGGGACAGCTTATCGTTGAAGAAACCGTTGGGAAAAAGAACAAGGAAACACGCAGCCATTCAAACCCCAATGCAGCCAAAACGGACAAAAGCCCTCCGTCAAGGCGTTCCTCAGATCGGAAATCAACGCGCTCTGATAAGGGTAAAGCAAAACAGCCTGATAAGCCTTCCGTTCGGGAGGAACTTGAACGTATAAAGGCTCAGTCGGACAAGAGCAAAGGAGCAGATCGCAAGGTTCCCGAAAAGAAAGCGGAGAAAAAAACTCCGACAAAAAACGGTCAGACTAAGCATAAACAGCCTAAACCGAAAAAGAAAAAAACAAAGGAGAGATAATTCCTTATGACAAAGGATTTTATTGCCAAAAGAAATAATCGTCAGCAGAACACCCGGCGCGAGCAGCTCAGTCCGCAGGAATGGGCGGAGAAAAAACAGCTCGAAAAAGAATCTGTTTATCAGTTGATTGACAGCACAGCCGAGGAGATTTCCGAGAATCCTGACAAGCTCAAGGCGTTCCTCGATGTGCAGGCGCGTATGGACAAGTATTCGTCCGCTAACGCCCTGCTAATTTACAGCCAGCTTCCCGAAGCAACACGGCTCAAGGATTTTGCAGGCTGGGGCGAGGACAATGTCCGCGTGAAGAAAGGCGCAAAGAGCATTTCCATTCTGGAGCCTGTGGAGTACACCAAAAGCGACGGCTCACAGGGTATCTCCTATAATGTGAAGAAAATGTTTGATGTGTCGCAGACCAACGGCAAAAAGCAGCCTGCGCCTACACTCAACCGTGACACGGATGATATTATCGCCGTGATGGTTGATACCTCGCCCGTCAATGTTGAGTTGATCGACGAAATGCCGCAGCCGGGCATGGGCGCGTTCTACAAGAACGAGGATCAAACCCTCTATATCCAGCGCGGCTTTGATGACAGCGTTAAGCTGGTACAAAACATTGCACAGGAGCTTGCGTTTGCTCAGCTTTCCATTCAGAGCGACAGCTACAGTCGCAGAGATATGGGATTCAAGGCTGTCTGCGTCGGTTATATGGTATGCAAGAAGCTCGGTGTTGAAACCAAGAGCTTTGCGGTCAACCGTATTCCCGCCGACTGGAAGGATATGGACGCGAAAGCTGTCCGTTCCGAATTGTCACAGATGCGTTCCGCTTTGGGCGAGATTGCTACCCGCGTTTCCGATGAGCTTTATCGTCAGAAGCAGGAGCGCACAAAAGACCGTGAGAGATAATCGGAGGTGCTTTCCGTGAAAGAGCCTCATTATCATCTCTACCTCGACGATGACGAGCATAGTATCATCATTCGTTCTCTGAATACGCTGAAAACGGAGCTGATAGAGAACGGCATCACCACCGACGCGGTGGACGATCTGATTGTAAAGGTCGGTCACGCGCCGCAGAAAAAGCTCAAGGTAGTTGAAAAGAGCGTAGATGATGCGAGGTAACGATAAAAAGACCGTTCTGATTTTATCGGTAATAGGTATCGTCCCTGTTGTTTGGATTGCGCTGTGTGTCGCGCCTTTCGCAAAGGGCGGACTTGTAGAGATGTTATCCTCTTTATCGAAAGCCTTTGAGAATCCGTTGAATATCAAGTTGTGTGAGGACAGCCTAAAAACTGTCCTCATTTTTCTTGCCGTCTATTTTGTGGGTATCGGTATCTATCTTTCAACACGGAGGAACTATCGCCGCGGCGAAGAACACGGCTCCGCTAAATGGGGCGAAGCCGAGAAGATCAACAAGAAGTACCGTCAGCGAAACGACTTCAAGAATAAGCTGATGACGCAGAATGTTCGGATCGGACTAAACGCCAAGAAGCACAGACGTAATCTTAACACACTTGTATGCGGCGGCTCCGGCGCAGGCAAAACGCGGTTTTACTGCAAGCCTAACCTAATGCAATGCAATACGTCCTTTGTTATCCTCGATCCTAAAGGAGAAATTCTGAGAGATACAGGCAATTTGCTTGAAGCAGAGGGCTATGAAATCCGAGTGCTTGACTTGCTCAATATGGAGCGCAGTCATTGCTACAATCCGTTCGTGTATATCCAGAACGATAACGATATTCAAAAGCTGGTCACTAATCTTTTCAAAGCCACTACGCCGAAAGGCTCGCAGAGCAACGATCCCTTTTGGGACACATCCGCTTCAATGCTGTTGACCGCCTTGATGTGTTATCTTCATCACGAAGCGCCTGTTGAGGAGCAAAACTTCCCGATGGTGATGGAAATGCTCAGAGCAGGAGCGATTGAGGATGAGGACAGCAACGATGACACGCCGCTGGATATTCTATTCCATCGGCTTGAATGTCGCAATCCCGAACACATCGCGGTTAAGTATTACAAAGGTTATCACTCAGGCTCGGCTAAAACGCTGAAATCTATACAGATAACGCTGATAGCAAGGCTTGAAAAATTCAACCTTGACAGCGTCGCCGCGCTGACTGCGACAGATGAAATGGATTTATCGCTGTTAGGCAAGAAAAAGACTGCTTTATTTGCGCTTATTCCCGACAACGATTCAAGTTTCAATTTCTTGGTATCCATTCTCTATACGCAGTTGTTTCAACAGCTTTTCCACGACGCGGACTTTGTTTATAAAGGAGCCTTGCCCGTACCCGTCCATTTTCTGATGGACGAATTTGCAAATGTTTCGCTGCCCGATGATTTTGATAAAGACCTTGCGACAATGCGCTCGCGCGGCGTATCGGTCAGTATCATTTTGCAGAACTTGGCACAGCTCAAGGCGTTGTTTGAAAAGCAATGGGAAAGTATTGTCGGTAACTGCGATGAGTTTTTGTATCTCGGCGGCAACGAACAGAGTACGCATAAGTATGTTTCGGAGCTGCTTGGTAAGGAAACTATCGACACGAACACTTACGGCAAGAGTACCGGACACAGCGGTAACTATTCAACGAATTATCAGATTGTCGGCAGAGAGCTGATGACGCCCGATGAAGTCAGACTGCTTGATAACGACTATGCAATCCTCTTTATCAGAGGTGAACGTCCTGTAAAGGACTTGAAATACGATATATTGAAGCATCCCAATGTTGACCTGACAGCCGACGGCAGCGGAGGATTCTACCGTCACGGCGAGGTTAAAGATGATGTCGCATCTATTCAGCTTGAGAGCTTTGATGTATCTTGGCTTGAAAAATCAGAATCATTTGAAACAAGCTATGAACTCAAATCAAGCGAGGAGCTTGAAGAAGAATTATTAAAAGAACAGGAGTAATTAACAATGAGATTTTCTAAAAAGAATTCTAACCGTCTGCCGATGAAGGGCAAGGTCAAAACAGGCTTTCGTGTTTACTGCGCTGTTGTAATCGCCGTAATGCTTGCCGTGTGCTGCTTTTCCGTAACCGCGTTCGCGGCTGGCGATGCACTATCCGCAATCAACAACCTTTCTACCTTTATCTTCGGACTTATCCGCGCGATTGGTCTGATCCTGACCGGCTTTGGTATCGTACAGATCGGTCTTTCACTTAAATCACACGATCCGTCGCAGAGAGCTAACGGCTTTTTAACCCTTGCAGGCGGCGTTATCATCACCTTCGCAAAGGAAATCCTCAATCTCATTATCGGCTCTTAAACAGACAAGAGGTATGGCTGCTTTTGCGGCCATACCTCAAACTATTAAGGAGGTGCTTTAATGTCCGATAATTGGGTTGTTGGCAATTTGCAAAATGCGCTCGACACTTGGAACGCGAAAGTTACCGAACTATGGTCGCTTATACTGACCGATCCAAAAAACTTCAAGGGCGGCGGAATTTGGACTGCTATCTCTAATGTCAATACCGCTATGCAGGCAATCGGAACAGGATTGCTTGTACTGTTCTTTGTCATCGGTGTTGTAAAAACCTGTGGCAGTTTTGCAGAGGTAAAAAAGCCCGAACACGCGGTAAAGCTATTTGTTCGATTTGTTTTGGCGAAAGCGCTGATAACAAGCGGAATGGAACTGATGACAACCTTGTTTGGAATCGTCCAGAGCGTTATCGCTCAAATTATGACTTCATCAGGAGTTGCATCGGCAACTGATACAGTTTTACCAGATAAAATGGTTGAAGCGATTGAGAACTGCGGCTTTTGGGAGAGTATCCCGCTATGGGCGGTCACGCTGATCGGCGGACTGTTCATCACGGTAATGTCATTCATTATGATAATGAGTGTGTACGGCAGATTTTTCAAACTGTATATGTACACGGCGATTGCGCCTATTCCGTTATCCACCTTTGCAGGCGAGCCTACACAAAATGTCGGCAAGAGCTTTTTGAAAAGCTACTGTGCCGTCTGTTTGGAGGGCGCTGTTATTGTGCTGGCTTGTATCATCTTCTCACTGTTTGTTTCAGCACCGCCTGTCGTCGCAGAGGACGCTTCTGCCGTAACGATGGTGTGGGCATATATCGGCGAGTTGCTGTTCAATATGCTTGTATTGGTCGGTACAGTTAAGATGTCCGACAGAATCATCCGTGAGATGATGGGACTTTAATAAAGGAGAAATGCTTAATGGAAGTAAAAATCAACAGAGAAATCCGTGAGTATACGGAAGCGGTATTCTTTGGTCTGTCACTTCGGCAGATCATTTTTTCTGCCTGCGCGCTTGCGGTAGCGGTAGCCGGATTCTTTCTTTTGAAGCCTATGTTGGGAACGGAAACAACCTCTTGGATCTGTATCCTCGCCGCAGCCCCGTTTGCGGCGCTGGGCTTTGTGAAGTACAACGGTATGACCGCAGAACAGTTTGTAATTGCTTGGTTTAAGTCGGAATTTTTAATTCCGAAGAAGCTGACGTTTCATTCTATCAACACCTACTATGAAATTATGAAGCCAAGCATTGAGAAAAAGCAAAAGGAGGCAAAAAGCCGATGATCAAGACACTTCGCAACATCTTCAGACAAGACAAAGAAAGATTTGTTGTGCCGAAAGGTGTTCAGGATGTTATTCCGATTACTGCCATTTATGACGATGGTATTTTCCGCGTCGGTAAAGACAAGTTTACAAAAACATTCAAATTTACCGATATTAACTATGCCGTTGCAAGCAACGAGGACAAGAAAGAGATGTTTCTTGCATACTCCGAGCTTCTCAACAGCTTTGACAGCGGCGCGACAACAAAGGTCACTATCAACAACCGCAGACTGAACCGAGTAGATTTTGAACGCTCTATTCTTATCCCGCTCAAGGGCGATGAGCTTGATGTTTACCGTAAGGAATACAACGAAATGCTGCTTGAAAAGGCGACAAGCTCAAATTCTATGGTGCAGGACAAGTATATTACGGTATCTGTCTGCAAGAAGAATATCGAGGACGCGCGCAACTACTTTAACCGCATCTGTAATGATTTCAGAACCATTCTGAAAAAGCTCGGCAGTCAATGTGTAGAGCTTGACGCGACGGAGCGCCTGCGCGTTATTCACGACTTTTACCGCGTCGGCGAAGAAAGCGCGTTCCATTTCAATATCAAAGAAAACCGCAAGAAGGGACACAGCTTCAAGGACTATATCTGCCCCGATACAATGGAATTCAAAAAGGACTATTTCAAAATCGGCGACAGATACGGCAGAGTGATGTTCCTGCGCGATTACGCTTCTTATATCAAGGACAGTATGATTTCCGAGATCACGGAGCTTAACCGCAATATGATGATGTCGATTGACGTTATCCCTGTTCCAACGGATGAAGCTGTCCGTGAAGCCGAGAGCCGTTTACTCGGTGTCGAAACCAATATAACGAATTGGCAGCGCAGGCAGAACTCCAACAACAATTTCTCGGCTACCATTCCTTATGATATGGAACAGCAGAGAACCGAGATGAAGGAGTTTCTCGACGATTTGACAACGCGCGATCAGCGTATGATGTTCGCTGTTCTGACATTGGTACACACGGCAGACACCAAAGAGCAGCTCGACAACGATACCGACGAACTTCTCACGACAGCGAGAAAGCACCTTTGTCAGTTTGCAGTTTTGAAGTATCAGCAGATGGACGGTCTGAACACCGCGCTCCCGTTCGGCGTTCGCAAGATTGATTCCTTGCGTACCCTCACAACCGAATCTCTTTCTGTTCTGATGCCGTTCCGTGCGGAAGAAGTATTCCACGAAAAGGGCATTTACTACGGTCAGAATGTTGTATCGAAAAATATGATTATCGCTAACCGTAAGCAGCTCCTTAACGGCAACGCTTTTGTTCTCGGCGTTTCGGGCGGCGGTAAATCGTTCTTTGCCAAGAGCGATATTACCAATCTGCGGCTTGCGACCAATGCGGATATTATCATCATTGATCCTGAGAGAGAATACGGCGCGCTTGTCCGCGCGTTGGGCGGCGAAGTCATCAATCTTTCGGCAACCTCTGACAACCATATCAACGCTATGGATATGTCGAAGGACTACGGTGAGGACGGAAACCCGATCACCCTCAAATCGGAATTCCTTATGTCGCTGTGCGAGCAGTTTGTTCCCATCGGCGCGAAAGAGAAGTCTATCATCGACCGTTGTACCGCTAATGTTTATCGGAGCTATCTGCAAAACAACTACACGGGCAAGGTGCCGACCTTAAAGGATTTCCGTGAGGAACTGTTAAGACAGCCTGAGCCGGAGGCTCACGATATTGCGCTCGATATTGAGTTGTATATCGAAGGCTCAATGAACACCTTTGCAAAGGAAACAAATGTTGATACCGAAAACAGCCTGATTTGTTACGATATTCTCGATCTTGGCAAGCACCTGATGTCGTTCGGTATGTTGGTCGTTATGGACAGTATCCTCAACCGCATTACCGAGAACAGAGCAAAGGGCAAGGAAACCTATATCTTTATCGACGAGATCTATCTGCTGTTCCAACACGAATACTCCGCAAATTTCTTGTTCACCCTCTGGAAGCGCGTCCGCAAGTACGGCGCGGTTGCGACGGGAATCACGCAGAACGTCGAAGATCTGTTACAGAGCCATACTGCCCGTACTATGCTTGCAAACTCTGAGTTTATCGTAATGCTCAATCAGGCATCGACTGACAGAGATGAGCTTGCGCACTTGCTGAATATTTCCGAGTTACAGCTTTCCTATATCACGAACTCCGAAGCTGGACACGGCTTGATTAAGGTCGGCAGCGCGCTTGTTCCGTTTGCAAACAAATTCCCCACAGATACCAAGCTCTACCGTTTGATGACCACCAAGCCCGGTGAATCTTCGGTAGCCTAAAAGAAAGGATACAGCCCTATGAGCAAGAAACTTTTGATTGGTATGATTGTACTGCTTGTCGCCGTTTGCGGCGTTAGCACCTATTTTCATATCAAGAACAAGATGGAATCCGAAGATAATAAGAAAACCTATGAAACCGTAGCCGCAGAAGTCGCGGCTACGGAGGACAGCACAGCCGTTTCAGCGACAGAAGCGGCTGTCAATCCTTATACGGATAACACCGTCGGCGGCAACAGCGGCACAGGCAGCGCAGGCGGAAACTATCAGAACTACACGACAACGATGAACGCGAGCGCAAATCCCGATATGGTAGGATGGATAAAGATAAACGATACCAATATCAACTATCCTGTTATGCAGACAAAGAGCAATCCCGACTACTATCTTGACCACGATTTCTATAAAAATCAGTCAGTTTACGGCTGCCCTTATGTTCAGGCGAATTGCGATGTCAAAACGCCTTCGGACAATGTTATCGTCTATGCTCACCATATGAACGACGGCTCAATGTTCGCTAATCTGGAGCTGTTCAGAAGCAAGGACTTTTGGTCGTCCCATAAGACAATCAGCTTTGATACGCTTGACAGAAAAGCCGACTATGATATTCTCGCTGTCTTTGCCATCCCTGTCGATCAGGACGATAAGAACTCATTTAAGTTTTATGAGTTTGTCAATTCCTATGATCCCGACCACTTTTCCACCTTTGTTGCAAAGTGCAAGGCATTGTCTTTCTATGAAACAGGCGTTTCCGCAAAGTACGGCGACAAACTCCTCACGCTTGCTACCTGTGAATATACCCACGATAACGGCAGACTTGTAGTTGTAGCGAAAAGGAAGTAGGCGATTGAATGCCTGATATTAAAACAAGAGATACGTTCAAAGGCACGATCAAAACGCTTGACAGAGCAAAGGTCGCCTCTGCCCGTATGAAGTCGGCTTATATCCAGACGAAGGATTCAGCCGAGCATTCTGTTGAAGCCGAGGAGCATAACGCCGCCGAGTACGCATCCGACAGAATGGAATCCGGCACCAAACGCACCGTAGAAGAAGCTGCCCACCAGACCAAAAAAGCGGTCAGGAAAGGCGCTGATAAGGTCAAGGACAAGGTTGAGCGCAAGATTGAGGACAGAGTAAAAAACAGAGTTGAGAATACTGCACAGCAAGCGTCTAAGGATATGGCGAAAAAGTCCGCTGAAAAATCCGCCAGGGCTGCAAACAGCGCGGGGCGGAGAAGTATTCGCACGGTAGAACAATCTGCTTCAAAATCAATCAAGCAATCAGCCCGATCCGCAGGAAAAGCGACCATCAAGACGGCTCAGAAAGGAACGGTCAAGACCGCCAAGACTTCCATTAAAACCGCCGAGAAAACGTCAAAAGCGGCTATCAAAACCTCAAAACACGCGGCGAAGGCTGCGCAAAAAACGGCGAAGGCTACGGCAAAGGCGGCACAGAAAGCAGCTCAGGCGGCGAAAGCGGCCGCTAAAGCTGCGGTTAAGGCGGCAAAGGCTGCCGTTCAGCTCCTTATCAAAATCATCAAGGCGATTATAGCCGCTATCAAGGCATTGGCATCCGCTATTGCCGCAGGCGGTTGGGTAGCTGTTGTTATCATCATTGTAATCTGCCTGATAGCATTGATCCTCTGTTCCGTTTTCGGCGTGTTCGCGTCCGGCGAGGATTCAGGCACAGGTATCACAATGCGGACGGCTGTTGAGGAAATCAACGCCGAATACACGCAGAAGATTGAAGATATAAAAAGTAGTCACACCTATGACAAGCTCGAAACGTCAGGTACGCGCGCGGCTTGGAAAGAGGTCATCGCCGTCTATGCAGTCTGGAAGAATATGGCAGACACCAATCCTGCCAATCCCGACGAACCTGTTGAGGTTGCTACGATGGACGAAGGCAAGAAAGAAGATCTCCGCAAACTGTTTTGGGAAATGAACTCTGTTGAATCCCGTACAGAGAAGAAAACCGAGAAGGAGCTTGTCGAGGTCACGGAAAAAGGCAAGAAGGTCAAGAAAGAAAAGAACGTCACTAAAACCTACTTGTATATCACGACCTCGCACCTCGACCTTGACACGATGATGGATAAGAAATCGTTTACTGCCGAACAAAAGAAAATGTGCCGTGCGCTGTTGGAGGACAAGAACAATGTCCTTTGGCTTGATGTGCTGCACGGTATATCAGGCGGCGCGAACAGCGATATTGTCAAGGTAGCGCAGGAACAGCTCGGCAATGTCGGCGGACAGCCTTATTGGTCTTGGTACGGCTTTAGCTCCCGTGTCGAGTGGTGCTGCTGTTTCGTCAGTTGGTGCGCCAATGAGTGTGGCTATATCGAGGCCGGTATCATTCCGAAGTATTCCGTCGTCGATGACGGCGCTGATTGGTTCAAGGCGAAAGGTCAGTGGCTTGACAAGGACGAAGAACCGCAGGCAGGAATGATAATATTCTTCGATTGGGCATATGACGGTCTTGACGGAGGCGGCGATCACACAGGCATTGTCGAGAAAGTCGAAGGCGGCAGAGTTTATACCATCGAAGGCAATTCAAGCGACGCCTGTCAGGAAAACTCATATCCTATCGGTTATTATGAGATAAAGGGCTACGGCGCTCCGGCATACTAAAACAAAAGATACCGTCCGAGTGGGCGGTATCTGATACATAAATATGAAAGGAGCCGTTAGAATGATAGGCAAAAGAATTAGATTTATTCGTAAAAAGAGGAATATGACGATGAAACACTTGGGTAAAGCGGCAGGCTTGCCGGAGAACAGCGCGGATATTCGCATCGCGCAATATGAAAGCGGAACAAGAACGCCAAAGGCTGATTTGTTGCGTAAAATCGCAGATGTACTTGAAGTATCTCCCAACGCTCTATCCGTCCCCGATCTCGATAATGTTATCGGAGTAATGCACACCTTGTTTATCTTGGAGGATTTATACAGCTTCCGCTTCACGCTTGATGATTGTACTTCCGACAGGCTCAAGAAAGCGATCAATGAATGGCAAAGAGAATATGATCGCTATTCAAACGGAGAAATCAGTAAAGAAAAGTATGATAATTGGAGATACAATTACAAATAAAAACGCCGCCCAACAGGACGGCATACATCATTCATTTGCTGTTGTTCATAGCGTTAATCATTTGCTGAACGGCAGCTTTTTGTTCGGGATTGAGATTTACCCAACCGTCGAACAGCTCCTTTAACTCCGGTGTCATTTCTACCATATCGCCCTCGGCGAAAAATTGAGAGAGCGTTATCCCAAATCCTTTGCAGATCGCTTGCAAGGTGTTGATTGAGGGTACAGTGTTTCTTTTGAAAACATTGGCTAAGGTAGTGTGTGATAAGCCTGATAATTCTGCCATCTTGTAGGTTGTCAAACCGCGTTCGTCTAACATCTTCCGCAATCTCTCGTTTACGTCCATATCACTATCACCATCCTTAGTTATATTGTACTAAAAAGTTTGGTAATATAATATGAAATAATTGTATCAAAAATATAGCCAAAGTTGGTTATAGTATGCTATAATATATTGCAAACGAGTTTATTTTTGATTCATCTTTTTAAGGAGAACGAGGGCTGCATCCCTCTGTTCTTCCGATAATGCTGACCAACAATCAAGTAGATCTCTTGTTTTATTATTTACCTCAACCAGTTCTCCGTCAGCAAAGAACTGTGACATCGTAATGCCGAATCCCTTGCATATTGATTCTAATGTTGATACAATAGGTACAGGATTACGTTTAATAATATTTGCTATGACTGAGTTTTTAGAAAACTTAGGCGATGGCAATACGGAGGAAGGATTAAAGAAACTTAAAAGTATTCTCGATACATGGACGCCCGGCAGTGAATTTATATCAAGAGAAAAAAACGCTGAAAGAGTTAAAGAAGGTAGAGAAACCTTTTTAAAGTTTGTAAAAGATAAATTTGAAGCCGAATCAAAATAAGTAATTGGAAATTGTAGTTAATTATGAGGAGATGTTTTGGATGAAAAAAATAATATGCTTATTACTAATAATAACATATGTTGTTTTATCGGGTTGTTCTTTTCCTTTTACAGACAGGAAGTTTTCAACCGAAAAGTGGATTCAAACAGAAGACAGTCAAAAATATCATTGGCTATGTCACAACAAACAGTTGATAAATAGCCATTTTTATAGGGGAGTATCAGAACTCCCCTACAAACTGTTATTTGCAGTTATCTATACTCATTTGGAATTTCGATATGAAGTGTCTCACACAA
>Ga0256407_10003953_pt1 | contig 25471 bp, 19 predicted proteins | sample RumenRJG_04DNA_FD_193489 | JGI IMG/M metagenome (GOLD analysis project Ga0256407, IMG submission 193489) | Bovine rumen microbial communities from Lethbridge, Alberta, Canada - RJG_04 | ecosystem: Host-associated > Mammals > Digestive system > Stomach > Rumen | place: Canada: Alberta... | reverse complement strand
AACAGGGGTCAGCAGAACCGACAGGTTATCAGCATCACTCACCTGCCACAGATTGCGGCACAGGGAAAGAACCATTACAAGGTTTACAAAGAGGATAAAGACAACGGAACGGTGAGCCACATCATACAATTAACTCACGAGCAGCGAGTTGAGGAGATTGCACACATGGTGAGCGGCGCAACGCTTACCGAGGCGGCTCTGAACAACGCAAGAGCCCTTCTGACTAACAACTGATAATAATCATTGAAAATGAAGAAAAATATACTTATCGCATTGTGTCTGGTAGCATCTACATCAATGGCACAAACGCCCAAGTGGGCATCGAAAATGAAAAAAGCGGTCTTCAGCGTCGTAACATACGACGCCAACGGAAAGATAATAAACAACACTAACGGTTTCTTTATCAACGACAAAGGTGTTGCATTGTCCGACTATCGCTCATTCGAGGGCGCATCGAAGGCTGAAATCATCGATGCCGACGGCAACAAATATCAGGTTAAGAACATCATCGGTGCAAACAACATCTACGACATCGTGAAGTTCACGGTAGACCTTCCGGCAAAGAGCAAAATCACCTTCCTGAACCTCGCATCAGCAAAGACCGAAAAGAGTCAGACGGTGTATCTTCTGCCATATTCAACGCAGAAGAACGTGACTTGCCAGCAGGGAATCGTCGAGGAAGCATCGCTCGCAGCGCAGAAATACAGTTACTACACATTCAGCTTCAAGGGCAACGAGAAGTACACCAGCACACCTGTTCTCAACACCAACGGCGAGTGCATCGCCCTTGTTCAGAAGTGTTCTGGCAGCGATGCCAAGGTCTACGGTATGGACGTTCTCTTCGGCTCGGACATGCAAATTACAGCCATGTCTGGAAACGACCCTAACTTAAAGAGAATCAACATAAAATCGGATATTCCTGACGAGGTGAACGATGCCCTTGTCTACATGATGATGAACGCCGGCAACATGACCGACGAACAGTACATCAGCATGGTTGACGACTTTGTGAAGAAGTTCCCAAACAGTCCCGACGGCTATCTTCGCCGATGCAACTTCTACGTTGATACTCAGAAGTTTGAACAGGCTGAGGAGAATCTGAAACTGTTTGTAGAGAAGACCGAAAAGAAAGATGATGCGTGCTACAACGTGGCAAACGTAATCTATCGCAAGTGTCTGAGTTTCCCAGAGCCTGTCTACAAGGATTGGACGCTCGACCGTGCGCTTCGCGAGGTTCAGACAGCCATCGCGCTAAACAAGATGCCGTTCTACACTCAGCTGATGGGCGATATTCTCTTCGCACAGAAGAAGTACGACGGTGCGTTCGATGCCTATCTTGATGTCTGCCATCAGCCAAAAGCAACTGCCGAAAACTGGTTTGCGGCATCGAGAGCAAAAGAGATGATGGGCGGCGACAAGAAAGAGTGCATCGCCTTGATGGACAGCGCATTGAACACATTTATAAAGCCTTACACTTCGCAGGCTGCTCCGTTCCTCTACGAGCGCGCTCAGCTAAAGGCTGAACTCGACATGAACAAGGAGGCTTGGGAAGACTACAACGAGTGTCAGAAGGCACAGGGCATCCACATCGGCGCAGAATTCTTCTACCTTCGCGAGCAGACCGAACTGAAGCTGAAGATGTGGCAACAGGCTTACTTAGACATCAACAAGGCTGCTGAGATTGCTCCCGAGGAGATTACTTTCCAACTCGAATTGGCATCTGTCTGTCTGAGAGTCAACAAGATAGATGAGGCTATCGCCGCTGCACAGAGAGCCGCAAACATCGACGGCAACAGCGCAGACGCCTTCAGAATCTTGGGATTCAGTCAGGCACAGAAAGGCGACAAGGTTAATGCAAGGAAGAATCTTGAAAAGGCAAAGAGTCTCGGCGACGACAAAGCCGATGGCCTGATAAAAAAATTCTGCAAGTAAAAGTGAAGAGATTTCTCAACAAGATAAAGAACTTTATCGACAAAAATGCTCTTTTAAGCGAAAACGACAGAGTCATCGTCGCCCTGAGTGGCGGTGCTGACTCTGTCTGTCTTATCAGCATTCTGCAAAGACTGGGCTACGAATGTGAGGCCGCACACTGCAACTTTCATCTTCGTGGCAACGAAAGCATGCGCGACGAGGAGTTCGTCACTACCCTATGCCAACGCCTCGGAATCACGCTTCACAAGGTAGATTTCAGCACCGCCGAATATGCCGAGCAACACAAGCAGAGCATCGAGATGGCGGCGCGCGAACTACGCTACGACTGGTTCGAGAAACTACGCGTACAAACCAATGCCAAGGCTATTGCCGTGGCGCATCACATGGACGACAATGCCGAAACTTTCATGCTGAATCTCTCGCGCGGAACAGGCATTCAGGGATTGAAGGGCATGAGCGCGCGAAACGGCTTCATCGTCCGCCCTCTTCTGTGCGTGCATCGGGCTGAAATCCTCGCTTTTCTGCAAGAAATAGGACAGGATTTTGTGACCGACAGCACAAATCTTGAGGACATCTACCACCGCAACTTCATCCGCCTGCGACTTCTGCCCGAGATGCAGACGCTCAATCCTTCGGTAACGGATGCCATAAACACAACGTCGCAGCACATTGCCGAGGCTTTCAGTATCTACAAGGAAGCCATCGAAAACTACCGAAACCGACTTTGCCACGCCACAGAAAATGGCACGAACATCAACACGGCAGAACTCCTGCAAACGGTTTCGCCAAGGACGATTCTGTTCGAGTGTCTGAAGCACACGCACATCAACGAGACGCAACTCGACAACATTCTTGCGGCTGCGAAATCGGCGAACAGCGGAAAGCAATTCCGCACTGATACTCACCGAATTATGATTGAGCGCGGCAGCATCGAAGTCGTCTCAGTCAAGGAAACGACGGAAGAATCTCTGCTCGACGGCTGGATTATAGAACAAGTCGATGCCATGCCCACCGATTTCAAGACAATTCCGAAGACCGAGGCTTACATCAACGGCGACTTAATCGACGGCGAACTGGCAATGCGCCGATGGCAGAACGGCGACCGTTTCTACCCTCTCGGCATGAACGGCAGCAAACTCGTCAGCGATTATATGACCGACCGCAAATTCAGTCGCACGAAGAAAGAAAAACAACTTCTGCTATGCCACGGCAACGACATCGTGTGGCTGGTAAACGAGCGCGTAGACAACCGCTTTAGAGTTACAGACGGCTGTAAACGTATTTTGCATATCAAAAGAAACAAATAATAGAACCATGAAAAGATTTGCCTTTGCCCTAATGCTTTTGGCTTTATGCCTTTCTTGTTCTAAGAAAGGCAAAGTGACACAAACGGTTTCCGATGAAAATGACAGTGCCTTATCTGTATGCGATAAAAACGAAAAGACTGGCTGGTATAGTTACAGAGGATATATAGAACTTACCAAGTCGAATGATTCGTTGTACTACGAATGGTCGTGGGGAGATGAAGGTGATGATATCAGTTATTTAAAAAAGGCCGACGGTGATAAATATTATTCATATTCCTCAGCGAATGATTTGCTAGAAAATCTGTGGATAAGATTCAAGTTTATTGGCGGTAAAAGATGTATGCTTTATCAGTATTCCGAAACAACGGATTATTATTTTTTTGATAATGAATACCGAGGATATACAAATGAGGACCATAATCAGATTCAGAATTTCTATCAAGGTATTTACAAAACATCTAATAATCATACAATTAAGATATCCCCACAAGGATATTTCAGCATTGATAGCAAAAAATACAAGATAAAATATAATGGTAGTGACAGATATGGCAATTTGCCTCTCTTTGTATTGGAAAACGGCAAAATGTATCTGATGGAAAATACAGACAAAGGTGGCGAATACACTCTTGCAGAAGTCAACCATGAAAGAATGGAATTTTACGAAAAGGATAGCGATGTAATACTTCTGGATAAGAAGGGTGAACAGGTACAAGGTAAAAAGTTCACCAAAAGCAATGTTGTAAAGATGAAGTGGATTTCAACATTGTCGGGAAGTAGCGACAGATGGTTTTTCATTTCCGATTTAGTCTATCCCGATTTCTTTAACGAGAATATCAGTCTTGCCGACTGGGAAAGTCTTAACCAATATCTCAACACAAAGCAACAGCTGAACGAGTCGGAGAAGATAACAAAATCGAAAATGCAAGAGTTGTATGAATCTTTGAGAGAGTATCCAGAAAAGGAAATGGAAGAATACAACCAGAAGCATCATGCAAATGACAGCATCCGCTAAAAATAAAAATCCGAGGCTCATTTTTTCGGACGAACCTCGGATTTATTTTATCTTGAGAGTGAACTATCAATATACAATCACCGGACTGTTTGGAGTTGTATAGTCGATAGTCTTATCCTGACACTGCTGAATAGCCTCGGCGTTGCCGCAACGGGCAGAAAGACTGTACATACTGTTTGCGTTCTTGTCGTCGTAGTTAAAGGCATAAGCATCGCCCATTGCCTTGAAGATGTTGCCAAGAAGTTCGTCCTTAACGCTGTTAGTCTTAACATCGTTTATTGTCTTGCCAATCTGTCCGAAACGCTTTGTTGCAGTCTCGCGAAGCATCTTTACGCCAGCCTCAATGTCGGCATTAAGCTGCATCTCGCCCAAGCGAGTCTCGGCAATAATCATAGCCTCGCCACCGCAAGCGATAGTCTTCTGGCATACATCGCGAAGCTTGGTAGAAAGCTCGCGCGCGCTCTCAGCATCAGAAGGACGAATCTTTGACAAGACGCCCAAAATCTTGATATAGTGCTTGCCCTTCTCGGTATCAGACATAGCCGACAAATCGAGTTTTTCGAGCTGTGCCACAGCCTCCTCGTAGAATGTCTGCTTTTCGTAGATTGAAGCCAAGAGAGTGTTGCCCTCGGCATCAAGTTCGTTACCCTGCTCCTGATAATGGCTCAAAATAGAAGCAGCCCTGTCCAAATCGTTAGCCTTCATTGCGGCTTTTGCCTGATTAAGTACAGGCTGCAAAGTGGCTGGATTTACCGGACACAAGGCGAATGATGGTTCAGCTATGGCTGCCATAGCCAAGAACGCAATAGAGAGAAGTACATTTTTTCTCATTGGATAGTTGGTTTATCGTTATTTATCAATAAAATTTATTTAGTATGACGGCGCAACTTTTGCAAAAGTTACACGCCGAGTTCTTCTTTCAGAAATTTAGACGTATGTCCGATGCCTTTCTCGACCATCTCTTCGGGAGTGCCGGTAAACAGAAGCTGTCCGCCGCCCTTTCCGCCTTCGGGTCCCATCTCCACGATGTAGTCAGCCATCTTTATAACGTCGAGGTTATGCTCGATGATGATCACAGTGTTGCCGCGATCTACGAGTTTGTTCAGAACGTCCATCAACACTCTGATGTCTTCGAAATGAAGTCCCGTCGTTGGCTCGTCGAGTATGTAGAGCGTCTTTCCGGTGTCGCGCTTGGCAAGTTCGGTTGCCAGTTTTACGCGTTGGCTCTCGCCTCCCGAGAGGGTTGTTGACGACTGTCCGAGTTTGATGTATCCCAATCCAACTTCCTGCAAAGTCTTGATTTTGTTTAGGATATTCGGAACATTCTCGAAGAATTCGCACGCCTGATTTATCGTCATGTCGAGCACATCGGCAATGCTCTTGCCCTTGAAGCGTACTTCGAGTGTCTCGCGGTTGTATCGCTTTCCGTGACAAGTCTCGCACGGAATAAGCACATCGGGCAGGAAGTTCATCTCAATGGTTTTGTAGCCGTTACCGCGGCATGTCTCACATCTTCCACCCGACACGTTGAACGAGAATCTGCCGGGCTTGTAGCCACGAATCTTTGCTTCTGGCAAATTTACAAATAATTCTCGAATATCGCTAAATAAATTCGTATATGTTGCAGGATTTGAACGCGGAGTGCGTCCAATCGGACTCTGGTCAACATTCACAACCTTGTCAATGTTCTCTATTCCTTCGAATTTTTCGTACGCAAGCGGATCGGTCAGAGAACGGTAGAAATGCTGCGACAGAATTGGCTGCAACGTGTCGTTTATCAAGGTCGATTTTCCGCTTCCCGAAACGCCTGTGACGCATATAAGAGTGTTCAGCGGAAACTCAACAGTAACGTTCTTCAGGTTGTTGCCTTTTGCTCCTATCAGTCTGATTGACTTGCCGTTGCCTTTCCTTCGTTCATCTGGCACTTTAATTTCTTTTGTGCGATTAAGATAGCCGCTCGTGAGCGTATTTTTCTTCAGCATCTGTGCCGGAGTGCCTTGGAAAACCACCTCGCCGCCAAGCCGTCCAGCCTTCGGTCCCATATCAACGATATAGTCGGCATTGAGCATCATGTCCTTGTCGTGCTCAACAACGATGACGGTATTGCCCAAGTCGCGCAATTCTTTGAGCGAGTTGATAAGGCGTATGTTGTCGCGCTGATGCAGACCGATGCTCGGCTCGTCGAGAATGTAGAGCACGTTCACAAGTTGCGAGCCAATCTGCGTTGCGAGTCTTATTCGCTGGCTCTCGCCGCCCGAAAGCGACATTGACTGGCGGTTCAAAGACAGATAGTCGAGTCCGACATCGAGAAGGAACTTCAGTCGGCTTCGGATTTCCTTTAGAATCTCCGAAGCGATTTTCTTCTGTTTATCTGACAGTTGCTCTTCTATCGTATTTGTCCATTCGTACAAATCGGCAACGTCCATCTCCGAAAGTTCGAAGATGTTCTTTCCACCAATTTTGAAGTGCAGAGCCTCCTTGTTCAGCCTCTGTCCATGACATTCGGGACATACATCGACCTTGGCAAACTGGTCAGCCCATTTCTGGGCGTTTGCCGAGTCATCGTTCTCCTTAATCATGTTGATGTACTTTACAATGCCTTCATACTCAACAAAATAGTCGGACGAAGCATGGCTCTTTTCCATCTTAATCTTAACCCTTTCCTGCGAGCCGTTCAGAATCTCGTCGAGAACCGAATCGGGAATCTCGCTAATAGGTTGTTTTATAGAGAGTTCGTTCATCTCCAGCAGCGATTCTATCTGCCAGAAAATCATCTGATTCTTATATTTTCCGAGGGGCAGAATTCCACCGGCATGAATTGAGATTGAGCGGTCGGGAATCACCTTGTCGAGGTCGATGACATTGACAACGCCCAGTCCCTTGCAACGCGGACACGCACCGTTTGGCGAGTTGAACGAGAAGTTGTGAGGCGCAGGGTCGCTGTAACTCATGCCCGACGTTGGACACATAAGTTGTTTGCTGAAATGCTTAACCGTTGCGTTGTCGGCATCGAAGACCATAAGCAGTCCGTCGCCCATGTGGAGGGCTGTGGCAATGCTCTGTTTCAGACGCTTACTGTCATCGTTGTCCGTAACCTTCAGTTTGTCGATAACAACCTCGATATCATGATTTTTGTATCGGTCGAGCTTCATTCCGTGAACAATCTCCTTAATCTCGCCATCAACCCTTACGGTCAGATAGCCTTTGCGGCGCACGGTATCGAAAAGTTCGCGGTAATGACCCTTTCGGCTACGCACGAGCGGCGCAAGAATATAGATTCTCGAATTGTTATATTCTGAGTGAATGAGGTCGTAAATCTGGTCTTCGGTATATTTTACCATCTTCTCGCCGCTGATGTACGAGTAAGCCTCGCCGGCACGGGCAAAAAGGAGTCTGAGATAATCGTAAATCTCGGTTGTTGTACCAACCGTTGAGCGAGGATTCTTGTTGGTCGTCTTCTGCTCGATAGAAATAACGGGGCTTAGTCCGGAAATCAAATCAACGTCCGGACGCTCCATATTTCCGAGGAAATTGCGTGCGTATGCCGAAAAAGTATCAATATAACGCCTCTGTCCCTCGGCATAGATTGTATCGAACGCCAAGGAACTCTTTCCGCTGCCACTTAGTCCGGTAAAGACCGTCAGACTGTTGCGCGGCAACTCCACATCAACATTTTTCAGATTATGTACCCTTGCCCCTAAAACTGTTATCTTGTTATCGCTCATAATTTTTTGTTATCCTTACTGGTTTGATACCGCAGAAGTGCTTTCGTATCCTCTCAAAATATTTATATCGTGCCTGATATTGTATTTTATTCCGTCAGAACCTTTAGCCTTAACAACGATGAAGTAAACACCGTCTTTAACGGGCTTTCCGTGCGATGTTCCGTCCCATCCGCCGTCGTTCATCTGATCTATGCCCCACTCGTACAACTGCTGTCCCCATCGGTTAAAGATGTAGGCATGAAACTCTACGATGCTCTTTGCCTTTATCTTGAAAACATCGTTTATGCCGTCGCCGTTTGGCGAGAATGCGTTTGGTACGAAGAGAGACGATTCGGAGATGGTTACGGTTATCGGTCTCTGCGTGTCGTCTACTATCGTGTCGTTTGTTGCGTTGTCGATGAATGTGACGTAGAGGGTAACCTCGAATGTTCCGCTCTCGGTAAAGGTGAAATCAACATCTTCGTCGTATCTTACAACCGATGGCGTTGAGCTGTCCTTCTTCACGATTCGCCACTCGTAGAGCGATGTTCTGCCTTCGTTTCCCGACGGATTGGCAACAAACTTGGCAACCACCGGAGCAGAGCCTATAAACGCGCTGTCAGCGGTCAAGATTCTGTCAACAGCCTCGCCGTTTGCTTCTATAATCCGAATGTGCGGTTCAATCTGCTGGGCGCTGAGCCTTAGGCACATAAAACAACACATCATGCATAGAAAACCGAATTTACTCATCATTAAATCATGTTAATTTGTTGCAAATGTAATAAATAAGAATTGAAATATGTATACAGAACGAGTTATTTTTATTATTTTTGCTCCGGTTTTTTCGAATACAAATATGTTACAGCCAAAATCACTGGCTCTGTTTCTCGGCTTGATGATGGCTTCTGCCACATGCCTTGCACAGGGCACCAATATCAGAACCACCCACGTTGTACAGCAGGGTGAGACATTATATCATATCGCCAAGACTTACAATGTATCGGTTGACGATATCCTAAGCGTAAATCCAACTCTATCGCCCGACAAGTACTTTGTCGGCATGTACATCAACATTCCTAACTCGCCTGCACTTCAAGCAATACAGAACGACATAAACGGCGTTGAGGAGCATACTACCGCCGTGCCTAACAGGGTTCAGGCAGCCGTAATACTTCCGTTCATGTCGGAGACAATAAACGCGGCGGAGCGCAGTAAGATGGTTGAGTATTACCGAGGTTTTCTGATGAGTGTCGACAGTCTGAAGCATCAAGGCGTGTCGATTGACATCTACACATACGACTCGGGCGACAAGTCGAACGCGAGCATCGACAACATTCTTAAAGACCCGATGCTGGCTTCCATGAACCTCATTGTGGGTCCGATGTACAGTTCGCAGATTGCGCCACTTGCCAAGTATGCCGAGGAGCACAAGATAAGGCTCATTGTGCCGTTTACAAGCAAGTGCATGGAGGTCTACAACAATCCGTATGTATTTATGGTCAATCCGCCGCAACTGTATCTCAACAACGTCATCTACGAGCATTTCGTTGAGAATTTCGGCGACAGCCAGATTGTTTTCTACGAAACAAACGAGCAGTCGAAGAAAGAAGTTGAGTTTGTTGCCGGTTTGAAGAATTATCTCGACCAAAAACACATCAAGTACTTCAACATCAACAAGAATTCGGACAATTCGGCTATCGTGAGCCAGACGAACATCTGCAAGAAGAACGTGATAATCCCGAACTCTTCGTCGATAAACGCGCTCAATCTCCTTACAGCCAAACTGAAGGACTTCTGTCAGGAAAATCCGTCGTACAAGATTACGCTGTTCGGCTATCCAGAGTGGCAGACATACCACGGCACTCACCTCGACAATCTGTACAACTTCGACACCTTCATCTGGAGCAAGTTCTACAACAACGTGTTCGAGACTCGCACAAAGGAATTCATGCACAACTATTACCACTGGTTCAACAGCGAACTTATTCCAAGTTATCCAAAATTCGGAATGTTAGGCTTCGACACGGGATATTACTTCCTTACCAACCTCAGCAAGTATGGCAACGAGTTTGAGCAGAACTGCAACACGCTCGAGTTCAACCCTTACCAGAGCGGATTCAAGTACATACGCATGAACAGCCACGGCGGATACATCAACACCGGAGTGTGGTTTGTACACTACTCTAAGGACGAGCGCCGACCTATAAAAATTGAATATTAAAACCGATTATGAGAATAAAGAGAGCATTGCCTGCCTTGCTGTTCGCAATGGTTGTGATGAGTGCCAAGGCACAAGTTGGCGAATACCGTAACAAATGGAACGTGGGCTTTAACGGCGGAGTGAACCTTAACAAGGTGGGATTCAACCCTCGCGTAAAGCAGACATACCAGATTGGTCCGGGATTTGGAGCGATGATAAGATACACCAGCGAGAAATACTTCAAAGCCGTGTGCTCGCTACAACTCGAGGTAAACTACAACTCGCTTGGCTACAAGGAGCAGAACGACGAGCAGACATACTCGTTCAGCCGAAAGATGAACTACATACAAGTTCCGCTGCTGGCGCACATGGCTTGGGGAAAGGAAGAGAAAGGCATCCAGTTCTTCTTCAACGCTGGTCCTTATGCCAACTTTCTGGTTAGCAAGGAGAAGACTGCCGATGGCGACGTGTCTCTGCTTACTAACTATCACCACATAAACGATACCGACAACGACTTCGACTTCGGTATAATTGCCGGCATTGGCACGGAGATAAACACCAGCGTAGGACGCTTCGACCTCGAAGTAAGATACGACTACGGATTGGGCAACATCTACGACAACTCAAAGAAAGGCTATTACAGCATATCAAACAACGCCACGATAAATGCCCGAATAGCCTACTTTATCCCGATAAAGAAATAGAAAACGTGTTGGCAGAATAAAGTTTAAACAGAATTTTATTCTGCCAGCCTTGTTTTCTGAATTCTGATTTTCAAATACAAATTAACGCATTTAACTTGATTTTATCTTAAATCATTTGCCTAATAAACAAATTAAAATTATGTGGAAAGAAACTAAGGTAGTAAAAGACGTAAGGCATTTTTATAGTTTTGATGCCAGATACGGAGTGTATGCCACTACCGATAAGGATGATAATTCTATGCTCTATATCAATGGCAAGGAAATTCCTATAAGGGAAGTTGGTTATGTAAGAAGTTATGACGACAAGGTGGTTGTTCAGGTGAATGATGGGGCGGGACTCTATGACACAAGATTGTATACAAAAGATGGAGAACTCCTAAATGTGATAAATAATACTATTTCTCTTTATGATAATACAAATATGCGTTATTTGGAAATTTGTAGCAAAGAAGCAGGAAAAAGTACTGTTTTTTATAATCTTGTAGATATAGAAACCAACGAGGTTGTTTTCAAAGAGAATTATTTAGGAACCCGATGTGTGTTTGGCAATATGATTTTTTCGAATGAAAATAACATCGTAACTCGCTATGACTGGGACGGCAGCATATTGTGGCAGCATAACTATGAGCCAGACTTTAATGTCAAGATTAATTTAGGTTTCGTAATGGAAGGCGTTTGTGGCGGTAAACTTTGGGTAAAATCAAAGTATGACGGACATGAGATTCTCCTTGCCATAGATGTAAATACGGGCGAACTTGTAAAGGCATTTTCTGATTCCGAAGAAGATACAAATTTGCCACATTGCAAGTTGGGTAAGATTTCTGACGTATATCTGAATTGCGAAAGCGATAATATTCTGTTATCAGTGAGTGTAAATCACAAACCCTATATGATAATTTTAGATGCAAAAACTCTTGAAGTCGCAGGAAAAAATGAGCGTACAATAAATTATGACTATTCAGGTGGGGAAGAGTACGGTTTTAGAATTTCAGAATTTTGTGGAGATTACATTACTGTTAAGATAGGAACATATAATAGTGATGTTAGTAATAAATCAGGATTTGCAGTTTATAATTACAAAACAAAGAAAGTTGTTTTAGCACACAGATTGTTTACTCCAGAACAAGCTCAAAAAGGCTTGGGAATAAGTCCTCTTTCTCCATTGCATTATTCTCCTAATAACAGTAAAATTTTGGTTCATGACCGCTGGAATACCCTTCACATCTTCGAAGATGTAAAAGAATAACAACAAGCACCTTTGCTCAGCCGAATTACTGTTTGGGGCACTCCCTTGGTTCTGCCGAATTTCCGCGCTCGACCTATGGTCGCTTGCTACCGAAGGGACGCAAGAATTCGGCAGCATCAATAAACGCAAGTTTGTAACTCGCATTGTCGCAAATGCAACAAGAAGTTACGCATAAAAGCGATGCCTTCGCATTATCGTTCAGCAACAAAATCTCGCAAAAAACAATAGGTTATAGAAGAAAGAATCGTCTATAACCTATTTTATTTTTATCTTATTCTGTCGACAGCCCTAACCAGCATCTCATCTGCACCGATTGAACGGATTGCCAACCAATTAAGTATAATGCTCACAACCGGAAATGCAACGTACAATGTTGGAGTAAACGATGCATCCTCGCTCTGCCCCTTGAATACGAAAACAAAGGCAATGTAGGCTATGCAGTATCCGGCAAGAAGAATTGTATTGAACACCAAGAATCTAATCTGGCGCATTCTTTTGCGGTATAGGAGAATTGCCATCGCCGTGGTTATAAGCACTATCGAAAGAATAGTACAAAGTGCCCACAGAGAATATGACAAGACCTCGTCGTTGCCGTTGCGGAACGTAAGGTTGTTCATTACGCCAACAGTCTCGCCGTTGGCAGAGACGAACCGTCCTATAGGGCTGCATAGACATACAATCAGCAGAATCTCAACGGCAAGCATGTATAGCGTCTGTATTCGCTGAATCATATATCTGCGTTTTGTGGTTCTTAATCAAGGTTTTCCTTCTCCTTTGCAGGGTTGCGGAAGTAGATTTTGCCTTCCTCGAACTCCTGAATAGCGATGAGGGTTGGCTTTGGAAGTTTCTCGTAGAAACGGGAAATCTCAATCTGCTCACGGTTCTCGAACACCTCGTCAAGGCTGTCGTTGTAAGATGCAAACTCCTGAAGTTTCTTTGACAACTCGTTCTTGATGTCTACCGAAATCTGGTTTGCTCTCTTGCCCATGATTGAGATACTCTCGTAGATGTTGTCTGTACCTTTACAGAAATCCATAAGATTGCGCGTAGTGGTATTGGTAGGCGCATTGGTCTTCTTGTAATCCATAATCCTGTATAATGTTTTTAATTTTTAACTCGTTTGCTACTCTCCTTGAAGATTTTGTCTACTTCCTTTGTGTACTTGCTCTCAGGAAACTCGTTCTTGAATCCGTAATACTCGTCAATGGCATCGCGGTAACGCTCGTCCTGCTTAGACTCAACGCTCTGTGCGGCGAGGTTGTACTTGCTCTTGAGGATAAGATAGTACAAATCTTCTCTGTACTCAGAGTAAGGATAGTCCTTCAGGGCGTTCTGTGCCGTGATGATGCACGCCTGATAGTTGTTTCCGCCGCTTGTGCAGTTGCCGAAATATCCGCCAAGGTCGAAGTACAACTTCGCAGCAAGGAAATCCTTCTCAACAAGCTTATCCTGAAGTTCGAACTGCATCTTCTCGGCTCTGTCCTTCAGATGTGACTCTGGGAAGTAGTCGATAAAATTCTGCAACTCACTGATAGCCTTAATCGTAGATGTCTGGTCGAGACGTGGGTTCGGCGTATCGCTATATAGAGCCTTTCCGCAGTTGAATCTTGCCAAGGCTGTGTATTTGCCTTTAGGGTAAGAGTTGTAATAAGTAGTAAAGAACTTGGCAGCCGAATCGTAGTCACCCATCTTCATATTGCACATTGCAAGCAGATAGAGCGATTCCTCCGCCTTGTCTGTACCCTTCATGATGGCTATAGATTCTTCCAGTAAGGTTGCGGCGCTGCCATACATTCCGTCGGCATAGTATGCCTTGGCAGCTTCGTACTTGTAATCGTAATCCGAGCATTTTGCAAGCTTTGTCATGCCACCACAACTGGTGAACAAGAGTGCAACTGCGCAGATATTCAAAAAAACTTTTCTCATTATTCAGTTAAGGAACGGTTGTCCACTCCGAAAGTTTATAATAATTATATACGTTTCAGCGGGCAAAATTAATAAAAAACATTGAATTAACCAATATATAACTTTCAAAATAAGTATTTATTGCATCATTTTAAACAAAATTTACGGCTTCAACAGAAGATTCTTTGTATATTCGCACCCCATATATTACAAAATAGTACAGCATGGATTTTGAAATCGTTTCAAACTATCAGCCCACAGGCGACCAGCCCGAAGCCATAAGGCTGCTGACAGAGGGCGTTCTGAGCGGAATGCCGGCGCAGACTCTGCTGGGCGTTACGGGTTCTGGAAAGACGTTTACTATTGCAAACGTAATAAAGAACATCAACAAGCCTACGCTCATCCTGAGCCACAACAAGACGCTTGCCGCCCAGCTTTATGGCGAGATGAAGAGCTTCTTCCCGAACAATGCCGTGGAGTACTATGTATCGTACTACGACTATTATCAGCCGGAGGCTTATCTGCCTGCCACCGACCTTTACATAGAGAAAGACCTTGCCATAAACGATGAAATCGACCGTTTGAGGCTTGCCGCCACATCGTCGCTACTCTCGGGACGGAACGACGTTATAGTGGTCAGTTCGGTTTCGTGCATCTACGGCATGGGAAATCCTAACGACTTCTACAACAACGTAATAGAGGTTCACAAAGGCAAGATTATAGACCGCAACGTGTTTCTGCGCCGACTGGTAGACAGTCTTTATGTTAGAAACGACATCGAGTTGAAGCGCGGATGCTTCAGGGTAAAGGGCGACACGGTGGATATCTATCTGGCATACGCCGACAACATTCTGCGCATTATCTTCTGGGACGATGAAATCGACTCAATCGATGAAATCGACCCTATTACAGGACACAAGCAGATGTCTTACGACGCATACAAAATCTACCCAGCCAACCTTTTCATGACATCGCAGGACAGCACGCAGGCTGCCATCCGCATGATTGAGGACGACATGACTCTGCGCGTTCAGGAACTCGAAAGCATGGGCAAGATGCTTGAGGCAAAGCGTCTGCACGAGCGCGTAACGTACGATATCGAGATGATTCGCGAGCTTGGGCATTGCAGCGGAATAGAGAATTATTCGAGATATTTTGACGGAAGAAAAGCCGGCGAACGACCATACTGTCTGCTCGACTTCTTCCCGAAGGATTTTCTGATGGTGATTGACGAGAGCCATGTAAGCGTTCCACAAATATCGGCGATGTATGGCGGCGACCGCGCCCGAAAGACTAATCTGGTTGAATACGGATTCAGACTGCCGGCGGCACTCGACAACCGTCCGCTTAAATTCGAGGAATTTGAGGCGATAACGAACCAAGTGATATACGTCAGCGCAACGCCGGCGGATTACGAGCTACAGAAGAGCGAAGGTGTTGTGGTTGAGCAGCTTATCCGTCCTACCGGGCTTCTCGATCCTATTATCGAAGTCCGCCCGAGCATGAACCAGATTGACGATCTTCTGGAGGAAATCGAACTCCGCAAGGAGAAGGACGAGCGCGTTCTCGTAACCACCCTGACCAAGCGAATGGCAGAAGAGCTGACCGAATATCTGCTGAACCACGACATACGCACAAACTACATCCACAGCGATGTTGACACGCTCGACCGCGTGAAAATAATGGACGACCTTCGCGCCGGAGCATACGACGTTCTGGTGGGCGTGAACCTGCTGAGAGAGGGTCTCGACCTGCCCGAGGTATCGCTCGTGGCAATCCTCGACGCCGACAAGGAAGGATTCCTGCGCTCGCACCGTGCACTAACGCAGACAGCCGGACGCGCCGCGAGAAACGTAAACGGAATGGTGATAATGTATGCCGACAACATTACGGAAAGCATGCAGAAGACCATCGATGAGACTAACCGCCGTCGCGAGAAGCAGCTCGCCTACAATCAAGAGCATGGCATCACGCCCAAGCAGATTACGAAAGAGCGAAAAATGGCCGATCTCATCGGAAGCGGCGAGAAGGTTGACGAGCAGCGCGCAGACATCAGAAAGAAGAAAGTCTACATTGAGGAGGAGCACACATACGCCGCCGACCCAATCGTGGGCTACATGTCTAAGCCACAACTCGAAAAGAGCATCGAGAACACTCGCAAGCTGATGAAGGAGGCTGCAAAGAAACTCGACTTCATGGTTGCCGCACAATACCGAGACGAACTGATACGGCTTGAAGACATGCTAAAGGACAAACAATAAAATCAAAAATGAAGGAAGACGAATATAAGACCATCGAAGCCCCTACAGAGGCTATCTACACCGAGAAGAGAAGCAAGTTCCTCGCCTTTGCCATTCCCGTGCGCACAAAAGACGAGATAAAGGCTCACGTCGAGGCTTTCCAGAAAAAGTATTACGATGCGCGGCACGTCTGCTACTCGTACATGCTGGGGCCCGAATACAGCGATTTTAGGGCGAATGACAACGGAGAGCCTTCGGGCACGGCAGGAAAGCCTATCTTAGGGCAGATAAACTCTAACGAGTTGACCGATATCCTCATCGTCGTGGTTCGCTATTTCGGCGGAGTAAAACTCGGCACAAGCGGTCTGATTGTAGCCTATCGCACGGCTGCGGCTGCGGCCATAGAGAAAGCCAACATCATTGTCAAGACGGTAGACCTCGACATCGAATTTACGTTCGAATATCCTTTCATGAACGACGTAATGAAGGTTATAAAGGACTTAGAGCCCGAAATCATAAGCCAGCAGTTCGACATGGATTGCGTTATGACTCTGCGCATCCGCAAGGAGATAATGCCGCAACTACGCGCACGACTCGAAAAAGTCACTTCGCTGGTTATTAAGGAATAAAAAGAGGACTGCGATACACGCAGCCCTGGCACCTCCAAAGCAGATTTCTCCACCTATGAGATGTCGCAAAGATACAAAATTATCTCATTCGCAAGAAATAAGCAGAAGAAAATCTGATTATTATGCCGATATTTAGAATCGGAAGTATTTACAAACTCGCGTTTGTTGATGCTGCCAAATTCGGAAATCCGGCAGAACCTAAGACTAAATCGGCAGTATCATCAAACCAAGTCAAAACCCGAAGGCATCCCGAACGAAACCCGAACAAATTCCATATACAGCAGAACACAAAAAAGGGGAGCGAACTCCCCTTCCGAGCCTTAGCTTGTATACCGTACTCCTCGCGGGAAACTTACCCGGATAGTCGTAAAGACATGGCAAATATAAGCAAAATTCAGATAAAAACGAAGAAACAAGCAGTAATAAAAGGGAAACCATTCAAAAAAAGCAAAATAATCCCAATCGAAAAACATTATATAAATAAGGTAAAATCCAAGAAAATGCCAAAATTTTACATTTTTACGTTTTTTTACTCTGAAAAGTTTGCAGGTTTACAAAAAAGCAGTATCTTTGCATCGCAATTCAGCAAAACACTGGTTGCGACACTAAACAATGGTGCCTTGGATGAGTGGCTTAGTCTCTGGTCTGCAAAACCAGCCACGGCGGTTCGAATCCGCCAGGCACCTCGATGAAACCGACGATTTTTGATTGTCGGTTTCATTTTTTATTATATCTTCCCTTTCACTTGCATATTTGAAAAACTTTGCGCAATTTTGCAAATCAACAAAACCGACACACAAATATGCAGCAACAAGAGAACATAGATTTTGAACACATCCTCGAAGAAGCCGGGATAAGAGTGACCGCCGTCCGCTTGCTCGTGCTGAAAGCCATCTACACGCAGATTAAAGGCGCGTTCTCGCTTCACGACGTTGTAGACGTGCTTCACAATGCCGACAATTCGAGCGTTTTCAGGGCATTGACGCTGTTTGCCGAGAAGAGCCTTCTGCACCCTATCGACGACGGCTCAGGAATGCAGAAATACTGTCTTTGCCGATGCGCCGACCATGAACATTGTATCGGCCACGTTCACATAACGTGCGTAATGTGCCATCACACCATCTGCATGGAGGAAGTGCCGATTCCATCGGTTCCAATACCCGAAGGATACGAGATTCACGAATCGGAGTACGTCATAAAGGGACTTTGTCCGAAATGCAGCAAGAAATACGGAAAATGAAAAAAGTTCACTTCAAAACAAGCAGTCACGCTTTTTTGAAGTGAACTTTTCAGTTTAAACCAACCTAAAATCAGTTAAAGTAGATGTATAGGAACACCATGACCGCCGCCAGTACTACCCACGCGGTAATGGCAGAGACCGACGTCTTTTCTTCTATAACGCGCATAGAATGGCGTTCTTCCTCGGTTTTGTCGAACAGACTGATGCACACCATGCCAAGGCACAGAGCCGCGAAGATATAGAACGACAGAAGCATGAAATGAGGCCATTCAATGCCGAGATTAGTCCACAGATAAAGAATACCGATGCCAATGCTGAAGAACGTTCCGAACGTGAGCGTGAGATTGGCAGCGAGTGTTGTGCATCGCTTCCAGAACACGCCAAGAAGGAATACAGCCGCCATTGGAGGCGCAATAAAGCCGAGAACGCTCTGGAACACGTTGAACAAATCCAAGCCCTTTATATTGTCTATGGCAACGGTCAGAACGATTGAGACGAGCGCGCCGAAGACCGTGACGATGTGTCCCGTGCGAGTGATTTCGGCATCGCTCGCATCTGGATTAACGCTCTTTACGTAGATATCCATCGTAAACACCGTGCTGAGGGCATTCAACGCCGAGCCGATGGTGCTCACCAGCGATGCCGTGAGGACAGCCATCACAAGTCCCACCATTCCGACGGGGAAAAGGCTGTCTACGAGCGTCATGTAGGCGTTGTCGGGGTCAACCTGCATCGTTCCGAAGAAACCAGTCTTGACAAGGGCAAAACAAATCACGCCAGGCAGAATGTAAAGCACCACGTCGAGAATCTTGAGCCAGCCTGTGAAGTTCGCACCCTTCTGCCCCTCCTTCAGATTCTTTGCCGCCAAAACGGGCTGAACCATGCTCTGGTCGGTACACCAGAACCACACGCCCATCACCGGATAGCCGAGCAGAATAGGCAGCCACGGATAGGACGGGTCATCGATTGGCTGAAAGAGTTTCCAGTAGCTCGACGGAACGACATCAGGATTGGCAAGCATACTGATGCCTCCGAAGAACGAGTCTCCGCCAAGGCGATAGATGCCCATAACCGTAAGCGTCGCACTCACAAGAATGAGCAGAACCATCTGATAGACATTAGTATAAGCCACAGCCTTCAGTCCGCCCATAACGGTAAAGAATGCCGACACAAGCAGCAAAATCAAGGCTGAAACCCACATCGGGATGCCAAACACCTGACGCACAAGCGTTCCGCCTGCAAACAACGTGAGGGCGAGCCACGAAATAAGAATAGTCACGATGGTGTACCACGCCAGCATATTACGCGTGCTCTGCCCGAATCGCTTGCCCATAAACTCGGGCAGCGTGGTGATGTGCTCGCCCAAATATCGCGGAGCAAAGACAAAGGCAAGCAGCGCGATGAAGACGAAGGCGTACCAAGCGTAATTGCCCGATACTATTCCGGTGGTGAAGCCGGCACTTGCCGACGCAATAAGCATAGACGGACCGACATTCGTTCCCCACATCGAAAAGCCAATGTGATACCAGTCGAGCGAGCGGTCGGCAAGAAAGGCTTTTCCACCCTCCTTGCGTCTTGCACTCGCCCAAATTCCAATGCCAACAAGCACCACAAAATATGTCAAAAGAATAAACCAGTCGAGAGTTCCAAAAGATAAATTACCCATAACAGAATCAGCATTTTAAGATGGTTGCATAAGTCTCTTGGCAAGCGCGACAGCCGAATTTGCGTTATCGCTGTAGCCATCTGCCCCGATTTCATCGGCAAAATTCTGGCTCACAGGCGCGCCGCCAACCATAATCTTAACCTTGTCGCGAAGTCCGGCAGCCTTTATAGCCTCGATAACGTCCTTCATGTACGTCATCGTGGTTGTAAGAAGCGCACTCATGCACAAGATATCGGCATTCGTCTCCTTCAGAGCCTCGACGAATTTCTCGCTCGGCACGTCAATTCCGACGTTTATGACCTCAAAGCCGCAGCCCTCGAGCATACTCGCCACAAGATTCTTGCCGATGTCGTGCAAATCGCCCTTGACCGTTCCTATCACGACCTTTCCAGCTGAGATTGAGGCACTTCCCGCCATGAGAGGCTTTAACAGTTCAAGTCCCGATTTCATCGCTCTTCCTGCCATCAGAAGCTGCGGCACAAAAGCCTTTCCGTTCTGGAATCGCTGACCAATCTCGCTCATCGCCACAATCATCTGCTCGTTTATTATCTCCTGAGGCTTCTTGCCCTCGTCAATAAGTTGCTGAGTGGCTTTCTTTGCATCTTCGGTCTTGCCAGCGATGATAGCGTTGAAAAGCGCACCTTTCTCTGCCGTATTCTCTTGAGAAACAGTCTTTTCTGCCGATTTCACCGGCTTCTTCTCTACCTTTGTCGCAACGGTTTTCTGTCCCGGCTGATGAGGCGTTACGAAGCAGCCCGGAGCAGGCTCGACAAGCGGCGCATATTTGCCTATGTGCTCGTTGTTCGTTCCGCAGCAGCCGCCGATTACGTTTACAAGATGACCGTCGATATATGGCCAGATTTGCTTCTGCATTATCTCGGGCGACTGCAAATATTGTCCGTTTTCATCGGGCAGTCCGGCATTAGGGTGAGCCGTGATGTAGTAATCAACCCTCTCAGACAACTCGCGGATGAGCGGATACATCTGGTCTGCACCCGTTGAGCAGTTCATTCCGACGGAGAAGATAGGATAATCCTTCACCTCGTCGAGGAACGAATAGATATTCTGTCCCAAAAGGTTGTTTCCATCGGCATTTACTTGCGTGAAACTGAGCATGATAGGCACGTCCACCCCCTTCTCCTTCATCGATGAAACCGCGGCATCCATCGCCGCCTTCGAGTTCTGAAGGTCGAAGATTGTCTCGAAGAGAAGAGCGTCAACTCCGCCGTCGATAAGAGCATCTATTTGCTCGCGATAAGCCGCCACAAGGGCATCGTACTTGATGTCGCCATCTATTGAGCATGTCTTGGTTGTCGGACCGACAGAACCTGCCACGAACCTCGGCTTCTGCGGATTGGCAAGCGTGAAGGCATCTGCCAATTGACGGGCAATCCGACATGCTGCAAGATTGATGTCGCGCACATAGTCGGCAAGCCCCCAGTCGCCCATCGAAACGGCTTGCGCGCTGAACGTGTTCGTCTCGATGATATCAGCCCCGGCAAGCAGATATTTTCGGTGAATATCGGCGATTACATCGGGTTTTGTGATGCACAGAAGGTCGTTGCAGCCCTTCAGACTGCCGCTATTGTCGGCAAAGAGTTTGCCTCTGAAATCCTCTTCCGAAAGACCGTAAGGCTGAATCATCGTGCCCATTCCGCCGTCGAGAATCAGAATTCGCTCCTTGAAAAGGTCTCTGAATCCCTTCGTCGCTGGCGCAGGAAGAACGGCTTCCGATGCGATGTTTCCGGCTTTCTTTATCTTGAAATTGTCACCAATGTTTATACATTTCTTCAGACTTTCGTCAATGCTCAGGCTATTGTCCAATCCGGGAACGATGCTCTTGAATTGGGTTGCACAAATCTCACAAGTACAGCCTTTTACATGAATCGTGTCGCGCTTCCACTTGGCTGCGACAGGCTTTGCGCGATACTCCTCCACAATCTTCAGAGCCTGCTCAACCTCGTCTTCGTTGTGGAAATCCATCTCGATGTGAACGCCGTCTGTGCCCACGTTGTCGAGCAGCGGCTTCAGTTCGTCGAGCGTAACCCAGCATGCCAAGATACTCTTTCCGCCCTTCAGAATAGTGTTGTAAAGATCGTACCACTTTGGCGAGCCACCCTGCGGTTCGCCCACGCCCGGAGTCCATTGGATGGCGTTCAGTTCCTCGATTTCGAGCAACGCCGGAACATGACGCATCGCTCCCACTCCGTCGAGATGATAGAGCGTATAGTCTATTTTCTGACATTGTTCGCGGATGAAAGGCTGCACAAACTTACGGTAATCCTCCTCGCTAAGCATCGTCGAGATGTCGCTCTGAAGTTTGCTCATCTTGCCCGGAGCCCACGAAGAGAAGTAGCAGAATGCCATCTCGTCGCCCTCGCGGATTATGTCGTAAAGTTCGTCGAAAACCTTGAAATAAGCGTCGTTTATGCGTTGAATCTGGTCGAGAAGAATGTCGGGCTGAGTGATTGTGTCGAGAAGTACGGAATCCGTTCCCTTCATCGCCGCCAAGACATCGAGTCCCTCCATCAAATCGGGCATTCCGACGTAATAGTTGCCTTTTGCCTTGGCCTTTACCTTCTTCAGCAACTCTTTGTGCAGCAAGAAATTAGGATGATTAGGGTCAAACTGGAAATCATCGCGGAAATTTGGGTCGGGATGAATCCAGATTGTATCTTCGCCGCCCTCGAACACCGCGCCGAGGATTGCCGCCATAGAGCCCGGACCGAGCTGAGTGTTTGCCACAGGCAGAATGTCGGCTTTAAGACAGCTATGCGAGACGTACCAGTCGAGATAATCGGCACGCCAGTCGGCATCGAACCACTTCTGATTCAAGTCCTTAGGCTCGTGCGGCATCGGGATGTCGGCATGAGGCTTCACGCCCTGCTGAAAATGCTCCCACATGTTCAGCACGATGCCCTTGTGATTCCACCAGTCAATATAATGTTGCTTTGTTTCTTCTAAATTTTCCTTCCAAGTCGTCATAAGTTCGGATTTTTACGATGAAACCATCAGAATTGCTCTATTACCGCCTTGCTCAAGTCCATCTCGTCGGTACACTCAACATCGTCCATGTACATCGGAATCTGCGCGCCCTTGCGCACGAAAACCGGCATTTCATCGAGCGGAACATCAACATTTTTCAACCATCGTCCACCGCTGACGGTCTCGCGACTGAAGAAATCAACCCATTCGCCCTCAGGCAAATAGATATCGCGACGGTTGTTGCTGTTCATCACCGGAGCAACAAGGAAGTCGTCGCCAAACATATATTCGTCGTCAATGTGCCAGCACATAACATCGTCAGGGTTGCTGAAGATGAGCGCGCGAAGCATAGGATATCCCGTCTCGGTTGTCTTGCGAGCCTGCTCCACGATGTAAGGCATGAGCTGATAGCGCAACTTCCACCATTTCTTTACGATTGGCGCGATATTAGGATACTCCCAAGGCTCGCGCTTGCATGTGCCGTGATAGCGCATGTGCGACGAGAACACGCCGAACTGAGTCCAGCGGACGTAAATCTGCTCGTCGAGCGGCGAGTTCATGAAGTTTGGCAGACTGTGGAAGCCCGGCACATCGTGACTCCAGAAAGCAAATCCGCTGAGTCCGAAGTGCAGACCGCCCTTCAGCGAGCCTGCCATACCGTCCCACGAATGGGCTGAGTCGCCGCCCCAGTGCAGCGGATACCTCTGGCATCCAGCCCACGCACTACGCGCCCACACAATGCCGTCGCCCGTAACATCTTTCGTAATCTCGTAAGCCGCCTTGTGATAGAGCAGCGCGTAGATATTATTCAACAATTCGGGCTTCATGCCATGATACTTGGCATCCATGTGTATGTTCTCGCCAAAATCGGTCTTTATGCACGCCGCTCCCATCTCCAGAAGGTTCTTCAGCAGACCTTTGTACCACTCAACAGCTTTTGGGTAAGTAAAGTCGATGGTTCCGGCATAGTCGAGCGCAGAGAAGTTACTGCCCTCGCTGTCCTGCTTCTTGGTAAGCGGACCGATATAGTTGTTCTCCCTCGCCTCGTCTATCTGCTCGGCATTCTCGGCAACGTACGGAAGCTGCCACAGCGATACGCGGAAGCCTTGCTTCTTCAGGTCGCCCATGAATTTCTTAGGGTCTGGGAATCGCTCGTCGTTGAACTTCCACTCGCAAAGCCAGTCGGTCTTGAACCAGCCTGTATCGAGGTGGATTACGTCGCACGGATAATGCTCGGCGCGCAGACGATTGCAGATGCTGTTCACCTCGTCTGCGCTGAAATATGTCATTCGGCTCATCCAGATGCCGAAGCTCCACAGCGGAAGCATCGGCGGGAAGCCTGTTATGCATCGGTAATTGTACAAGATTCGTTCGGGATTGTCGCCGCCGATGATGAAGGCATCTATCTGCGGATATTCGTTAAGGAACTGGACCGAACGCGTTGAATGGTCGGCAAGCGACAACTTGCAATGGGCGCAAGTGTGATAGAAAACGCCGTACATTCGGCTGCTAATATAGAACGGAATATTCTTGTAGCAACGACGGTTGTTCACTCCCTGTCCGTCCTGATTCTTCAGCTGGAAGGTGCGACCGCTCAAATCCATCTTAGTGAATCGCTCGCCTGTTCCGCAGAAGCACTCGTCGGGCTGGCACTCGAACGAGAGCGTTACGGCATCGTTCTTGCCCTCGCGCTTTACCAACGCCAGCGGAAGGGCATCGTATCGCGGCGGAGAGAAATGGTCGTAGGCACTCAGTCTCACGCTCTTGCCCTGCGGAGTTCTGTCGCCCTCGGGATATATAGTGATGTCTACCGTGCTCTGCGGCTCGGGAAGCAAATCGCTCCAGTGTTCGAGCACGGGCTTGCGACAATCAATCTGTGCATATCGTCCGCCCTCGCCCACGATGCAAAACACATCGCCGTCTTTCTCAACGCGTAGCGGAATCTTCTTTACCGACGGATGCCAGCACAGCATATCGTCGTTGTCGCTACACTCTTCGCCGTTGAACGATGAGAACAATCGCACAGAGCTGTTGCTGTACGCTCTTATTTTCAGCACATAATTTTCCTGCGCCGCCGATTCGTCTGCCTGCATATCGTTTGCAAGCACCTGTTTCTGAAAAGGAATTGTTATCCAAACATCTCCGTTGTTTTCTTTTATATCCGAAGGCGCATAAGCCTTCCACAACGATTCGTCTTGCTTTAAATTTATGTCGAAGTCAAGAAAATCGAACAAATGATAGTTGGTTTGTTTCATTAAATGGTTATGATTATAGTTGAATGGCACAAATATAACTCAATAATTGTAATTGAAGAAATATTTCGCTTTAAAATCGAGCAGAAAGAACGGATATGTACAAAAACAAAAAAAAGATTAAAACTTGATGTTTTAACCTTCCTTTTGTGTCGGGGTACCAGGATTCGAACCTGGGACCCTCTGTTCCCAAAACAGATGCGCTAACCGGACTGCGCTACACCCCGAATCTTTTTACTTAGAACCTAAGAGTTTTTCTATTTGCCTTTTTTGTGTCGGGGTACCAGGATTCGAACCTGGGACCCTCTGTTCCCAAAACAGATGCGCTAACCGGACTGCGCTACACCCCGAAACTTTTTCTTAGTGCCTAAGAGTTTTCTATTTGCTTTTTTCTGTGTCGGGGTACCAGGATTCGAACCTGGGACCCTCTGTTCCCAAAACAGATG
>Ga0256407_10003951_pt1 | contig 25472 bp, 19 predicted proteins | sample RumenRJG_04DNA_FD_193489 | JGI IMG/M metagenome (GOLD analysis project Ga0256407, IMG submission 193489) | Bovine rumen microbial communities from Lethbridge, Alberta, Canada - RJG_04 | ecosystem: Host-associated > Mammals > Digestive system > Stomach > Rumen | place: Canada: Alberta... | reverse complement strand
CTACGCATTGATGCCGGCAGAAACCTTGTGAGGACATAAAGCCATCAGATGGCTGACCCCATATATATAATAAGGTGTAGTCTATATTACGAATGCCGAGTCTCCTATATATATAATAAGGTGTAGTAGATCCGGTATCAACAGAATGCAACAACAGAAAACGCTCAAAACGATTCACTCCACAAGAGTATTCGTTTTGAGCGTTTCCTTTTTTATGTTTTCAAGACGGAAGCTATCATAGCGTTAGCCCGATGCGAGAATATCAATGATCAGAAGCAATACGTGAAAGAGGCAAATAACGAAAATGTCTTGTCGTAGCTCTCGTGTCCATAGTAGCGTTTGCCCTGATAATACATATTGTTGCGACAATAGGCGATGTTATAGTTGGAAATGCTCCATCCCAAAGAGATGAGCGACTGATCAGCACGGACAGAGATTGCCGACTTTACCCGCCAGAACTTCCAGCGTCCGCCATGGTTTTTCAATGTAAAACTGTCATAGACGATATCATTACCATCCACGAACTTAATTTTTGAGTAATACACCTTGTCATTGCGTGGGAAGGACAGCACCAAACCAGGGTCGCAGCGCAGCAACAACCCCCAGCTGTGCCGTTTATTCATCCATAAGGTTGGTGTACGGAACGAGAGCATGGGATGGATATTGAACTTGACGATGCGGTCGGGATCATAGTCGTCATCGTCTCTGGCTTCGATCAGCGGCCGGTTGCCGTAGTCGTCGTCGAGTTCCAGACCTATGCCGATACCGACGTAGTTCAGCGGATACCATTGATAATCTAATTCGTATGCTACACTGGTTTCCTCACTCGTGTTCAGTCCCACTTGCAGGCTGGCTGCCTGTTTGGGCAGCCGGCCAAACTCCTTTGCCTCCACTCGTGCCAAAGAATCTACGTTGATGGCATGAGAAGTGAGCGACAAGAATAAACCGGCAACGACAAACACTCCTTTCAAAAGCAAGTCTTTCATCTTTCCATTCTTTACTTCAACGTCCCCATTACTTCATCATCCGCCTCATGCTGATACCGATATCAGAGAGTCCCGGCAGGATCTCACGCTTCATAATATGGCGCACGGTGATATGCAGCGAGTCGCCCTGCTGCAGTTTCATGGCAGAGACATGGTAGTGATATTGGTAGAAGATGATGCCCTGACCTTTTACCTTTCCGTTGTCATCGCGGAGCGAGCAGTTGATCGTGTCGTTTTTCACCATCAAAGGTTGGATATCTTGTTCTTTCTTGCCGGCATCATCGGGATGGTATACAGCCTGACTGACCACCATGGTGACGCTCAGGAAAGGATACATATTGTTCATGCGCAATCCCAAATCGGTAGCATACCAACCGGAATCACGCAGTGCCGCCACGTCGTAGCTGAGCACATCGGCCTTGTCCCAACCCGAGATGGGCACATTCTGATAGTGGTCATAGACTTGGTTGCCCGTACAACAGCAGCAGAGCATCACCAAGGCCCATACACCCCAAAACAAAAAACGTCTCATGACCATCATTCGTTTGTAGAAGGAGCCGTGGGCTGAGCATTTGTCTTATTCCCATTATCCTTCTTCGGTTCTTTTGTCTGCTCACGTTGTGGCTGAGCATTGGCGGAACCGGCCTTGGGCTTATCATTTCCGGTAGCCGGAGCCTTTTCGGCTTTCGGTTTCCGGTTTCTGTTGTCCGGCCGGTTAGTGCGTGGGGCTTTCGGTTGCTTTCCATTGCCTTGCTCACCGGCGGCAGCCTGCTTGTCGGCCTTATTTTTATTGTTTTTCCGTTTCTTTTTCTTTGCCTTGTCAAAGCGGCTGATGTCCGTGTCGGCGAGGAGGTCTATCGGTTTCTTCACGGCTTTTGCCTTGTTATCCTCCTGCAGCGACAACGGCTTTTCGCCCTTTTTGTTCATCGCAATGATCTCGCGGGCGCGTTCTGCCGTGATCGTCTCGAGGTTGGCAGCCAAGTTTTTGTCAGTAGAATACTGGCAGAGCCCGGCAAGAATATCTGTTTTGAAGAGATGATACTCACCGTCGGCAGTTTCCAGCACGGCATCTTTCGGTGGCAACTTCTTTCCGGCCTCGATATATTCGTCCACCTCGTAGTTGAGACAACACTTGAGTTTGGCGCACATACCTGCCAGTTTCTGCGGGTTGAGCGAGATGTCTTGGAAACGGGCGGCGTTTGTCGACACGCTGGAGAAGTTCTTCATCCACGTGGCACAGCAGAGCTCGCGGCCGCAGGGACCCGTTCCACCGATACGTCCCGCCTCCTGGCGTGCGCCGATCTGCTTCATCTCTATGCGCACATGAAACGTTTCTGCCAGCACCTTGATAAGTTTTCGGAAGTCCACGCGCTCATCGGCGATATAGTAGAAGATGGCCTTGTTGCCGTCGCCCTGGTATTCCACGTCGCCGATCTTCATTTGCAGTCCCAAGTCCTTGGCGATCTGCCGGCTCTGAATCATCGTGCCGTGCTCACGGCTCTTGGCCTCCTTATATTTATCCATATCCACTGGTTTGGCGATGCGGTATATGCGTCGGATCTCGTCAGCAGATTTCAGGTTGGCTTTCTTCAGTTGCAGCTTCACCAGCCGTCCCGTCAGTGTCACCACGCCGATGTCGTGACCGGGATTCGCCTCCACGGCCACGATGTCGCCTTTCTGCAAATCCAGATTGTTTACATTGTGGTAGTAACCCTTGCGGGTATTCTTGAACTGCACCTCTACCAAGTCTGTCGACTCAGCATTGCCCGGCACGTCGGCCAGCCAATCATAGGTGTTGAGTTGTTTGTCCTGCCGGCTGACGCCACGGCAACACAGACCACGGTCACATCCGGTACATATATGATCATTACAGTTTATCATGAACTATCTTCTTAATAATATTATCATTTTCATCGCCAAATCGAAGAATACGATCTTGGCGTTGGCGTTTTGTCCAATATTTCTGTGTACAAGTTGCAAGAGCTCGCCCATCTCCACGACATTGCGCTCGTTGATGAATCGCGCAAAGTTCTGTGCGAAATGTTCCTCCTCCGACGTCATATAGTTGAGATCGGGTTGCCGGAAATTAAACATGAAGTTTTCACGGACGAGATAGAGAAAGTAGACGAGCATGCGCCGCTGTTTTTCACGTCCGAAGGTGGCGACGGCCTCACTCCAGCTTTTCAGTTCTCTCAAGTCACGCGTATAGGCTTTTCTCATCAGCATAACGAAGAGATCGAAGAACTGTCGGTTTTCGTTTCCGGCATCCAGTTCCTGCAGAGCCTGCAGCCAACTGCCCATTGCCGAGCGTGCCACACGGTGTGCAGTGTCCTCGTCGAGTCCACGCCGCGCCACCAAAGCCTGCTCGATATCCTCGTCCGCTATGCGATGCACGTCGAAACGCTGCACGCGACTGCGTATCGTCTCCAGCAGTCGTTCCGGCTCTTCGCTCACCAGTAGGAAGACTGTCTTCTGTGGTGGCTCCTCCAAAAGCTTCAGCATCTTGTTGGCGCACGTCAGATTCATACGTTCCGGCAACCATATCACGCTGACCTTATAGCCGCCCTGGGTAGGTTTGAGATACAGCCGATGGCTCAGCGCGTCGCTCTCAGCCTCGAAGATTACGGCCTGCTGGTTCTCGGCACCCATCATCGTCATCCATTGTTCCATGGTGAAGTAAGGTCCTTTTGCCAGCATTTCGTGCCACTGCTTCGCAAAGTCGTCGCATATCATCTTATGGTCGCTTCCGGTGCCCTTTGGCTTGATGATCGGGAAAGAGAAGTGGAGATCGGGATGCTGCCATTTGGCCAGCATTGCCACGGCATTGCGCCGCATAGCCTCGTTGTCCACCATCGACTTGCCATTCCACGGATCGCCCAAGAGAAAAGAGGCAAAGGCAAGCGCCAAAGCGAACTTGCCGGATCCTTGTGGCCCGACAAACATCAAGGCATGCGGGATGCGGTCTTCATCCACGAGCTGCATGAGTCTTTGCCATGCCTCCTGCTGTCCTATCACCTCAGTGCTCTGCATCACATCAACTGTTGAGCCACCTCCACGACGCTGTCCACGGCAGACACGGTGTAGAAATGGATATCCTTGACACCGGCGGCAAAGAGCTCGCGGCACTGGTTGACCGTCCACTCGATGCCCAACGCGCGTGCATCGTCGTCGGTCTTGCACTTCACAGCCTCGGCGGCGAGCTCCTGCGGCATGTCGCAATGGAAGGTCTTCGGCACCATCGTGATCTGTGAGCACTTGGCAAAAGGCTTGATGCCCGGCACAATAGGGATGGTGATGCCCATGGCACGCGCACGCTTCACAAAGTCGAAATACTTGCGGTTGTCATAAAAGAGCTGTGTGACGGCATAGTCTGCGCCCATGTCCTGCTTCTGTTTCAGGTAGGCCATGTCCATGTCGATGTTGGGCGCTTCCTCGTGCTTCTCGGGATAGGCGGCCACACCATAGTGGAAAGGATCGCCGGGATGCTTGATCGGCGTGCCGTCAACGAAGAATCCCTCATTGAAGCGGTTGACCTGTTCTATAAGCTGTGTCGTGTGGGCATAGCCGCCGGGCACTGGTTTGAAGGTCTTGTCGTCCTTGGCCTTGTCACCGCGCAACAGCAGCACGTTGTTGATGTTCAGGAATTGCAGGTCGATCAGTTCATACTCGATGTCTTCCGCCGTTGCTCCACTGCAGATGACATGCGGGATGACCATCACGCCGTAGCGTTTCTGTATAGCGGCCGCGATGGCGATGGTACCCGGGCGGCGGCGGATGCGTTGTCGCTCATAGTGTCCGCCTTCGAGTTCACGATAGACATATTCGCTGTGGTGGGTGGTGATATTGACATACAGCGGTTTCATCTCGCACATCTTGTCGAGATTGCGGAACAATGCTCCCGTGCCGTTTCCCTTCAGAGGAGGCAGCACCTCTATGGAGAAGCCGTTGGGGCGGCTGCTGTCGTTAAGAATATCTATGACGTTCATATCTTGTCAGAAATAGCTGGCGATTCTAATTTTTTGGCTACAAAGATAACAAAAAAAAAGCGCATCAGCAAATAATATATAGATTAAGCCCCTCATTATTCTTAAATAGCAAGCAACGAGGGCAACTCGCTGATACTTTGCAACCGTTTCAGCCGCGGATGCTTGTATTCCTCCACCACTTCGTGTTGCCATACTTTGTCGAAAGGTATATGCACGGCATAGCCGCCCAACTGCAAGACGGGCGCAATGTCGCTCTTAAAAGAGTTGCCCACCATCAACAGTCGGCTCACGTCGGTGTCAAACATGTCACAAAGTCGCTGATACTCGTGACGCGTCTTGTCCGACACGACGATCACGTCATCGAAAAACTCGCGCAAACCCGATCGGATCACCTTGTTCTGCTGGTCGAGCAGTTCGCCTTTGGTGAAGACGACCAACCGGAAGCGGCCGCTCTGTCGCAGTGCTCTCAGCGTGTCCACAACTCCGGGCAGCGGTGTTGCGGGCAAGGAGAGCAGCGACTTGCCGAGCTGCTCCACTTCGAGCAGCCTTTGTGCCGTGATCTGTCCTTGGCTGAAGCTGACGGCATTCTCGATCAGTGACAGCGTGAAGGCTTTGCAGCCATAGCCGAGCAGGGGCATGTTGGCGGTCTCTGTCTCAAACAGCGCCGCCGACACCTGCTCTGCCGTGCCGTAGGGCGAGAGCAAACGACAGTAGGCCTTCTCTACGGCTTCAAAATGCCCCTGGTTGTCCCACAGCGTATCATCGGCGTCGAAGGCGATCAGACCGACCGGCTGCGCCCAGCCTGTCGTAGAGTTCTTGCCTTCGCTTCTGTTCAGAATATGATTTTTCATCCTTCAACATCATATGATTAAGGATGGCAAAGGTAACGATAAATCTGTTATCTGCCAAACGATAGCCTGTCAATCAGAGCAAATTGAGAAGATGATTTCTTTTAGCTTTCACATTTTTTTATTACTTTTGCACTCGTTTTGCCAAGTTGGCGAGACTTAATGACAATTATTTTTTTATGTTCAAAACAGTTTTCAACAAGCAGCGCCCCATGAAGTTTACGCATTTCTCGCGTAAGCCTTACGCGCTCTTTGCTTGTCTGGGACGCGAGGTGTTAGTGGGCACGCTTTCCGTGGCCACGCTGACCTATGCCAAGGCAGAAGGCATCAGCACCGACGTGGACAAGGCCAATCCCGACTCCCTCATCCGGCAGGGTGAGACGCTCGGCGAGGTCGACATCACGGCCACACGCGCTCCGCTGGCGCAAAGCCGACAAGCCAGAATGGTGACTGTACTGAACCGCGAGGAGATCCAGGCGGCACCGGTACAGAGTGTTAACGATTTGCTGAAATACGCCGTCGGCGTGGATGTCAGGCAACGGGGTGCCATGGGCGCCCAGACCGACGTGAGCATCCGGGGCGGCAACAATGAGCAGATCACCGTATTGCTCAACGGCATCAACATCTGTGACCCACAGACTGGGCACAACGCCTTTGACTTCCCCGTAGACATCAGCGACATCGAGCGCATCGAGGTGCTCGAAGGTCCCGCAGGGCGCGTCTACGGTACTTCTTCCCTGTTAGGTGCTATCAACATCGTCACGCGCAAACCCAACGCAACATCCATCGACGCGCATGTCGAGGGCGGCAGCTATGGCTACCTCAGCCTTGGCGCAAGGGGCGCATGGGGCGGCAGCCGATGGGGACAGTCGCTTTCGGGCACGGTCACACGAAGCGACGGATACACACGCAGCAAAGCCGGACAGCTCAACACGGACTTCTGCGCGGTCAAGGGCTTTTACCAAGGACAGTATCTCGACAAATACGTGCGCGTCAACTGGCACGCCGGCGCTTCGGCCAAGAACTTTGGCTCCTCGACATTCTATTCACCAAAGTTCGACAATCAATTTGAACATACTTTCAAGACTTTCACGGCTCTGCAGGCTGAGACTCAGCAGGGGACTGTGCATCTCAAGCCTTCGATCTACTGGAACCATCAGTACGACCGCTTCGAGCTCCTGCGTGGCGACGAGTCGAAGGTGCCGTTCAACTATCACCGCACCGACATCTATGGCGCGAACATCAACGCTTGGTTTGACTGGGCACTCGGCCGTACGGCGCTCGGTGCTGAGCTGCGCAACGAAGACCTGGTAAGCACCAACCTCGGCAACGCGCTCAGCCACAGCCGTCATATCCACGGCTCCTCCCGCGACTATGTCAAGGGGCTCAACCGCAACAACCTGCAGTTTGTTCTGGAGCACAACGTGGTGACTGGCCCGCTGACGGTGTCGGCGGGACTCGTAGCAGCGAAGAACAGCGGTGCCGACATGAACATGCGGGTCTATCCCGGCATCGACGCCAGCGTGCGGCTCGGCAAGGGTTGGAGCGTCTTCGCGTCGTACAACAGTTCACTGCGCATGCCGTCGTTTACCGAACTCTTCTATTCGGTCGGTGGCCACAAGGCTGACCCGAACCTCAAGCCCGAAGAACTACGGGCCGCGGAGGGCGGTCTGCGCTATGCCGCTGACGGCATCTCGGCCAAGGCCAGTGTCTTCCACAACCATTATACTCACCTCATCGACTGGATCGACGACGGCACGAAAGACGACGACGGCAACGTGGTGTGGAAGTCGGTCAACTATGGCAAGATCAACGCCCTCGGCGTGGAGGCCATGACGGAATTCGACTTTCGCAGACTGCTGCCCGGGCAGCATGTGCTGCGTCGGCTCAACGTGAGCTACTGCTTCATCAACCAGGACCAGCACGAGGGTGAGGGCATCCGCAGCCTCTATGCATTGGAATATCTTAAAAACAAGGTTGTCACCACGCTGGGACTGAACCTCTGGCGACAGCTGACGCTCGACGTCAGTTACCGCTTCCAGCACCGCAAGGGTCACTACAACGATCTGCAGGGCCAGCTCCACAGCTATGGCAGCTACGGCATCCTCGACGCTAACCTTGCCTGGACGGCTCCGCACTACACCGTCTACCTCAAAGGCAACAACCTCCTCGACCGCGACTATGTCGATGTCGGCAATGTGCCGCAACCCGGCACGTGGGTCATGGGTGGCGTGAGCATCAAATGGTAAGCTGTCTCCTCCTTTCCTTCTGGCAGAGGTCGCCTTGCGGCCTCTGCCTTTCTTGTCTTCCCTTGTTCGTCCCTCAGTTCTGTTCGTTTGCTTACAAGCAAACGCGCCCCCTTGTCCCCCCCCTATGTAACCTCCGCTAAACTTTTCGTAACCTCCCGCAAACCCTGTTTACCAACTATTCTCTACCTTTGCAACCGATAATCCTAAACAAATCAATAATGAAATTACGAAAAGCTTTTTCCTTTCCTTGCTGGCTTGCCTGACCACGCTCTGTGCTCACGCTTCCTCCATCTACGCTGTACCCTTGCCAACCTTGCATGTCGAGGGCCGCTATCTGTGCGATGCCCATGGCAACCGCGTCACGCTCCACGGTGTGATGGACACGCCGAGTCCCTACTTCAACGGCTGGAGATGGACCCCATGGGTACCCGAGTTGACGGATGCTCACGTACAGCCTTGCCTTGACTACTTCGAGAAGATCTACACCGCTATGACCGACAACGACCATGGCGCTTACTGCGACGTCTTCCGTCTGCACCTCGATCCTTGCTGGACCAACAACCCGTCGAAGAAATCCTCCGGTGAGAACGACATCTCAGCTTTCAGCAAAGACCGCTTCAACCACTTCCTCGACAAGCTCTACATCCCCCTGATGCAAAAGGCCATGAACCACGGCATGTATGTCGTCGTGCGGCCGCCGGGCGTCTGCCCCAAGGAGATCAAGATTGGAGATGACTATCAGAAATATCTGCTCTACGTCTGGGACGTGGTCAGCAAAAACCCGATCGTCAAGGCCAACGCCGGTGCCATCTCGATAGAACTCGCCAACGAGCCCGTTAAACTCTACGACGCCCAAGGCAAGGAAACGGCAGTCGCCATGCACGACTTCTTCCAGCCCATCGTCGACAAGATACGCGCCAATGGATTCACAGGCATCATCTGGGTGCCGGGAACCGGCTGGCAGGCCAACTACCGCGGCTACGCTTCTCACCCCATCGAGGGCGAGAACATCGGATATGCCGTCCACGACTACGTCGCATGGTATGGTGCTGATGACAATAACTACGATACGCAGAAATACATACAGTCCTTCACTGAGGCTGTGCCCGTGGTGATGACCAATCCTGTTATTATCACTGAGGTGGACTGGAGCCCGGAGAAAGAAGGCACCGGACACTATAATGAGCACGGAGAATACGTCAAGTCGAACTGGGGCACCTGGGCCACCGGCTCCACATCGAAGTGGGGCTCTGCCTTCAAAGCCCTCATGGACCACTACGACAACATCTCCATGACGCTCTCCAGCACAGCTTGCTATCTCGACATCGACAAATACATCAACAGCGGTATCGTGGCACCGGGCTTCGGCGGCAATCCCGAGACCTGCGCCGGTGCCTGCTGGCAGTGGTACAAGGACTGGGCGGAGGTGAACCGCGCCTGGCCCGACAACGACAACACACACTTGCCCGACCCGAAGAAAGCTACTATCACCAGCTTACATCCCGTCGGCGACCTGGACATGATGGCCGGACAAGCACGGCTCGCCGGATTGAAAGCCACCTTTCAGGACGGACACTCGGAGGATGTCTCTTCGCTGGCTACCTACAAGGTCAGCGATCCGGAAAATATTAAAGTCGTCAACGGACAGATCCTGGCCAAAGGACAGGGCAAGGCCCAAGTCACCGCCAAGGTCAAAGATGCCTTTGGCAACAGCTACACCACGAGTTTCAACGTCCGCTCAAGTTCCTTCCCGCTCAGCAAGAACTACGTGAAGGTGATCTGGGAACAAAACGGTAGCTCATACGACGAAACGACCCACACAATCGTCAACGGGAAATACGGACAGACAGGATGGACTTACAGCGACGGCATAGACCTCAGTGCTTACAAATACCTCGTGGTGAAACTCAAGGAACCCGACAACAACGGCGCCAAGATCTTCATCTATCCACAAAGCAACATCTGGGCGAACAACAACTATGAGCAGGCGTTCAACAACCGCACGCAGATCGTCGTTCCGTTGCACTCGATGAAGAGCCAGCAAAACGGCAGCGACATCGACCCCTCGAAAATCTACATCGTTGCACTGTGGTCCTTGGGCGGCAAGCCGATCAACATCGACGACATCTATGTGACCAACAACGACGATTATTCGCCCATGACAGGTATTTCTGCTCCCAGTGTAGGCAGCCGAGCCTCCAACAGTCTCATGTTCGGCCTCAATGGAGTACGCGTCCAGCACCCCTCCAAACATCAGATCGTCATCCAAAAAGGAAAGAAAGTCATCTACTAAACCATCTTTTTGCAGAGAAATATAGGAAATGGTGACAATCTGTCATGCCGAGCTGACGGATTGTCGCTTTCTTTGTGTAGGTATGGATATTGTATTTACAAGGGCAAAGAAATACAACATTAGAGTTTAATCACAATTTAGAAACAATATCATTAGGAGGTTTTCATATGTTATATCCAGTATTCCGCTACACTATGCTCGACAACGCACTTAACGAGTTCTTAAACAACAACCGCGCAGCCCACGTGCAAACCACCACTCCAGCCATCAACGTCAAGGAGAACCAAGCTGGTTACGAGATTGAGCTGGCCGCTCCGGGCATGACCAAGGACGACTTCCACGTCAGCGTCGACAAGGATGGAGTGCTCAACATCAAGATGGAGCACAAGGATGAAAAACAGCAGGAGAACAGCAGTGTGCGCTATCTGCGCCGTGAGTTCTCATACGCCAACTTTGAGCAGCGTCTGCAACTGCCCGACGACGTCGACCGCGACAAGATCATCGCAAGAGTAGAGGACGGTGTGCTCCGCATCGGTCTGCCACGTAAGACTGAGAAAGAGGAGATCACCAAAAATATTGAGGTGGCATAACAATTAGATAATAGGAAACTGTCAAGTAAAACGACATTTTTCCGCCCACGAGACGGCGATATTTGGAAGCAAAGGTGTCCTTGGCTCCAAATTTCGCCTTTTTGCGTGATTTTCGCATCGCTTTACAAAAATCTGTATAACTTTTTATCTATCAGACAATTACCTCTTCTTTTTCATCATATTTTCTTTCTCTTTCCTCCATTTTTGCACCTTAATAAGGGTAAAAATCCATTTTTTACATGTCATTCAACCGAGATGTGCCGATAAAAGCACTGAGATGAGGAAAAATTCTCTAGAGAATTTTTCCTCATCTCAGTGCTTTCACTCACACAAACTACCCTTTTTACCTTCAAAAACAGCAAAAATGGCGAAGTCATCTCTGTTTTCATATAGAATGACCTTTCTAGATTGTAACTTCACCGTGATGTACTTTTGTCGTAGAAAATGATGATATATATATTAGCGCTCATAACACTTGCTTTAAAAAATCACTATTTTTAGGTATACCTCCTTAATGCTATGATTTCCGACGATGTTGTAACTTTGCACTCGTAAAACATGATGTCAAAATGCATAAACTCAGATTTCTCTTCAGCGCGCTGTGTCTCTTGGCTTGCAGCGCAAACATGTTGGCACAGGACAGCACCGCACAGCAGCGGCTCACAGGCTATGTGATGACCGAGATGAACTATGGTCACCGACATGGTCAGGAGCATCCCACACTCACCGACTTCCCCCACATACTCGCCAACGCCACGTTGACCTTGGGCAAAGGCTGGTCGGCTGTAGCTGAAGTGGAATATGAGCGCTTTCACTCCGAAGGAGCGTGGGCAAACAACTTCTGCGATAACTACACGACCAACAAACTCTATATCAACAAGCAATGGAGTGAGGCACTGAACGTCAAAGCCGGTATCATCGACATCCCCGTGGGTACTACCAACGCCGGCGGACCGGCACTGACCATCTACGACCCGCTCAGCGAGAGCACGCTCATGCCGATGACGTGGCACGAGGGTGGTATCGCCATGTGGGGACGAACCGGAATAGTGCACTACGAACTGGGCACCTACGTCTACCCCACCGTCCCACTGAAGCACTCCCGTCTGCTCGGTGCCGCCACGCGCGTAGGTATCGAGCCGCTCAACGGCCTCGACCTGAGCCTCTCCGGCTTCTATGGCAGTGCCAAGGAGGGGATGGACCAGCGCGACAATCCCAACCTCATAGAATATGACCATGCCTTCCATGCGGCCTTCGACTTCGCCTATCTCGCCAACGGATGGACCATCGACGGACAGCTCATCGCCAGCAACGCCCACGACAACAAGGCGGCGGGACTGGAAGCCGGCTACGATCTTGCCACCACCCTGGGCCTCCCCTCCTTCTCGATCATCCCTTTTGCGCGCTACGACGGCTACTTCCATGTCGACAACGTCTTCTGCAATAAATGGACGGCAGGCCTCAACACGTCTCTACCCCTCGGCTTCACCCTGAAAGCAGAAGCCGCATGGATGAACCCGTCAAACGCCAAGCACACCACGATGGTCGACATCAGCATAGGATGGCAGCATGAGTTCTAAGAAGGAAGGAAAAAATGTCATAAAGAGGGAATTTCTCATTATTTCTTTGTATCTTCAACCGAAATACAAGAACATATTATACAAGACATTAATAGATACAAAAACATTAAATACAAAACATTATGAAGGATTAAAAAGGAACAAAGACAGGGAAGAACCTGTAGGAAGCATTCGCAGGTGAGAGCCAGGCTCGCAACAAGTATACTTATTTCGCAAGCAAAGCTCGCAAGGATGGCTACGAGCAGATCGCTGCTATCTTCGAGGAGACAACCAACAACGAGAAGGAGCACGCTAAGCTCTGGTTCAAGTATCTCGAGGGTGGTGACTTCAAGGACACCAAGAGCAACCTCGAGGCTGCTGCCGCTGGTGAGAACTACGAGTGGACAGACATGTACGCCCGTATGGCCCAGGAGGCTGAGGAAGAGGGCTTCAAGGAGATCGCCGCTAAGTTCCGCATGGTAGGCGCTATCGAGAAGCACCACGAGGAGCGCTATAAGAAGCTCGTCGGCAACCTTGAGGGTGGTGTTGTCTTCTCTCGCGACGATGAGCGCATCTGGAAGTGCCGCAACTGCGGTCATATCGTCGTCGGCAAGTTTGCTCCGAAGGTGTGCCCCGTTTGCAACCATCCGCAGAGCTTCTTCGAGATCGACGCACAGAACTATTAATCGTTCTGATAATCAACAATAATAAAAGCCCACGATTTTCATCGTGGGCTTTTTTGTTTTCAAGAAAAATAGTATTCTCAGCGACAATCAATGGGCACGGATATCAAACGTAGACCCTATGGCATTGCTGTTGCTGGTTACCACATTCTCACAATCTCCTTGGCGTCGTTGCTTGCCTTAACGACCTTGCCATCGGGACTGATGACGATGAGGTATGGAATAAACTGGATATTGTAAGCAGCGGCAGCGGCACGGTAGAGCTGCTTGTCCTGCGGCAGGGCAGCTTGCTGCCATGACATCTTCTCTTCTCTCATCGCCTCATCCCAATCCTTCAGACTTCTGTCGCAGGAGATGCTGACGATATTGAGCTCCGGATGCCGGGCATGCATCTCCTTGATAAGCGGGATAGATGCCCGGCAAGGGCCACACCACGATGCCCAGAAGTCGAGCAGGGTGTACTGTCCCGCCTTCACGAGCGCAGAGAGCTTCACGGCCTTTCCGTCGACCGTGCGCAGGGTGACATCGGGATAAGCCATGCCCTTCGCGGTCTTACGAGCCTCTGCCACCTGCTTCACAAAAGCAGCATAGCCTGCGGTATCGCTGTTGTCACGATAATGGGCCGTCATCTCGTCAAGCTGAGCGGCAGTATAATAGAAATGCCGGTCGAGACTTTTTCCTTGCAGGTACAGACTGTAAGGTTCCGTGGGATGTGTCCAGGCATAATCGTCACTCTGCTGCTGCCATACAGCCTTCAGCGAGTCAGCGGTGAGCGACAGCCGCTCTCCCACAGCCTCATCGGGATGTTCGGGGCCTCCAAAGTTCTCACCGCCATAGCGGTAGCGCCACGCCTTCATACTGGCTTCCTCTGCGGCTTTCAGGGACGGCCACACGGCATTGTGCCACGCCTGATACTGCTGCTGGGCCTCACCGCCTTTGACGGTATAACGACACTCGCCCAAGATGGGGGAGCCGCCCAACTCGTAACTCAGTGGAATACTGTCGTAAGCCGCGGCAGAGACGGTATAGGGGTAGTTGTCGAGATAGAGCTTTACCACACGGGCGTGCATGAACTCCCGCTCGGGCAATGGCCGCACACGGTTGTCAATCTCCAAGGTGCAGAGAACAGGCGCTGCGACGCTGCCGGTGAGGACGAACTGACCGTTCGTCACCTTGCCATAAGCGATGCTGTCGTGACGGTCGACCGTCTGGAGGCGCACCTGCGCGCCCTCGGTCATACCAGGGATAGCGGAATGGATCGTGAAGGTGTTGCCGGCGAAAGCAACAAGGGGGAGTATTGAAATAATTGAAAGAAGATGTTTATTCATTGAGATTATTCGATATTAATGTGGAGATATTTCTCCTAAGATTAATTTTTCACACGGATCTTAAAGATTATAAAGATTGTTACGCCGCTTCGCGGCTACACATACCCCGTAGGAGCACCCCTGATGGCGCCCTCTTACCGCGTAGCGAATAGCGTAACCATCTTTAAAATCTTTATGATCCATGTGAAAGATCTATGAGAAAGATTTTAACCACAGATTTAAGGATTATCACAGATTTTTTCTGTGAAATCTGAGAAATCTGTGGTTCAGATATTATCACTATTTCTTCAGCGCAGCCTCAATCTTGTCGGGGTCAAAGGATACAAGCTGGATCTTACCCTCGGGGTTGATAAGCACGAGGCGAGGGATAGACTGGATGTCGTAAGCCAAGGCAGCCTTGTTGAGCTGTTCTTTGTTCAGCCACAGTTGTGTCCAGGGCATAGCCTCCTGCTTCTCTGCCTTGCGCCAGTCGGCCTCACGCTGATCTACGGAGATACTAACGACGTTAAGACGGCCTTTCTGCGCCGTATACATCTTCTTCACCTTTGGGATGGCAGAGCGGCAAGGACCGCACCACGATGCCCAGAAGTCAATGAGCGTGTATTTGCCTTTCGGAACGAGTGAAGAGAACTTCACTACTTTTCCTGCTTTTGTCGTCGCTGAGAAATCGATGAAAGGAATATCGAGTGAGAGACCCATCACGATGTCACGATTACGCTTGAGGAAACTAACACGGGCCGTATCTACATTGTTGGCTGTCACCTCATCGATCCATTTCGCCATCATATCCTTCGGATAGGTGAACGTCTGATAGTAACGCTTACCCAAGAGATAGGCAGCAGCAGCTGTTGAGGCATGACCTTCCATCCATACCGTCTGCATGGAGTCGAGGCGGGCTGCCTCACGGTCTTTGGCAACGATGAGATTACGATATTTGCTCTTGTCGCCACCATTAGCGAAATAAGCATCTGCCTCCCGATAGGAAGCGTCATCGGCAGCATCCTGTTGTTTCTGAATATAACGTTTGTAGTCGAGCCAATCTGTAAGCGTCTGTCCACCGCCATTGATGGTTAATGTTGTCTCGCGGTCAGGGCCAAAGAGTTGTGTCGTGTCACCTTTCAATGTGACATCTGTCGAACCGTCAAGGAGCAGCGATACTGTCGACACCTTATAGCTCTTACCTGCGGCTTTGTCGTCCTGCCAAAAGGCTACATTGCACATCCGTGGTTTCTGCAAAGGCATGCGAAGTGAGAACGAGCCATCGGCAGCAACCTTGGCACTGTCGAGGACAGTAGATTTGCTCGGATTGTCGACATTGGAGAGGAAGACTGTGATGTCTTGACCCAATCCGGCAATCTGCGCGGAGAGTTTATGCTGCTGCGCCTGCATAGACAGAGGCAGCAACAAAGCTAAGAGAGAGATTGTTTGTTTTATCATTTTGTTGTCTTATTGATTTCTAATTGATCGGTTGAGAATGGTCTATCAAATTACCATGAAATAATGTTTGAGTTAAGGGGATGCACCTCGAAGAGGTGCCACATGGTTAGCCCCAGGTAAGGACGGTTCCCCCTCCCTACGGGGGAGGGGGATGGGGGTGGGGCTGACGCAACCTGGGGTTCCGGTTCAGTTGCTTTTCGTTGCAATCCGGCCTCGAAGAGGGCGAACCTCAGACAGGGTGCACAGAAGCGTATCCAGACCAGCATCCAACCCATGTTCGCCCTCTTCGAGGCCGGTATTCAGGTCGTTAGCTTCCCTCCTCACCCCACGTTTCGGCTACGCCTCACGTGGGGCTAACCATGTAGCACCTCTCCGAGGTGCTTACGCAGCATTGTTAACCACGTGGCACCTCTCCGAGGTGCTTACGTGGTAAGACAAACCATTAACACCCGACACCCATCACCCAACACCTACTTAGCATCCCGCACGTATCTCACACTCATCCAACGGAGATCCGTTGGGCATGGAACACGCTGCACCATGTTTCGATTGGCGACAATCACGCGAATGTAGGCACACGCGTTAGCTTTCGTCGTGTCCTGTGTCGCCGTCCAATAGCAGCCATAGTCACCGACATGATACCGCTCAGGGGAAGCCGTAAAGACGGCTCCTATCTCTCCTGTCAGTAGGAAGGCGAGCTGCGTTCCCGTGCCTTGCTGCATCATGAGGGTGCCGGCACCATTGCGCCAGCCCTCTTTAGAGGCATCAGAAGCCGACATGCCGAGAGTCTCCTCAAGATTCTGATAGTCGGCATCGGTCGGCAGACGCCAGCCTTCCGGGGCACAGTCCTTGGCTTGCTGCCAGGTGAAATAATTGCCCTGCTGGGCTATCAGCGCATCTTCGGCTTCCTCATCGTCGACACTGAACCCCTCTTCAAAACGATTGGTCACGTAGCTCTGCGTATACCATGCGTCACCACCCTTATAGTTCTCTACCATCCAGTCGAGGGTGCCGATACGCACCCAATGGTAGACGGTGCCGTCGGCATCGGTGAAGGTGCCTGAAGCCGATGGTGTCACCGTAGGTATGCCGTCATCATCACTGCATGAAGACAAGGCCATGCCAAAGACGAGGGTAAGGACTGCGTATAATAATACCTTTATCTTATTCATCTGTGGTTTAATAATAAATGATTAAATATTGAATCCCATCTGCATGATGATACCCTTGAGGGTATCGTACTTGTTGACCATTATCTGCTGACTGCCGTACTTGGCAACGAAATCATCGCGCGACATCGTGAGAACGACATCCACCCAGTCTTGCAGGTCTCGCTGCCGATCGGGGAAATAATATTCGGTGGCACTCCAGAAACTCTCAAACTTCTCTAAGAAGCCATACTGCCATTCGACGTTCTCCTCCGTGGCATCGATGCCGTGGGCATTGAGATCCCCATTATAGAGGGTTTTACCGTAAGCATAGAAAGGATCGGTGACCGCACTTGCCTGCCTTTCAAACTTATCGACGACGATATTGGCGAGCATATCAGAAAAATAGCCCTTCGGATCGTCATACATCTGTCCATTTTCTGTGCTGAGCACATAGCCACGAGGGGCCAGCACGTAACCCACGTGCTTTATACTACCATAATTGTCATAGCTGATGTCGTTGACGAGCAAGATGGAGAACGGTCTTGCCTTGCCGAGCTTGTTGAGCAAGTGCGTCTTTACAGCTTCGGAAAATCGCTGCTGGTCAGCCGCATCCGTGATATAGCTATAGTGATAGTCCCGTGAGTAACTGCCGGTACCTATCATGGCATAGGTAGCATCAAAGAGCTCTGGCCTGCCTTTTGTGTCTGTGGTTGTAAGGGTGTCGTTGAAGAGCAGGAAGATCCCTGTCGCTTTATAAAACGCATGACGGAGCTGGGCCGTGGCACTGTTGTCATCCGCCGCAGGCGCAAAGCCATTGACATCGGCATTGCTCGGCGTGAGGTCGTCCTCACCGCCACAGGCCGTGAGCATAGACAAGGCAACAGCAGCCGAAATAATATATTTATAGATTCTCATTGCTATAGTATTTGATTGTTAAGAAATTATTTACGGACGGCCGTACAGGCCGCCCTTGCATGGGCGTCATTCACCGTCGCCACCTTCGCCGTCATCGCCACTGTCGCCATTGTCATCATTCGAGGCGATTTCCTGCCTGAAGTACGGCCGGTCAGGGCGCGTGTTGCTGCCTATCGACGGCTGGAAGTCGCGGACATCCTTCGGGATGTTGAGCGTGTAAGCGTCGTCGTTAGGTTCAAGACGATAGTAGTTGGTATACTGTCGCACGTCATGATAGTTCACCGTGTGGTAAGCACTCATGGTATGGACGATGGTTGTGGTCTGCGGATACTTGGTGTCGACCATATACCGGCGGAGGTCAAACCATCGGTGCCCCTCGAAGCAGAGCTCGCGCTCACGCTCCTCACGGATGAACTTCACCAATGCTTCACCCGAGAGGCTGACGGCAGCGTTGGAAGCCACGCGTGCCTTACGCAGGCGTGTCAGATACTGGCAGGCCTCGGCATCCTTGCCCAGCTCAGCATCAGCCTCGGCGAGGTTGAGATACGCCTCTGCCGTACGGATACAGAAGACATCGCTGGCAGTGTTATAGATGTTATAATGCTTTGTAGAGTTGTTGATTTTATGATAGGACCACCGATGGTAGTTCACATCGTCCTGATTGGTGATATAAGCTGTACGGCGGCCGTCATCCTTGGCAAAGAGGGAGACGAGATGATCACTGACCTCAAAGGCCGGACTGTAGACAGTGCCGTAATTATTCTTCTTGCCGGGTGCCATGAAGACGATGTTGCCAAAGCATGAGGAGCCATTGGAGTAGACCACCTCTTTATTGTCGGAGCTGATAGGATAGCCATCCGTCCATCCCACGAGGTTCTGCAGATAGCTGTCTTCGTCGAGGGCGCGCTTGGCATCGTCAGCAGCTTTCTGCCACTCCTGCATGAACATCTCCACACGGCTGCGAAAGATGTACACGGCGTCTATGCCTACATGATAGATCGTAGCGGGGCTCTTGACATCCTTCAGGTCCGTCTCAGCAGCATCAAGGTCAGCAAGGATCTGCCTGTAGACCTCAGCCACACTGGCGCGGGTATATTCCTTGTCCTCGACCTTCGAGGAAGTCTTGACAGGCACTCCCGGCGTGCTCTCTGCCGTCGACGGAACATAAGGCTTGGCGTAGAGGTTGACGAGCGTGAAATAATACGTGGCACGTAGATAGTGGCACTCCCCCATGACATGGCGGAGCAGCGCCCGATCCTCATCGTTGTCACAGGCCACGTCTTTCTCAGCGTCGATGACCATGTTGCAACGGTCTATCTTCTCATAGGCGAGGTCCCAGTATTGGGCCTCATTACTCGACAACGTGCTCTTGCTCTCAAAGTCGACCCACGTGTCACGCTGCCAACAGAAATAAGGGAAATAAGTGCTTGCCTCATCTAAGATGTCGGGCTTGCCGGAGGTAGAGATATTCTCCTGAAGCTCGTCGCCCATGAAATGCAGCACGGCATAGTTGGTATTGTGGATATAATAAGTACTGTACTTCACCCCGGCCTCACCCAAGGGCATGAGACAATCGCCCATGAGCAGCTCGTTGAGGTCTGTCACCGTCTTCACGCGGCTCAGGTCCTGTGAATACTCTTTGAGAAAGTCGGAAGAGCAGGACGTCGCCGTGAGCAGCAATGCGGCGACAAGAAGTGGAATGATCTGTTTTATTTTATACTTGCTAAGCATAAGGCTCTTTTTCATTTTATTCATTTATTCGTGTCTGTAAAGATCAGAACTGAATGTTCATGCCAAAAGAGAAGCTCGGACGTTCGGAAAGCTGGATAGTCGTGAAGCCCCCCTGTGTCGGAGTCTGGCCTTTCAGTGCCGAATCACAGATGGTGAAGAGGTTGTAAGCGGAGAGTGTGAAAGCAAGACGCTGCAATCCCAAGCGGGAGAAGACCATTTCGGGCAGCTCATAGGTCAGCGAGAGGCTCTGGAGTTTCAGATAGTCGGCACTGACCACACGAGCGTCAGAGTAGTCGTACATCTCCCAGTAGTTGTCGCCGATGGTGTTCACCTCATTGGCATCACTTTGGTTTGTCCACACAGTGCGATAATTATAGTAAGCCGCATCGCCCCCACTGATGATAGCCGGGAGGTTTGTCTTTGTCTCGTCTCCGGGCTTACGCCAACGGTTCATATAGTCGCGGCTGTAGTTCTTCTCAGAATAGATTTCAGAGCCATAGCCACCTGTAGCCCGCGAGCCATACATGGCGAAGAGGCGGGTCTTGGCGCCAAGGCTGTACCCGAAGACGACAGAGGCATGCCACTGACGATAACGGAACGTGTTGGTCAGGCTGCCCTGGATGTCGGCATCACGCTTGCCGGAAGCAGAGAGCACGGTGGTGTAGGTGTCATACTTCGACAGTCCGCGCAGCGCCTCCCGATTGTTGTAATAGTCGTCGATGAGCGGGCCTCCGTCGACAGGGCTGAGTCCGAGGAAGCGGTAGCTGTAGAAGGTGTTGACAGCCTGGCCTTTGACGAGGGCGGTACCATTGAGGAAGTCGTAGAGGTCATAGGTCTGAGAGGCCGGACGGGAGTCGAGGGAGTTGATCACCTTAGAGAAAGAGGTGCTGATGCTCCAACGGAAGTCCTTGGTACGCAGCGGTGTTGCGGTGATGTCTAAACTGTAGCCTTTGTTCGTCACGTCGCCACCGTTGATGACATAGCTACCCACGCCGTTGACGGTGCTCACGCGCTTCGTCATAAAGGCGTCGGTGGTCTTCTTGTAGTAAGCACTCAGCTCCATCTCCAGACGGTGGTCGAAGAAGCTCATGTCAAGGCCGAGGTTGACGGAGTTGGTCTTCTCCCATTTGAGGTCGGGGTTAGGATGACTGTTCACCGTAGAGGTGTTCTCATTATAATAGGTGTTGAGCGTTCCTTTCTTGATGGTCATCACGGGGCTCTCCGTGTCGAGCATGTTGCCCTGGAAACCATAGCTGGCCTTGGCGGTGATATAGTCGACCCATTTCTCATGAATCCAGTGCCCGACATCGTAACTTCCCGATACGGACCAGATAGGCAGGAAGCGCTCGTTGGAACGGTCGCCGAACTTGTTACTGCCGTCGACACGCCCGTTGAGGTTGATGCGCCACAACTGCTTATAGGCGTATGTCAGGGAGAGATAAGCTGAGAGCGTGTTGCTCAAGTCGTCGGCGATGGTAGGCACGTTGCCCATGGCCCAAGAGGCATAAGCGGTATAAATCGTCGGGTCGATATCGCTCACGAAGGTCTCGCCACGGTCACGGAAATAACCGCGCTGTGTGGTGGCATAGCTGCGATACTTAGCGCTGTTGGCCTCAATACCGAAGGTAGCATCAATGTTATGCTGGTCATCGCTGCCGAAGAACTTGTTGGCATCGAGCTGGAAGCGGGCGGTATAGCTGCGGTTGGTCACGGAGGTATGGTTCAGCTCGCCACCCGTAGGACACGTCGACTCATCGGGGTAATCGATGGGTGCACCATATTCCGACCCGCGCAGGGCTGCGATATGCCGCGTGCGCTCGCCCCACCAGTCCTCAAGCTCCGTGTTAGAGTTGGTCACCGAGAGGATGGCATTGGCAGAAAGCCAGTCGGTGAACGTGAAGCGGAGGTTCGTGTTAAACGTCATGGAGTTGATCCTCTGATGGTTGTAACTGTTGGCAAGCTCGTTGAGGATATTGTAGTTGTACTGGCTGACATTGCTCTGCTTGCGCTCATAGTAGTAATACTCACCGTCGTCCTGATAGACAGGCAGTGTGCGCGTTGTCGTATAAGCATAGTTGAGCGGTGCTATCTCGTTCTGATAGTAGCTGCGGCGCTGATGATAGCCGTTGAAGGTGAACGAGGCCGTGAGGAGCTTCGAGAATGTGTTGTCGAGGTTCAGCGACCAGGTGTATCGCTCGTTGGCGTTCGACTTGATGACATCCTGTTCATTGTCGTATCCTATGGAGGCATAGTAGCGCGACCTTCTAGAGCCACCACTGACACTCGCAGTATGCTGTGTGCTCAGGGCATCGTGGCAGAGCAGTTTGAACCAGTCGGTGTTACGGGTCTCATCGGCCGACACACGCTGCAGGAACTCATCGTAGGAGATGGAACCGTTGTAGAGGTCCTGCAGATCTTTCTCATAGCCCACTGTCGTCATGCGCTCAGGGAACTGGTAGTGGTCCTGAATGAGCTCGCGTGAGAACTCCACACGCTCCTTGGAGTTCATGACATCAATGGAATGGTCTGTATAGCGCGGACGCATCTTATAGTTCATGGAGAAGTTGTAGCTCACGACGGGCTTGCCCTCGTAGCCTCGCTTCGTGGTGACGACGATGACACCGTTGGCGGCCTTCGTACCGTAGATGGCTGTGGCAGCAGCGTCTTTCAAGACATCGATGCGCTCGATGTCCTGCGGGTTGATACCGGCAATGGCATTACCGATACGGTTGACATAGTCGGGGTCGTTGAGTTCCTCCGGTGAGATCGCCACAGGGTCTTTGACGACAATCCCGTCGACGACCCATAACGGTTCACGGTTACCAATCAGCGTGGAGGTACCGCGGATACGGATCTTCGGGGCCACACCGACCTCGAAGGAGTTGTTGCTCACAACGAGATCCGGGATCTTGCCTTCGAGCATCTGGTCGAGGGAGCTCATGTCGGTACGCTCCAGGTCTTTCATCTTTGCTGTGGTGACGGCCGATGTCAGCGAGCGCTTGTTGAGAACCTGATAACCGGTGACGACGACCTCATCGAGCTGCCTCCTGTCATCGTGCAGGATGATCTTAGCGGGATGCCCGGCAAGGATCGTGCGCGTGACACCATTGAAGCCGAGGTAGCTGACCTCCACCGTGAGACGCGGGTCCTCGGTGAAGATCTGAAAATGGCCATTGGCATCGGTGGTGGTACCCGTTCCGGTTCCTTTTATCTTGATGGTCGCCCACTGCAATGGCTCTCCATTGGTGTCAACGACCGTACCACTGACGATACGCCGCTGGGGTGTCGCCTTCCGCACGCCGTTGCCTTGCTTGAGGACGACGGTCTTGCCGCTGATCTCATAGTAAAGACCACAATGGTCGCGAAGCACACAGTCGAAGAGCGCGCTGAGCGACAGGTTCGTGCACTGACACGACACGTCGGGGACTAAGTCGAGGACCTGCTTCTGATACACAAAGTCGTAGCCCGTACGCTGCTGAAGGTCCTCAATGACCTGCTTCACGGGTTCAGCATGATAGGCTACACTGTAGCGTTGCGCAGCTGCTGCCAAGGGCATGGCTAAGAGCGCAACGACAAGCAAAAGAAAATCTCTAATTCGTTTTCTCTCTCTCATGAATTGATCAACACTTTATCTGGTTATTATTCTTTTAAAACTTCAACATTCTTTCCTCTTACACGGAACTTGATGCCTCCACTCATCTCAAGAATATGAAGGACGTTCTGGAAGTTGCCGTAGCGCGGCACACTGCCCATGAACACGGTATTGGCCAGCTGCGGGCTGCTGAAATGGTAACGGAAGTCGTACCAACGGCCCAGTGACTCCATAATCTGTCCGAGCGTCTGGTCTTCGAAGACAAACTTACCCCGTGTCCAGCTGCTCACCACCTCGGTGTTGGCGGGGTGGAGTATTGCCGTACCGTTGTGCTTGTCATATTCAGCCTGGTCACCGGCCTTGAGCATCAGGTCGCCTCCTTTGCTGCTCATCGGCTTCAGGGCGATGCTGCCACGGATGAGCGTTGTCACGATCTTGTCAGCAGCATAGGCGTTGATGTTAAACTCCGTGCCGAGGACCTTCACCTCCTGACCTTCCGTCTCCACGATGAACGGATGCTCAGCATCGTGGGCTACCCTGAAGTAAGCCTCACCCGTGGTCTTGACGCGCCGCTCCTTGCCATCGAAGACAGCAGGATACTCAAGGCGTGAGCCCGCATTGAGACATACCTCCGTGCCGTCGGTCATCGTGAGTCGGTATTCACCGCCACGCGGGGTCTCCAACACAATGGTTCCTTTATAGCTATTGCCCAAAGCCCGACGAATGGCTGCCCTGTTCATCTTTATATTACTCCCCAAGGATATCATGCGGCCATCGCTGAGCATGAGCATAGCTTTAGTGGAGCCAGCCTTGATTTGTGGCTGACGTGCCTGACCGGCTTTGGTCAATGCCTCCGCCTTCCACTTCGACACATGGGTATAATATTCCCAACCGCCGATTCCGGACAATGAGACGATAAAAACAATCACAGCAGCAGCCCACCAACGAAACGAACGGAACCAAGTTCGAATTACAGGGTGTTCGCTCTCTAAAACATTGTTTTCTTGCGCCTCTTTGCTTGAGATGTCGTGGATGCGGCGTCGCATATCTTCCAGTGCGGACTTACTGTCGACGGTCTCGCGCGCACGAACATCTTCTTTCACGGCCTCCAAAGAGCACAGCTCCTGGAAAAGACGACGATGGCTCTCGCGTGCCTCGATCCAGGCATGGAGCTCTTCATAGTCTTTATTTTTGCCGATCATCTCACCACAGAGGTAGCTGACGATGAGCCGCGCTATTATGGCCTCCTTGTTCATAATCTTTCTTCTATATATTGCCTTTAACGCAATCCTTAGGCAAAAGTATACTGAATTACCAAATTTTATTCAAAAAGAGTTTCAATTTGAATAGAAAATGCTAAATTTGCAAAATAGTTTGATAAGGCGTGCCAAACAACGACACTTTTAGCATGAACAACGGAAGAAGATATCAAGAAGCGTACGAACAGTTCTTGCAAGGTGAGATAGGCCTCTTTTATAAGGAAGTCTATCCATCTCTTCTTGTCTTTACACGCCGGTTGCTCCCTAAGAGTCTCGCCTATCTTGCCGAGGACTGTGTGCAGGACTCTATTTTCAAGCTCTACAGTCAACGCAGCGGAATGGCATCGTCCGAGCATGCCAAATCATTCCTTTATATTTGTATCCACAACGTCGTTGTTTCTTATATCCGCAAGGACAACAGTCGACAGCATTTTATCCGGCAGGACAACGACAATTTCGAGGACGATTTCTCCGTGGAACTTATCCGTCAGGAGACTATCGACGTGCTTATGGGAGCAGTGAACCGGCTGCCCAACGATATGCGTCAACTGTGCGAGATGATTTTTCGCGAAGGGCTGAAAACGGCGGAGATAGCCCAGCAACTCAAGATGACGGAGAGCGGCGTGAAGAAAAAGAAGCGGCGACTGCTCGACCTCCTCAGAAAGTCGCTGTCTCCGGAGGCGTTGTTCGTTGCATCAATGATGATCTATAACGAATCGTGTGGGTAGCTGTTGAAAAGCCCCAAGCGTATCGTGCTGGATAAGTACAATTATGATGCCATAAGGTTCCATAAATAATAGGGCACAAAAACTATTATCTGCCGGAAAAGTCGTATCTTTGCAACAGAAAGAACGCTATAAAATCA
>Ga0256407_10003950_pt1 | contig 25482 bp, 25 predicted proteins | sample RumenRJG_04DNA_FD_193489 | JGI IMG/M metagenome (GOLD analysis project Ga0256407, IMG submission 193489) | Bovine rumen microbial communities from Lethbridge, Alberta, Canada - RJG_04 | ecosystem: Host-associated > Mammals > Digestive system > Stomach > Rumen | place: Canada: Alberta... | reverse complement strand
GCTCGTAAGCCTCGAGAATACGTTGTGCGACATTCTCGTCTCTTATCAGTCGCATCATGCTTTCATTGGCCAGCAAGTAGTCGAATCTCCTCGCACTGACACGGTGTGTGATCGAGGCATTGTGCTGCCTATAACAGTAGACACCATCACACTGCCTCACTTCCCGTGAATGAAGATAATGAACACGTGTGATATTCTCGTCGCTATAAGCGATGGCCGTCTCGTCGTAAGGATAACGTCGGTGTATCTCCGACCTCACCATATAAACCCCATGAATATTCCACGTGAGACTTTCCTCAAAAGCCCTCTCGCCCGTCAAGACATCAAAAGGAATCATCGGGTAACGCCTTACATGATCGTCAAAGACCTCATCCACCTGAAACAAGACCGTATCGGTTTCGGGATGTGAGTCAACCACCTCTAAAGCCCGTTCCAATGCATCCGGCTCCATCCAGTCGTCACTGTCGAGCATACACACGAACTCCCCTTCGGCCACTGCCAATGCCGCATTCCTGGCCTTTGCAATGCCACTGTTGCTCTGCAGTCTTACAAATCTGATGCGCGAATCGCGGCTGGCATACTCAGCAAGAATCCGAGGGGTGGAATCCGTGGAGGCATCATCCGCACAAACAGCCATCCAATCGGTCATCGTCTGGTGGAGCAGAGAGTCGAGGCATTGCCGCAACCACTTCTCGGCATTGTATGCCGCCACAAGAACAGCCACCCTACTCATGCTTGCCCCTCCCCAGCAGCTTTCGTTTCAACGACTGCCATAACGAGGTCTTCTTCCTAAGGATCATGACCGACACGGCAAGACTGGCACATCCCAACAGGAGTCCCACAGGCCAATAGACCCACTGGTTCTTTACAAAAGTCAGCAGATAAGCCATTATGCCGAAAGGAAGTTGCATCAAGGCATAGGTGCGCACGGCACACGACATCCTGAAACCATATTTGAAATGGGTATAGAAGAGAATGATCAGGAAATCGAGAATCCCCACGCCTGTAATGGCGATACCACATCCCAGCAAGCCCCATCTCCGGAAAGCCAAGACAACGGCTATCACGAGCACCACATCGTAGATGGCCTCAAGGAGCAGGTATGACCAGGAGTCGCCTTTGGCCAGGGGCATATAAGCCATCGGCAATTTGATGGCCCTGAAATACATGGCAAAGACCGTGACTTGCATCATCCCGATAACGGCGGTGAACTTTCCACTGTAAAGAAGTGGCAGGAGGATGGGCAGCAAGATGGTAAAGAATACCAGCATCGGAGCCACAAGCAGAAGCGACACCTCAATCTGCCTATTGACCACGGTATTGGCCGAGGTCGTCAGATGGTGACACGCAGAAAGCCTGGGAAAGAAGTCTGTCTCCATTGCCGAGAACACCATTCCCGCATAGGTCATCGTCATCATATATCCGGCGCTGTAGAGTCCCACAGTCTCCAGCGATGAGGTATAGCTGAGAAAAGACCTGATGAGGAACTCCGCGCCACTGCCCAAGATGCCTGCCATGACAAATGCTATGCCAAGTCTGACCATCCCCATACCCTCGGCCAAGGAATCGGAGCGCATTCTCACCTTGAGCGGGAAAAGCCGATACGAGCACCATAGGGTGAGGGCCATCTGAGTGGCAGCCATAATGACAAGCGAAGGAACGATGCCGGCTTCTCCGAAATAGTAATACAGCGGGATAGATGTGAAAAGGGCCGCAACCACATTATAGACGGAGATTGAGGCGATTTGCCTGAGTTGCCTCACACCTTTGAGGATAGCCATCTCGCCACCCGTTATGGCCATCATCGCCACGATGGGCGACAGCAGCACAAAGTGCAAGGTGTGGTTTCCCCAACCAAACGTCCATTTGCTGAGCAAATGACTGAGCACAATGCACAAGAGGAATCCGGCCAAAGCGGTGAGCAGGCTCCAAGCACGAACCATCGACACAATCCGGTTCAGTGCTGTCTTGTCACCCCTGTCCCAAGCCTCGGAGATGTTTTTCACCGCACTCATGGAAATGCCCAGGTTGGTGGCATTGGAGAGCAGATTGATCGTGGAGTTGAAAAGCGAAATCAAACCCATTCCGGCAGGTCCAAGAATCGTGGCCACGAGTTTGTTGCGCACGATGCCCACCAGGATGTTTATTCCTTGCACACCACCAAAGAGACCGGTGTATTTCAGCACATGTGAATAACTATCGGAATGGTTTGTCTTTTTCATCGTTTCAACTATAAAACGGCAAATTTGCCGTTTTATTGCCTTTTTTCGATGGTACAAGAATTTTTATTCGTTTTATTTTGCCAATTATCCCGATTGTAGTATCTTCGCAGAATGAAACTGAGCATAGTCATCCCCGTTTACCAGGTGAAGTATACCCTCACACGCTGTGTGGAGAGTGTGCTGAACCAATCATTCAGCGACTATGAGATGATACTGGTAGACGACGGCTCGACCGACGGAAGTGCCAAGATGTGCGACGATTTTGCCCTTGCCGACAACCGTATCCGTGTGATACACCAAGCGAACAAGGGATTGTCGTCGGCGAGGAATGCCGGTCTTGCCATCTCGCGTGGTGAGTATGTCACGTTCATCGATAGCGACGATTTCATTGGCGAGAACACCCTCAGCATCCTGATGACCAAGCTCGAGGCCTATCCCGACTACGACATCCTTGAGTATCCCGTGCTGTGGCATCACGGCTCACCCGAGCAACGGCTTCTGAAATTCGGCGTGAAGACCTACAACGACATGAGTTCCTACTGGGTAGACGGGAAAGCCTACCAACACGCCTATGTATGGAACAAGATTTTCGTGCGACGACTTTTCGATGCCGTGAGTTTTCCTGATGGCCAATTGTTCGAGGATGCCTATACCCTTCCCCTTCTGCTCAAGAATGCCCATGTGGTAGCCACCACCGAAGAGGGAATCTATTACTATACCTCCAATCCCGACGGCATCACCAACCATCCTGGCGACGGCTTGTCGTCTCTGCTGGAGACACACATTCGCCAACTCGAAGCCCTGGGAATGACAGAAGAACTGTCGGAATACTATGCCCATGTGCTCAACATCCAACTGGATGTGTACAAGGCCACCCGTAAGGCCCCCATACTTCCGGTGCCACACATCACTTCCTCGGCAATTCGCCGCCTAGGGCTACCGTGGAAAAGCCGTTTAAAACTCAGACTACTTAAAATAATTGGAATCAAGAACCTATGCCGACTTACCCGACTTCTTCGCCCGTAGTGAAACAGCCGCTCGTCAGTTTCATCGTAACCTACTATAACCTATCCCCCAGGCTCCTGCACGAATGCCTTGAGAGTATCCTCGCCCTGTCCTTGAACAGCGAGGAACGCGAGATCATCGTCATCGACGACGGCTCACACACCTCGCCGATGGATGAGTTGAAAGACCTGGCCGAATACATTATTTATATTAGGCAGCCCAACCGCGGACTGAGCATGTCGCGAAACCTGGGCATAGAGGCATGCTGCGGAGAATACATCCAGTTTGTAGACGGCGACGACAGGCTCAACACCATTGTCTACGAGCATTGCCTCGATTTGGTACGCTCCAATCATCCCGACATCGTCACGTTTCATCTTTCCGACAAAGAAGAACACGAGGTGCCAAAGGAATTCGAAGGACCGATGGAGGGTTCGGAATACATGCGAAAGAACAACCTCAGGGCATCTGCCTGCGGCTATATCTTCCGCAAGCAGACACTTGTCAACCTCCGCTTCAAAGCGGGCATTCTGCATGAAGACGAGGAATTCACCCCTCAACTCTTCCTTCGTGCCGAGAACGTATATGCCACGAAAGCCATGGCTTATTTCTATCGCAACAGAAAGGGCTCAATCACCCATGAGGACAACAAGAAGTGGGTCTTGCAACGACTCTCTGACACACGTGGCGTGCTCTACCGCCTGACCGAGATGGCCGACACGCTGCCCACAGCCGACCGTGAGGCACTGCAACGCCGTATCGACCAACTCACGATGGACTATATCTACAACATCATTACCCTGACCCACAACGGCAGATACCTGGAGCGCTGCATCGCCGAACTGACCGAGAAGGGCCTTTTCCCCCTGCCCGACAAAGACTACACACAAAAATACAAATGGTTTCGCAGGCTGAGCAGCACGCGTCAAGGACGCCGCATGCTCTGCATCCTACTCAGATAGCCTATGAGAATCTTGTTATTGGGCGAATACAGCAACGTGCATGCCACCCTGGCAAAGGGACTGCGCTGTTTGGGACATGAAGTGACCGTTGCATCAAATGGTGATTTCTGGAAAGACTACGCCCGTGACGTGGACCTGAGCCGCCGGCCGGGAAAATTCGGAGGTCTGTCGCTTTATGCCAAGGTTCTCGCCCTCCTGCCCCGCTGGCAAGGCTATGATGTGGTGCAACTGATCAACCCCATGTTTCTAGAGTTGCGTGCCGAGCGGCTTTTCTTTGTGTTCAACTACCTGCGCCAACACAACAAGCGCATCATTCTTGGTGCCTATGGCATGGACTGGTATTGGGTAAACACCTGCGTGGGAAAAAAACCTTTGAGATACAGCGACTTCAATATTGGAAGCACACTACGAAACAACGAGGATGCCCTGCGTGAGCGTGCCGATTGGCTGGGTACGGCCAAAGAACGGCTGAACAAACACATCGCCCGGCAATGCGACGGTATTGTGGCGGGCCTATATGAGTACTGGGTGTGCTATCATCCACTTTTCCCTACGAAGACCACATTCATCCCCTACCCTATGGAAATCCCGCCGGCTTCCATCCATCCCCATCAAGCCGGTGAGAAAATCCGTGTTTTCATCGGCATCAACAAGACCCGCAGTGAATACAAAGGAACAGACATCATGCTTTCCGCCGCCCAAGAGGTGGCTGGGCGTCACCCTGAAGAGGTTGAATTGGTTGTCGCCGAGTCGCTTCCCTTCAAAGAATACCAGGAGCAACTGAACGGCTCCGATGTCATGCTCGACCAGCTCTACAGTTACACCCCTTCGATGAATTCTTTGTTGGCCATGTCGAAAGGCATCATCTGCATTGGAGGAGGAGAGCCCGAGAACTATGACATCCTGGATGAGCAAGAATTGCGCCCCATTCTCAATGTAGAGCCATCACGGGAGAGCGTGGTAAGTGTGCTCGAGAATCTGGTGCGGCATCCTGACAGCATCAACCAGCTGAAGGCAGAAAGCGTGGAATACATTCGACGGCATCATGAATATGTGGATGTAGCCCGTCGGTACGCGAAGTACTACACTTCACTCTAAGCATCCATCTCGCATTGAAGCATAAAAAAATAGGAAGACATCCAACGGGCGTCTTCCTATATTTTTTTTGTCTGAAATGATTAAGCCTCTGCGGGAGTCTCCTCAGCGGGAGCCTCGGCAGCAGCCTCAGCCTCGGCCTTGGCAGCAGCCTCGGCAGCCTTCTTCTCGGCCACCTTCTTGGCGATAGCCTCATTGACGGCCTTCTCTGCCTTGAGGTTCTTCTCGTAAGCATCTTTCTTGGCCTTGGCATCCTTGGCGCGAACATTCTCGTCGCCCTTTACCTTGGCATCCTTCCAAACATCGAATTTCTTCTGTGCCTCAGCCTCATCGAAAGCACCTTTCTTGATGCCACCACGAAGGTGCTTCATCATATACACACCCTCATGACGAAGGATGCTGCGAACGGTGTCGGTGGGTTGTGCGCCAACTTCTACCCAGTAGAGGGCGCGGTCGAAATTCAAATCCACTGTTGAGGGATTGGTGTTGGGGTTGTAGGTACCCACTTTCTCAATAAACTTACCATCTCGTGGTGCTCTTGCATCAGCGACGACTATGCTATAGAAAGCATATCCTTTGCGTCCACGACGCTGCAATCTGATTTTTGTTGCCATTTAAAAAATTGTTTTGGGTTTGAATTAAATGCTAATAACTCGTAAAAGCGGCGCAAAATTACAAAAAATTCACGAGACATTACCCTGTCCCGTGAATTTTAAGCTATTGATTAACAATTATTAATGTTTTATCCTATAGGGTATCACTTGATTACTATTTTTTTTGAGTGTCCCTGGCTATTCTTCATCACATACGTTCCAGGACGCAGTCCGAAGACATTGGCTGACGAGGTGTTGGACATGACCCTAACGCCATCGAGGCGGTATACATCCACCACTTCATCACCACTGATGATGGCATCCTCGATGCCGACCGTACCATTGTTCTCATTCTTGAAGAGGAAAGAGATGAATCCTGTCTCCTCGTTGCGGGTGATCTGGGTGATGGGTTTGTGCATCAGATACGAGCCGTCGATATTGGGATTGTACAATTTGGCAGCGGGAGTAGAATTGTCGGTCAGGCTATCGTTGCCATTATAAGGATAGGCTTCGTTCCCACCACGGTTGGAATTGCTGGCATGGAACAACGTAAGCCGCTGATGGTCGTTGTACGCACCGGTGGTGTTCACGGTATTGTTGTACCAAATGTCAGGGTCGTAGTCCACGTGGATAATAAGCAGGCCCTCACCTGGAAGGAAAGCGTCCCAACTATCCTGCGCCCTGTTCTCAAGCAAGTAATACTCCGTCTGGCAACTGTCGTTGTAAATCACATATCCGTTGCCTCGAGAAGTAAGTGGTTTCTGGTTGATAATCCTACGGTTGTTCTTCAGTTCGGTGTATTTCAGCCAACCGGCATAATTGCGCTCGTAACTGCTGTATCCGGCTGGTACCCATCCCAATCCGTTAGGACCATTATAACTGCCGTCGTCGAGGATGTCCCATGAACCCATGCCGAAATTGCCATGGTAACTGGTGTCGTACAAATCGGGCAAACCCAGGCAATGAGAGAATTCATGACAGATCACGCCAATTCCCATCTCGGTCCTACCATAAGAACCATAAAGTTCATTACTACAGGCATAAACGTCAATAAGCACACCGTCGAGCGCGAACTCTGCAGGCACATTGTCGTTGTATGCGCTTGCCGATGACAGTCCCCACATGTGCGGCCAGATTGTTTCAGCACCGCCATTGGTAGCCTCACCATATCCTGCATAGAGCACGAAAACCTCTTCCACCACGCCATCGTCATCCCAGTCGTACTCGGTGAAATCCACCTCATCGTCGACAGCCTTGCAGCACTCCACAATCATCTCAGGAGCATTCAAGTCATCGCCACTGAAATTCTTGCCGTAATAGGAGTAAGATTTGTCGAGGTTGACAGGTCCCACGACATCAAAGGTGAGGTCGAACTTGCCATAACTCTGGTCGTGGTAATAATCGCGCACACTGCCGATGGCGCCAACATCGTTGGTGTAGCCCTCTTCGTTGGCCATAGCATCGTATCTCACCCAAGTGAGAAATCCCTTGTCGTCTTCAGTGTAATCATAAAACTTCTTATCACTGAAATTGGCAAGGATTATCAATCCTTTTTTCTTACCAAGATATTGGGGATGGTCGTCTTCTCCTAACTTCTGAATGCCATTTACGCCATTTGCTCTTTTAGCTGCTTTAACCCCTCTCACGCCCTTTATCGTCTTGTAAGGCCGCACGCTCTCCATATCAGCGACGGTGGAGATGAATGTCTTCTCAGTGGCGTCACGAAGCTGTTCCTCATGAGCCATCACACCGGTCGACATGATGGTAAAGCCAGCAGCCTTGGCGTAGCAAAACTTGTCATTGGCATCACTTACCACCGGCACGTTGTCGCGAGTAAGGTAATAGTGCAGATTCTCGTCGCCCACAAGCATCAGCTCGATAGAAGTGCCATCAGCCTGCTTGAACGTACGCCATTCCTTTTTGGCGGGCACAGCAAACGACAAGGTAGCCACACAGACCATAATAGCGAGAATGATCTTTCTTTTCATCATTGGAAATCTGTTTCTGTTTGCAGAGTTGGTTACTAATATACATTCTTAAAGTGAACTACGAAGAACCTGTCGCATCTTTGGGAGGAAGCCCATCCTGCAGTCTGGTTTCTATGCGCAGTGCACACAAATATTCTATTTTTTTTGCAAAAATACTCCAAAAAGAACAATTTTCAAAAAAACCATGCGATAAATCTTTAATAACAAATGTGAAATCGTTATTTTTGCATTGCGCAAACCGACATTTTTGCCGAATCAGGCATGTATTCCATGCCTCAAACCCATCATCACCAACCAAGACCATGGATACGGGAAACGTTCGACTCAGCATTCTCATCCCCACATATAATGACATATGTGTGGAACTTGTTGATGCGCTTTGCCGTCAAGCCGGAAGTTTGCCACATCTCACTTACGAGGTGCTTGTGGCCGATGACGGGTCGACCAGACAGGAAGTCGTTGAAGCCAACCATGTCATTGACAGCCATGCTCACTGCAAGTATCTTCGCCGAGAGCAAAACGAAGGCCGTTCTGCCATCAGGAACTATCTTGCCCGACAGGCCCGTTACGAACTCCTTCTGTTTATCGACAGCCATATGTCGGTGATCCGCGAAGACTATATCGACAGTTACCTGTCGCACCGCACCCATCCTTTGGTTTACGGCGGCTATGCCATCACCGTAGCCCAGTCGCCGAAGGACAACCTACGCTACAAGTATGAACTGTCATGCATCGGGGCTCAAGACGTCGGCAGCCGTACAGCATCACCCTATTCCAATTTCCACACCTCGAATTTCATGATTCACCGTGACATCATGCTGGCCCACCCTCTCGACGAGCGTTTCAAGCGCTATGGCTATGAGGATGTGCTGTTTGGCAAACGGCTCAAGGCCGAAGGCATCGAGATATTCCACATTGACAACCCTGTTGGTTTCAACCGATTCGAGAGCAACCAGCGATTTGTTGAGAAAACCGAGGAAGGACTGTGCACGTTGCATGAGTTCAGCGACGAGTTAAGGGGCTACTCTCGTCTGTTGGCCATCAGCGATCGGCTGGAGCAATGGCATATCATGGGATTGCCCAGAGTCGTCCACGCCCTGTTTGGCAAATGCATCAGGCGACATCTTCTGTCAGCAAAGCCGTCACTTTTCTTGTTCAAAGTATATCGACTTGGCTTTTTTTCCTCTTTAAGGAAATAATTAATCTTTACCTGAAAAATGGTCTATTCTTCCCAAAACAATACATTTTTTTCCAATTATATGTTTGTTGTCACAAAAAATGATTATTTTTGCAGAGAATGTTAATCAACCGAATGTCTAACCAAAACCATAGATTACAATGAGAACCAAGACTTTGCTAATGATTATCGTAGCCGCATTCTTCAGCTGCGTGAATCTTCATGCCCAATCCGAAATCACCGTTCCTCAAAGCGAGCTTACTCCTGAGCAGCAAAAGGCCCGTGAGGCCCAACTGAAAGAGGCTGAGCAAGAGAAGAAAAAAGCAGAAAAGTTCCAAAAAGAGCAAGAGAAACAGCTGAAGGAAGCCAAGAAGAAGGAGAAGGAAGCCAAGAAAGCACAAAAAGAGGCTGAGAAAAAGAAGAAAGCTGCCGAGAAAGAAATAAAGAAACAGAAGAAGCTCGAGAAGCAAGCAAAAAAGGCAGAAAAAGACCGCATCAAGGCCGAGAAGAAAAAAGCCAAGGCCCTGAAAGAATTACAAAAAATGTAATTCTCTCTGATGCAAGCATAACGGTGTCAAACCGCCACACTATACAAGCGAGGTCACATGAGGACCTCGCTTTTTTGATGTTGATGACACCGAGCATCGTCATCCCACGCTTCTTCCATGCTTGAGAACGAAGCTGAAATAGAATAAAAAAGGGGGAAGACAAGCCTCCCCCTGATGATTACGGAATAGTTTTTCAGTCGAGATTCAGACTCTTCTTGATGGCTTCGATCTGCTCCATACCCTCTTCGTTGCAACGGTCGTAGCAGTTAGCGCACTTCATCGTGTTCTTCACCTCGATGTAGAACTTGATCTTTGGTTCGGTGCCCGAAGGACGCACACTCACCTTGGTGTCGTCGTCGCAGAACCACTGCAGCACATTGCTGGTGGCAGGCATATCGATGGGTGTCTTAGAGCCATCGGCCGCTGTCTGCTCGAGTTTCTGGAAGTCTTTCCACAGCACCACCTTGCTTCCACCGAGCTCTTTGGGTGGGTTGTTGCGGAAGTCGGTCATCATCTGCTTGATGGCATCGGCACCGGTCTTTCCAGGCTTCACCACATTCACGGTGAACTCCTTCGAGAATCCATACTCCAGATAGATATCCATCAGCAGGTCGTAGAGCGTCTTGCCATTGTCCTTTGCCCAGGCAGCAATCTCGCAGATCAAGCAGATAGATGCTGGGGAGTCCTTGTCGCGCACCTTGTCGAACGGCAGGAATCCAAAGCTCTCCTCGCCGCCGCCAATATACTTGTTAACGCCCTCCGACTGTCTGATTTCGTTGGCAATCCACTTGAAGCCCGTGTAGCAGTCGCGGAGTTCCACACCGTTCTTGTCGGCAATCTTTCTGATAACCTCGGTGGTCACAATAGTCTTGACAAGGAACTCATTGCCCTTGAGCTGTCCCAGTTTCTTCTTGTTGGCGATGATATACCAGCAGAACATCATGCAGGTTTGGTTTCCATTAAGGATTTCCCACTCGCCCTTCGGGTTGCGGCATACGATGGCCAGTCGGTCGGCATCGGGGTCAGAAGCGATAACAAGGTCGGCATTCAGGCGTGTTCCCAACTTCATGCCCAGGGTCATGGCCTCGGGATTCTCGGGGTTAGGCGATACCACTGTGGGGAAGTTGCCATCGATAACCATCTGCTCGGGAACGACATGAATGTTCTGGAATCCCCATGAGCGCAGAGCTTCAGGAATAATCACTCGGCCTGTGCCATGCATGGGCGAATAGACGATATTAAGGTCTTTCTGACGCAAGATGACATCCTGATCGACCATGGCCTCCTTCACGGCCTGCAGGTAATCCCAGTCCATCTCACCACCGATAATCTCGATGAGTTCCTTGTTGCCCTCGAATTTCACGTCGTCGATGGTCACCTTGTTCACTTCGTCGATGATGCCCACATCGTGTGGAGCGAGCACCTGTGCGCCGTCGTCCCAATAAGCCTTGTAGCCATTATACTCACGTGGGTTGTGCGAAGCGGTGACGTTGACACCAGCCTGGCATCCCAACTGACGGATAGCGAAAGAGATTTCGGGTGTGGGCCTCAGGCTCTCGAAAAGATACACCTTGATGCCATTGGCCGAGAAGATGTCGGCAACGGTCTCGGCAAACATACGTCCGTTGTTGCGGCAGTCGTGTCCCACCACCACACTCAGGTCGTTACGTCCTGGGAAAGCCTTGTTGATATAGTTGGCAAATCCCTGAGTGGCCATACCTACGATATACTTGTTCATACGATTGGTTCCGGCGCCCATGATACCTCTCAGGCCACCTGTACCAAACTCCAAGTCACGGTAGAAGGCGTCGATAAGGTCGGTCTTGTCCTCATTCTCCAGCATTTCCCTTACCTGTTTCTGAGTTTCCTCGTCGAAAGAAGGTGTGAGCCATTTCTTGGCTCTTTCCTCACATTGCAAAATCAGTTCTGCGTTATTTTCCATATTATTAAAGTTTAAAAATGATGTTTTCCGGTTAAGGTTGTAGTTTTTGCAAAGATAGGAAAAAAAATGTATTTAGCCGCATTCGCCAGATGTTTTTTTTCACATTTTTAATGATAAAAAAAGTGTCGGTTTGTGGCGTTTGGTCATTTTTTAGTATTTTTGTCGTAAAAAACAAAGCAGCACGAGTTCAAGTCACCTCCCACACACCATTCAAGAAGATGAAAACCACCTTACTCCTCGTTGGCAAGACCACCGACAAGCATATCTCCGCGTGTATCGACGACTACACGGGACGTATTGTGCACTATATGCCTTTCGACATCCAGACCATCCCCGAACTGAAGAATACGAAGAATCTGTCCATTGCCCAGCAAAAGGAGCGCGAGGGGGAACTGATACTCCGCCAGATACTGGAATCCGACCATGTGGTGCTGCTCGACGAGCATGGCATTGAGCGCCGCAGCATAGATTTCGCCTCTTGGCTTGAGAAAAAGAGCATGAGCACACGCAGGATGGTGTTCGTGATAGGTGGTGCCTATGGTTTCTCGCCAGAGGTCTATCAACGAGCCAACGAGAAAATCTCACTGTCGCAGATGACATTCTCGCACCAAATGGTACGCCTGGTGTTTGTTGAGCAAGTCTATCGTGCGTGCACGATTATCAAGGGCGAGCCTTATCATCATGAATGAACATCTCGTAACCGCACATGTCGACCAGTTCCTGGTAGATACGCTGCACAGGCAGTCCCATGACATTGAAATAACTCCCTTTCAGTGACGTAACGCCTATATACCCTATCCATTCCTGAATTCCGTATGCTCCGGCCTTGTCATAGGGCCGGTAGTTGTCGACGTAGTACTCAATCTCATCGTCGGTGAATTCCTTGAAGGTGACATCAGAGACCACCGATAGCGTTCGCTGCTCGGATGTGGTGGTGAGGCACACCCCCGTGATTACCTGATGCGTTTTCCCGCTAAGTGCCCTGAGCATCCTGCAGGCATCCTCATGCGAAGTCGGTTTTCCCAGCACCATGTTCTCCAGCACCACAACGGTGTCGGCGGTGATGACGAGTTCGTTGTCAGCCATTCGTTCCCGATACGGTACGGCTTTGGCCTTTGCGATAAACACCGGCACCTGTTCCACAGGAGTATCATCGGGATACGACTCATCGATGCCTTGCAGCACTTTCACCTCAAACTCGATGTTGAGTCCGGAAAGCAGTTCGCGTCGTCTTGGCGAATTGCTGGCCAATATCAGTTTATACATAATTGCTTGTCTATTAACCCTTACCAACCGAAAGCCTCGGCACTGCTCAACCATTTGCCTTGAGCCCTCAGCACTTGCTCTATCACGTCTCTGACACATCCCTCGCCGCCATTACGGTGACTCACATACGTGCAAATGTCACGTACGTCGGAAGCCGCATCGGCAGGGCAACACGGACAACCACACACTTTCAGGATCTCGAAGTCGGGTATGTCGTCACCCATATAGAGAATCTCCTGGTTGTCGTAGCCATACTTCTTCAGGAAATCCTCGTAAGTATTGATTTTCACGGCACTGCCCAGATAGATGTCCTCTACGCCCAAATACTCGTAACGTAATCGGATGGCAGGGGTTCGTCCCCCCGTGATAATGGCAATCCTCAGTCCCATTTTCCTTGCCAGTTGGATGGCATAACCATCTTGGATGTTTATGGAGCGTTGAGGCTCTCCCTGCGCATCCATAGAGATGGTCTGGCAACTCAGCACTCCGTCGACATCCAACACCACAGCCTTTATCAGCCTCAGATCATAATCTATCATAGTTCTCCTTGCGTGAATTGATCTACATGAACCTTCTCCCATGCCAGGTCATCGTCTGAATGAGGGGGAAGGGTTTGTTGTTTGTTTCCAAAAGCAATGATGCAGAGCACACCCATCTCTTCGGGTATATCCAAGATACCTTTTACGATGTCCTCGGAACGTGTGCCATCGCTGATTCGGCGGTTACGTATCTGCACCCAACACGACCCCAGGCCCAGGTCCTCGGCCTGCAACTGCATGTAGGCGGCAGCAATCGAACCGTCTTCCACCCAGCAGTCGCTTTCTTTCTGCTGCCCCACAACAACGACGGCGAAAGCGGCGTCTTTCACAAAATACGCCCCCCGCTCCTTGCTGTCGGCCAGTTTGGCCAGATCGGTCTTGTCGTCAACGACAACAAAATGCCACGACTGCCGGTTCATGGAAGAAGGGGCCAAAAGCGCTGCCCTGAGAATGGCTTGCACTTGTTCGGCAGGGATTTCGCCACTGCCGAAAGTCCTGCAACTTCTGCGAGATGAGATAAGTTGTGAGAATTTCATGTTTTTATGCTGTTGATTGCATCGTAGTCCAAAGGATATAGAAAACTGTCCTTTTGCTAGGATGGCAAAATTACTAAAAAAAACGCAAACGCACAAAAAGGGATAATAATTTTGCAAATTTGCCTATTTTTCTTACTTTTGCTGTCCAATGAGCGGAAGTGTCATCACTGCCATTCCTACGAGGCAAAGCACGACACGGAAAACCACACTCCCGAGATGGCCGGCCTATATATACACATCCCTTTCTGCCAGAGCAGGTGCATATACTGTGGGTTCTACTCCACCACCCTGCTCGACAAGCGCCAGGAGTATACCGACGCGCTGTGCGAGGAGATGCGCCTTCGGGCGAAGCCCATGCTCGGTACCATATATATAGGTGGAGGCACACCGTCGCAACTCTCGTTCGGGCAAATACGGCAACTGTTTGCTGCCATCGGCCACCATTATCCCATATCGGCCGATGCTGAAGTCACGATGGAGTGCAACCCCGACGACATCTCCCCCTCATTCGCCGAACTGCTCTCCACCCTTCCCGTCAACAGGGTGAGCATGGGCATCCAGACTTTCGACGACCATCGTTTGCGCTTCCTCCATCGTCGACATGACTCCAAGCAAGCCATCAAGGCCGTCAAGCTTCTCCGCCAATCCGGCATTTCCAACATCAGCGTCGACCTGATGTTCTCTTTTCCCGGCCAGACCTTGGAAGAGTGGGAAAAGGACATCGACCAGGCGTTGTCGCTCGGTGTGGAGCACATCTCCTCCTACAGTCTGATGATTGAAGAGGGCACCCCCTTGTGGGAAATGAGACGGAGCGGCGCAATCGACATGCCCGATGACGATCTCTACGTCGAGATGTACCAGACATTGGCCGGACGACTCACGTCGGCAGGCTACGAGCATTACGAAATCAGCAATTTCGCCAAACCTGGCCATCGTTCACGCCACAACAGCAGTTACTGGAATGGCACTCCCTATATCGGGATTGGCGCTGCCGCCCACTCCTACGATGGTGAGTCCAGACAATGGAACGTGTCGGACATCGGCACTTACATCACCTCGATCCAACAAGGCGTCATACCATGCGAGCGCGAAGAACTCGACCTGTCCTCCCGCTACAACGACATGGTCACTACAGCCCTGCGCACCTCGGAAGGCATTGACCTGGAAAAGGCAAGGGGTGAGTTTGGCGAGTCACTCTCCCAATATCTCGAACGGCAGGCAGAGCGGTGGATTCGCACCGGACACATCATCAACAAGAATGGCCACATACGGTTCTCACTCGCAGGGATCATGCTCAGCGACACCATCATGAGCGATCTCGTGTGGGCATAAAAACAAGGAAATAATGGAAAACAAGGAGAAAAAATTCGAAAGATACTGGCAAGGGCACAAGACCAGCATACTGATGAAAGACGACGAATATCGTGCCGCCGTCGAAACCTATCGCATGCGCTCGGGCAGCGACTGGCTGCTCTTCGGCATACCAGTAATGGCTGGGATTGTCAGCATGCAATTCATTCCTATACAGCATGAACTGTTGAGATGGGTGGCCAGCATTCTCATCACCATTGTGGTTTTCGTCATCTGCGTCTATGTGAAATCGCTCTCCAATCCCCATAGAGCCATCAGTGATATCGAGGCCGACGTGAAGAAGAAAGCCTACGAGGAATATCTCTCTACCGGGCGACTACCCGAATAAACAGAGACAAATCTTTGAGACAAACCATTCAAGCGAGGTTGCCCGCAGTGTGAGAAAGCGGAGCATCCTAGGCTTACTGATGAAGTAAGTTTACAAAACAGCGCCTATTTTTGCCAAACTGCTTTTTTTTCCTGCAAATAATTGGTAGTTTGCGGATTATTTGCTAATTTTGGCGCAATCAATTAAACTTTTTAACCTTATGTCTGCTTTAATTTCAGTTATTCCAATTGTTCTGCTCATTGTATTGATGATGGGCTTCAAAGTGTCTGGCTACAAGAGTGCCATCGTAACACTTATCGTCACAATTATTTTGGCATTGTTTGCCGCTCCTGCCATGGGTATCATCCCTGAGAAATATGAGGGGTTGTCCATCTATGGTATCACACTTTGGTCGGTGATAGAGGGTTTGCTGAAGGCATGCTTCCCCATTATCCTCATCATCATCTGTGCAATTTACAGTTACAATATCCTATGCGAGACAAAAGAGATTGAGACCATCAAGACACAGTTTATCCAGATGACCTCTGACAAAGGTCTTCTCGTACTCCTTCTGACTTGGGGTCTTGGTGGTGTGCTTGAGGGTATGGCTGGTTTCGGTACTGCCGTGGCCATTCCGGCTGCCATTCTTATCGGTTTGGGATTCAAACCCATGTTCTCGGCTGTCATCTGTCTTATCGCAAATACTGTGGCCGTGGGATTCGGTGCGGTAGGTCTGCCTGCCACGACGCTGGCCAACCAGGTTGCCGCCGAGGGAGTGGCATCGCCCGAGATGCTCTGCGAGGTTGCTACCTTCATCATTGTGCAGCTATCACTGATGTTCTACATCACCCCGTTCCTCATCCTTATGATGACCGACCGCACGAAAATCGTGAAGAACATCACACTGGCCTTGTTTGTAGGTACATTCTCCATCATCGTGCAGTTCTGCTGCGCCCATTTCATTGGTCCGGAGACTCCTGCCATTCTCGGTAGTGTGGCTGCCATCATCGCCATGCTCATCTACAACAAACTGTTCATCCATGATGAGAATCCATCGGACGAGGTGGTCGTTGAGAAGAAGAAATTTGGCATGTCGAAGACGTTGAAGGCATGGAGCGTATACGGCCTCATCATATTCTTCATCCTTATTTCCAGCAAGATTGTTCCGCCTATCAACCAGATATTGAACGAGACACTGGTGACCAAGTTCGACCTGCCTACCATTGGCAACACCTTCAAATTTGGCTGGCTCTCCAATGCCGGTCTGATGATTTTCCTCGGTGCCACCATCGGTGGTCTGATTCAGGGAATGAGCTTTGGCAAATTGATGAAACTGCTCGCCAAGACCACAATCAACCTTCAGAAGACAGCCGTCACCATCTGCTGTCTGGTGGCCATGGCCATGCTGATGAACAACACCGGAATGACGAACGATATCGCCAAGGGGCTGGTGGCCCTGACAGGCACTTTCTTCCCATTCTTCGCGCCCCTTATTGGTTCGATTGGCACCTTCGTTACGGGTAGTGCAACCAACGCCAACATTCTGTTTGGCAAGTTGCAGGCCACAGCCGCGAGCGACCTCGGTCTTGTCAACCACTCTACCTTCTTTGGTGTTCCCGGCAACGAGACCAACTGGCTTGCCGCTGCCAACTGCGCCGGTTCCGAGGGTGGCAAGTTGCTTTCGCCACAGAGTATCGCCATTGCTACTGCAGCCTGCGATATGGAGGGCCAGGATGGAGACATCATGCGTAAGACCATGCCATTCGCCATCTTCTGGATCTTGATGAACGGACTGATGGTTTATCTTGGACTCACCCTGTAATCATTTCACATTCACCATACAAAAAAGGGGAACGATTTTCGTTTCCCCTTTTTTCGTACCATCAAAGAATAAATCAAATGATGTGTTCGTTGAGAGAACTCCAAGAAGTTGAGCGAATGCGAAACTTCAATAGAGATTATTAATGATGTTCGGCTACGATGGCGAAATAAGCCAAGTCATCGTCGCCGTCATTATAAAAGGCGTGGGAGTGGCCCATCGGACAGTAGTGCACATCGCCCGCCTTCACCTTCTCTACCTGGTCGTCGTACTCGAAATGCCCCACCCCACTGAGGATATAGATGATTTCAGAGTTCATCTCATGTGTGTGGTACCCGATGTTCGCACCTGGAGTCAGGCGGCTCATCATGATTTTGTTTTTCTCGTCAACGAAGTTTCGTGTGTCCAATTCACCATTTCCTCCCTTGAAGTTCTGTACTCTCTCCTCTTCGATGTTGTTGTAATTGATGATCATAGTATTTGTCAGGACGGTTGTACGGTTTAGGGCACCATGCCTTTCTTCTCCCCGTCTTGAATGCAAACTTACACAAAAAAATGGTAAAATCGAGCTTGATGGCCATTTTTTCTTGACAACAGCATGATTTAACCTGACACTTCAAGCATTTTCACTCATCATTCCATCACATTTACGAATTAAATCATTAATTTTGTCGTCAAAGCATATCGACCATGGATTCTATCTTTCTCAACAACGAGACGTTCACATTCGAAGTATGTGCCAACTCAGTGGAGAGTTGCATTGCAGCCCAACAGGCCGGTGCCCATCGCGTGGAATTGTGCGCCGGCATCCCTGAAGGCGGCACCACTCCCTCGTTAGGTGAAATCGTAGTTGCCCGCCAACAACTCCGTGACACCCGTCTCCATGTGATCATCCGACCTCGAGGAGGCGATTTCCTATACAGCGGCATCGAGTTGGAACGTATGATTATCGACATCGAGACCTGCAGGAAAGAAGGTGTGGACGGTGTGGTTTTCGGTTGTCTCACGGACGAAGGGGAGATCGACTTGGAGAAAAACAAGATACTGATGGCATGTGCCAAGGGCATGTCGGTTACCTTTCACCGCGCTTTCGACCGATGCCTGTCTCCTCTCAAGGCCCTGGAGCAACTGGCATTCTTGGGGTTCGACCGCATCCTCACGTCGGGACAACAGCCCACGGCCATAGAAGGAGTCACATTGCTGGCGCACTTGCACCAAGCTGCCCAAGGAAAGATCCACATCATGGCAGGATGCGGGGTGAACGAGCACAACATCCGCAGCATCTATGAGTCCACCGGCATCCATGAGTTTCATTTCTCTGCACGAGAGCGGATCGCCTCACGCATGCGGTATCAAAACCCGGATGTGAAAATGGGGAATGCCGATGTGGATGAGACCACCATCCTTCAAACCACCCCAACGATGGTGCGACGAGTGATGGCAGCCCTACATCAATGAAAATGTCTCCAAACCTGAATTGATGACATCAGGTTTGGAGACATCTGCATGTGATGGAATGTCAAGTCTTAGTCGATAGGCTGATAACTGTCGCGTTCACCAGCGATATAGGCTTTTCCATCTTCTACAAGATAAACGCCGAGGTCGGTGAAATAGCCAGTAAGTTGCATCTTCTCAAGGCTTTCCTTTGCCTCATAAGGCTCTGCGAAAGTCATTGCCTCATCCATCTCTCCGGTGAAAGCCATCAATTTCTCGTCCTGATTGAAGGTTTTCAACCACTCATTTTTCTCTCTGTCGCCGATAACGAATGTCTTGCTCATGATATAATCATTTAATGTTAATAATTAGTTTGCGATTGCAAAGGGCCGTTCCCGTGCCAGAAATGGCATTTCTTTGTTTCGGTGACAAAGATAAGCAGATAATCGGTAGGTTGTATCTGATAATGGCCGATTTTTCGACGTTAACGTTTGCGGCTCATGCATTCACACGATACCAACCGATGAATGCCTCACGGAACCGTTCGTTCACCCTGTATAGACGAGTGTCTATCCAATCGCGACGACGCCCCAACTGGTTAGCCAGCACCACAGGTGGCGTGTCGTAGAGTTTCCGTTCTCTCCAAATCCGGGCATCGGTGTCGCTCCACTTTTTCCAATGGAAGAAGTCGCTGACAAAGGGTTCGATTCTCGCATCCACTTCCGACTTGGTGAGATTCACGCCCAGCACCTCTCCGAAGGCACTTGATGAAGAATTGTCCTCGTAGGTGTCGCCTATCTGGCAAAGGAAATCTGACGACACCGTCACCTTTCGGGGCGACTTGTCGCACAACACATAATCGGCAAAGGGCGAGCAGGAATTGAGCGAGGCCAGCTTGAGTTTGTCCTCAGCCCTTTTACGTGCTTTCTTATATTGTGCACTGTCGAGATGATATTTCTCCATGATTTCCTCATTGCTTTTCCTGTCGACATAGATGTCGCAAAGCAAATCGCGGCTCCTTCCTTTGGGCATCAGTTCGCTGATGACATACTGACACTCAGCAGGCGTCTTTCGCTTCATCGTGAGGCGTGTATTTCCTGGAGTACGCTCACGTCGTATCCTTATCTCACCGATGTCCTCGAGGTATTTACTGATTGCATGCCATGTGACTTTGTACAGCCATGAGAAGAACGACTTCTCGCCAGCGTATGAGTTGAAGGGTCTCCATCTGCCATCATCCCATAGTTTCTCGTAGATGACGGTACTGAAATCGAGCGCCGACATCGTGTAATTGTAACTGACCTTGATGTATTTGATTATCTTATTGCGTATGTTTGCGATACTATACCCCTTAGTGTCCTCCGTAAAGAAGAATTTACGACAAAATTTCACGTCGGATTTCAGTTTCCCCATAAGATAACGCGCCTCTTCCATGAACGAGGCAAAATGCTGCCGATTGTTTTCATTTTTGCTGTTCATACCTACCAGTTGAGTTAAAAGTCAATAAATCCGAACCCCACATTCATTGTGCTCAGTCCGGAGTGTTTTGAATACCTTTTTTAAGTTGTTTTACATTTCCAAATTCCAGAAGGGAAATCATCCCCTATATGATATAGAGATTCTCCAATCTCTATTTCTATCACTTTTTTTCGATTTTTTTTAGAATTTTTCCGTTGGCCCAAAGAGCCAACGGAAAAATGGTTTTATTTCAAGGGCAGAAACCATCGGACTGCCCTCAATACGTTCGTCAGATGTATTTACTCGTCGAGTCGTTTCGACAACTCCCGGTAGGCCACTGCACTACATCCCACTTTCACCACTGCCATAGCAGCGAAAATCAACATGAAGACGATGGAGCCAAGAATGTCCGAACCGATAAGACCTACACAAATCCACATGATTAAGCCAGCGACCACACTAATAGCAATACCGAGAAGGATTTCGGCACCAAATAAGGTGGCCTTATATCCATAGGTGATTTTCGTACTTTGCAGCATCGAATCGGATGGAGACATCTCTTTGTCGAACATCAGGTAGTAAGCCTGCGACCATCCGTAACTGATGATGATTCCTGGCACTATCATGAATAGGAAGGCAGGGAACAACGATATGGACATCAATCCGGTGAGGCTGAAGAACTCGCCCATATACTTCCTGTATTTGGCATCGAAGATGGCGGTGGGACTGATCATCTTGCCATTACTCTTGCTCAAGTCGATAGGCAAATTGATGATGCCGATAGTGGTTCCCACATTGATGTATGGGATCCACGCGGTGAGTGCCCAAAGGATATAGGCAAGGAAAATGCTGAAGAAGTTTTTCAAGCCAAGGCTGATTCCATCTGAGAGCAGTCCGCCCACAGTGAGCACACGCTGCTCTGCAGGATAATATCCCTGTTGTTGCTGCCACTGTTGCTGTTGCTGCCACTGCTGCTGCTGCTGTTGCTGTTGTTGCCACTGCTGTTGCTGCTGTTGTTGTTGCCACTGCTGTTGCTGTCGCTGCTGTTGCCACTGCTGTTGCTGCTGTTGCTGCTGTTGTTGCCACTGCTGCTGTCCAGCATTCGCGTTTTGACTGCCAGCATTACTATTCTGCTGTGTGTTACCAGTTTGGCTACCTGCACCAGGTTGCTGGGGAGGTGTTGCCGAATCGGATTGAGGAGCCTCACCTCCCATTACGGTATTGAACCAATAGCCGCAATATCTACATTTGAGGGCCTCACTTTTTACTACTTGTCCACATTTAGGACATATTTTCATTTGGTCCATAAATCAAGATTTTATTGGTTAGGGATTCTGTCTACTTCTTGCAATTGGAAACCAGAGTTGTTACCACTGTTTCCACGCTGCGGGGTTCTTCCATCCTGACGTTCAAAATGGAATCCGGTACCGCTCGACTGGGGAGGAGCCACTTCCTCATTATTGCGGTCGCGACCTCTATGGGGAGGACCGTTCCGATGGTGCCTGTCTTGCCATTCGTCGGCATCCACACCCCGGCGTGGTGGACGGTCGTATCCTTGTCCATGCTTGTGCCGGTCTCTAGGCGATCCGACATCATCGTATGCACCATCGTAGTTGGGGTCGGGTCTGCCCACACGAGATGGTGGCGCAGGGGCGGGAGCGGGAGCTGCAGCCGGCTTTGGTTTTTCGACTTGCTGCACTGGTGCCGCGGGCTCGATGTCTTTTTCGTCGACTTCTTCATCAATCAGCGTATTCTCCATATTCATGTCGATACTGTCGCTCTCCTGTCTCTCAACGGTGGCATTTGGTTTTACCTCGGCGTTCTCTATCTTCTCATCGTCATCATCCGATTTGTCCTTGCTTAGGAAATAATAGAGAAGTCCGCCGATGGCCAAGGCCAAGAGAGCCAGCAGTGCGATGATCAGCCATTTCATTCCCCCACCCTTCTGTGCGGGAGCAACAGGAGGTGCCACTGGTGGTACCGGAGGCTCGTTGTTGGAATAGCCTGGAGCGTTTCCATATCCACCCTGTCCCTGGTATGCGGAATCATTGACCGCGGGCCTTACAGGTTCTGGTTCGGGAGTGTACTGGGCAGGGCCCGAAGAATATTGTGTTGTCGGCTCTGCCACTGGCTCAGGAGTATATTGAGGAGTGGGCTCTGCCACTGGCTCGGGTGTATATCGTGGTGTGGGCTCTACCACTGGCTCGGGAGTGGGTGTTGAAGCGGCGGCTGCCGCAGCGGGAATCGCAGAGGCAAGCGCTCCAAATCCTGTCGGTTCTAAGCAATAGGGACATGTGTCTTGGTGGATGCTCACCATCTCACCGCAGACAGGACATGGCTTCATTTCAGCCGAGTCTTGCCTAGGAGAAGGTTCGGGCTGAGGTGGAGCAGGTGGTTCTGGTTCAACAGGTTCAGGTTCCAGTACAACGGGTGCAGGAGGCTCCGGCTGAGATGGAGTTGGTGGTTCCGGCTGAGGGGGAGCAGGTGGTTCCGGCCGAGCAGGAGGCTCTGCAGGTGCAGCAGCCAAGGTCTCACCACAGATGGGGCAAACAGCAAGTCCCGGAGCAATCAACTCTCCGCAGACTGGGCATTTTACCATATTTGGCGCATTGGCTTCCGAACGGTTGTCTTGCGGTTTTACTGTATTAGGAGGAGGCGGGGGTGAATTGAGCGGTTCTCCACAAAAAGGACATATAGAAAGGTCATCAGCCAAAAGTTCAGCACAAACGGGACATCTTTTCATAGGCAAAAAAGGATTATTAGTGGTATATACGATTATAGTGAATAGGATAGAACTATCAACTTTACAAAGATATGTTTTTTATTTAAGACTTTAATAGTTTTGTTAAAAAAAGAAGAAATAATTGATAAATTTTAACAAGATGTCATCAAATGGCAGACAAAAGCATATACATCAACCTACGTAAGAGAGGTAAACCATGCAATTTCAACACAGGTTATCCCATCATCAACACACCATTTTTTGTAAAAACGCAGAAAAAAAGTGAGAAAAATTCGTTGAATTGACAAGAAATGCTTAATTTTGCAACCCGAAAGAAATTTAGCCAAGGAAAGGTGCTCGAGTGGCTGAAGAGGCACGCCTGGAAAGCGTGTAACCGGCGAAACCGGTTCGTAGGTTCGAATCCTATCCTTTCCGCAGAGAATAGGAACCCGCAAAAAGCGGGTTTCTTTTTTTATTGCCCTCCTATCCGTGCATTTTTAAATCTATATTGTTGTGGAATTCAAGATTTATGTCTATTTTTGCCAATGAAAAAGTAAAACATCTTTTTACATTTAGGAAATAGATACATCATTTATCATTACCAATAATCACGAAAAAACAATCAACATGAAAAGATTAATTGTATTCCTCTACGCTATGATGATGGGCATATCCATGTGGGCCCAGCAGCCAGTATTCACCGTTGTTTATGCCACATCTGATGATGGTTTTGTGAATGTCAGGCAAAGGCCCTCGACCAAGGCACCTGTTTTGACCAAACTGTACATGTTCTCTCACGGACTGGGAAATGGAGTGCTCCGCGGCCAGAGTGGCAACTGGTGCAAGGTGAGTGTAGGGAACGTGACAGGCTGGGCTTACAGCAAATATGTGGGTTCTCAGAATTGGTATTCCGGACGTGGACATGACAAGATTGTGGCAGCCCGTGAAAACACCCCCATCTATCGTGAGAGTTACGAGGATGGTTCCAAATACCCGCTCTTCGCCACTGTAAGCAAAGGAACCATCATCGCCGACGAATATGATGAGGACGGCATCTACTATGTGCTGAAGACCGCCCACGACTTCCTGTTTATCAAGAAGACCGACGTCAGAATCGTGAGTGGGATTTAAGACTGTCATTATTCCGCCTTCATACCTATCGATTTCCCGATGATGAGAATGACGAGAGCCCTGCTTGTCGATGTCGGCATCTGCCTGACACTGGCATTCTGTATAGGATGCCGCAACAACATTGCAGGCATGCACACAGAGACGCGGCTGGATTCGGCATCATCGGTTGAGGTCATTTCGAACGCTGAGCAGCAGAGTGAATGGAAATCCGTGGGCCTGCCTCATCAGCGTAAAGGCGATGCCGGAAAAATCCTCGTCCGCAAGGGTTATATCGCATCCTACAACAAAGAGTGGAAAATCCCCAACTGGGTGGCATGGCATCTCACCCGTGACCACGTCACGGGTGAGGCCCGTCGTCCGGGTGCTGCATTTCACGAGGACCCTGACGTAGCCCGTCCGCGCGCCACCCTCAACGATTATAAAGCGACCACATGGAGCCGCGGCCATATGTGCCCTGCCGGTGATAACAAATGGTCGAAGGAGGCGATGTATGAGTCATTTCTCCTCAGCAATATCTGTCCACAGGACCGTGGCCTGAACAATGGAGTTTGGAACCAGATAGAGCTCACATGCCGCAAATGGGCAGAGCAATATGGCGACATCTATATTGTCTGTGGCCCTATTGTATACCGTGGAGAACATAAATATATCGGCGCGAACAAAGTATTGGTTCCTGAGGCTTTCTTCAAGGTTGTATTATGTCTCGGGAAGCACCCCAAAGGCATTGGGTTTGTGGTGAAGAACACCAATGTAAAAGGCAAGAAGGACATGTGGGTGAATTCCATTTCCCAAGTGGAGCGCATCACGGAACTTACCTTCTTCCCCAATCTCGACAAGTCGCAGTCGAAAAAAGTGAAATCGGGCGCCGACCTTGCTGAATGGTAGGCACCCGATTTTATCGAGTATCGTTATTTCCTCAAATGATTACTTCACCTCATTGACGAGAGGTTTGTCCTCTGCGAAGTCGAGGATGTTCTGCAATGTGGTGACAGCGATGTTGTGTGTGGCCTCCTGGGTGAAGAAAGCCTGATGGGAAGTGATGATGACATTCGGCATCATCAGGAGCAGAGCCAGTTTGTCGTCGTCGATCATCTTGTCGGAACGGTCCTCGTAGAAGTAGTTGGCCTCCTCCTCGTACACGTCGAGTCCGGCCGAGCCAATCTGGTGCGACCTGAGACCATCGATCAGGTCCTCGGTCTTGATGAGTTTGCCACGGCCCGTATTGATGATCATCACACCATACTTCATCTTGGTGATCGACTCGTTGTTGATGATGAATTTCGTCTCCTCGGTGAGCGGGCAATGCAATGAGATGATGTCTGATTGCTCATACAGTTCGTCGAGCGTCACCATCTTCACCTGATATT
>Ga0256407_10003948_pt1 | contig 25484 bp, 22 predicted proteins | sample RumenRJG_04DNA_FD_193489 | JGI IMG/M metagenome (GOLD analysis project Ga0256407, IMG submission 193489) | Bovine rumen microbial communities from Lethbridge, Alberta, Canada - RJG_04 | ecosystem: Host-associated > Mammals > Digestive system > Stomach > Rumen | place: Canada: Alberta... | reverse complement strand
ACTGCTTTTTCAGCTTCCATTTCTTTTTCCGGTTCCTTTGTGCGGGCTGCCGGGAGCACTTCTGCTCCTTATTCTCCAAACCGGGCCCTGGCCCTGGCCAGATCCTCTGCATCGTCAACCTCGCACCACATGCTCTCGGGAACCTCCACAATGCGGACGTCACATTCGCGCAGGTAGAGCAGACTTCCCAGCACCTTCTCATAGTAACTCTGCTCTCCCATGTTCTCTACATACCACTTGATCAGCGGCATATATTTCGCGGCGAAGGATTTTGTAAAGCGGTACATGTTGACTGTCTTGCGGGTCTGAGAGTAGTCAAAGTCGTCCCCCTGCCATTTTCCCAGAATGAGTTCCAGCGCTTTGTCTTTCTCGACCCGGATGACAGAACCGTCCATGGTCTCGGGGTTAAAGGGGCTGACCAGAATGCTGCACTCCCCCTCGCCGTTCATCAGCTTCTCCAGCATCTCCTTGTGATAATAAATATCACATTCCAGCATGAGCATGTCATCATCACAGAAGTCGACCGCTTTATACAAGGAAACAATGTTATTGGTCTCCAGATAGCGGGGATTTTCAAAATAGCTGATGACTGCCCCGTTAAATTCACTGCCGATTGCCGAACGGATATATTCCGCCATGTGTCCGACAACAATGCCGATCTCCGTGATCCCCAGTGCGGTCAGGTTGTTCAGTGCATTGACCAGAAGCGGGGTTCCGTTCACTTCAACCATGGACTTGGGGATTGTATTTGTGATGGGCCGGAGGCGCTTGCCAAAACCGGCTGCCAGTATTAATGCCTTCATAGTAATCTCCACTCTTATGAGTCATACGTCTGCTTCAGTATCTTAAGCGCGATCATGAGGGGATCATAAATCTGCCCGCAGGTCACCTCATCCGCATATCTTTCGTAGAGGATGGGAAGTTCTGTACACCCCAGAATGCAGGCGTCATATCTATTGACAAGACCCAGAAACAGTTTTTTCACCTCTTCTGTGTACTTGTTCTGCTTGACAGCCTCGATGCATTCGCGCAGATCTGTATACTCCTCCTGCCCGGGGACCAGGCACTCAATGCCCTCAGCCGCAAGGGCATCCTGATAGATGTGAGAGTCGATCGTACCCTCTGTTCCAAGAAGATAGACACTCTTTCTGCCGTCTGCCCTGATCCGGTCTACACAGGCGCGGATAATATGAACCACTCTTTCCTCTGCCTCCGGCACATTCTCATAAATCCTGGGCAGAAAGAGGTGGGAGGTATTGCAGGCAAGCAGGATCTTTGTCGCGCCTGTATCGATCAGGTGGCGCATGGAATCGCTCATCTGCTCTACCAGTTCATCTTCTTTGATATGCTTCAGATAAGCAAGTACCCGGCTCGGCATGGTACAGCGGTTATCTATGACGATCCGCGGACGGTCCCATTCCTTTTCGGCCGGAAATACTTCCGCATACTGTTTGAAAAGCTGGATCGTGGCATACGTACCCATTCCTCCGAGAACGCCGATCACAAAATCATCTTTCACTGTCTGCTCTCCTCTTTTTTCTTCTTTGCCCTGGCCGCTGCCCGCTTCTTTTTTCTTCTGCGGATAAACTCGTCGTAGGGCAGGTCCGGATCCAGAATCGCACCCGGATGGCCGGCTGCCACATTGCGTGGTGTCATATAGTCTTTGAATTCCTGACGAAGCCTGCTGTCATAGCCTGCCGGCGCCGGAACCTCAATAAATTCAAAGGGCAGCATGACTGTCTCGTCCCACCATTCCTTGCGGAACATATTTTTTTCCTTGCCGCGGGAATGGACCACATAACTCATCCTGTGGTTGTCGGTACCGTTGTATTTTGCGCAGAGCTTTTCATACCTGGCAAACATCTTCTTTACATCCGTAAACTTATAGATCCCGCCGGTCAGAAGGCGGAATATCTTTCCCTTCAGTTTATGAGGCGCGTCCTTGGTATACCCGCCGTACTCGATGGTTCTCCAGAGCGTCTTAACCTTGGCGATGTGGATCTTGAACTCCAGATCATTGTCCGGCAGGACATCCAGCGGAAAAATATCCAGAAAGATTCCCTTATTGTAGGGACGGTCCTCCTCCTGGGGCAGGTATCCGGTCGTCTCACAGTTGCGCAGCTGCGCATGGGGGCGGATCAGGCCTTCGTCTCTATACATGTCCTGATAAAAATAGGGGTATTCGAACTCCTTGTCCGCAACCTCTTTGAGTTTTTCATAATCTGCGCGGAGCATTGTGACATCTATATCGTCATCCCACGGAATAAAACCATGGTCACGGGCCGCACCCAGGAGCGTTCCCGAGTCAGCAAAATATCTGAGCCCGTACTTTTTGCATACTTCATCAAGCTTAATGAGAAGATCTATCTGTACGGCCCAGGCCCTCTTTGCCTTGCTGGTGACGGTATAGCCGTTCCGCACCTCTTCGTCCAGGAATCCCTCAGGGAGATCAATCCTCAGATTAACCATTCTTACCTCCAATGTAATGATGTCAGGAACTAAAGCGGAAAATACGCCCGCGGCTGTCTGCTTTATCATCTCACATTCCATCAAAAAAAACAACGGGACAGGCACCGCTTCATTGCGGCACCTGTCCCACTGTTTTGTATGTTTTTTCAAATTACTTCTCGTAGCCGACCAGGAATGCCTTTGTGTTGATCTCAACCGTCTTGGGCGGGACCTTGGCCTCAATGACCTTGAGCCAGTCCTCACGGGCAAATTCCATGTGCTTTGCAGCCATGCCCAGAACAATGTTGTTGAAGACACGGGAATTGCCGAGACGAAGGGCCTCATCCATAGCGTCGATCCTGTAGACCGTATGGGTCTTCTCGAGGTTCTCGATGATATTTTCGGGATAGCTGGCTGTCCCCATGACGACGCTGATGGGATCGATGCGCCAGTCGTTGACGATCAGCACGCCGTCCTTTTTCAGGAAGTTGGCATAGCGCAGAGCCTCCAGGCGCTCGAAAGCGATGAGGACATCTGCCTGGCCCTCTTCGACGATGGGTTCCGCGACATCCTTGCCGTAGCGCACGAAGGTGACGACGCTGCCGCCTCTTTGTGCCATGCCGTGGACCTCAGATACCTTTACTTCATATCCGGCGTTCTCCATGACGCCGCCCAGGATGCGGCTGGTGAGCAGGGTTCCCTGCCCGCCGACACCGACAATCATAATATTCTTTGTCATAATCTTCTCCATTTCCACCAGGTGCAAATAGTGTTATCTGTTAACGCCATCATGAGGGCGTTAACAGTAACCGCATTTTTCCTGTCCGCGGGCTGCTGTCACAGTCTCAAATGCACTGTGTGCAGTGCCGCTTTTTCACACAAATGATTTACGCTTTGACCTGCTCAAGCGCACCGAAACGGCACATCTTCATGCACAGGCCGCAGCCGTTGCACATAGTGGCGTCAATGCGGATGCTGCCGTCCTCATTCTTCGTGAGAGCGGGGCAGCCGGGCTGCAGGCAGGCGCCGCAGTGGACACATTTCTCCGGAAGAGGCTGTACTTTGTAGGGATGTACTTCACTCTTGAGTAGGGCGCAGGGCGCCTGGGCGATGATGACGGACAGTTCTTCTTTCTGTGTCTCTTCCTTGAGGACCTTTGTGAGTTCCTCGGTGTCGAAAGGATTGACCACCTTGACGTTCTGAATGCCGATGCCCTTGATCAGGGTCGGGAAATGGACGGCCGGGACAGTCTCGCCGGACAGGGTCTTGCCTGTTCCGGGATGGTCCTGGTGGCCGGTCATGCCGGTCGTGCGGTTGTCAAGAATAATGACAGTGCCGTGGGACTGGTTGTAGTACATGTTGACCAGAGAATTGAGGCCGGTGTGCATAAAGGTGGAATCACCGATGACAGCGACCCAGTTCTTGATATAGTCATGGCCTTTGGCCTTCTCCATGCCGTGCAGGGAGGAGATACTGGAACCCATGCAGACTGTGGTGTCAACGACTGCCAGAGGAGCCAGGGCGCCCAGAGTGTAGCATCCGATATCGCCTGCCGCGTGCAGTTTGAGTTTTTTGAGCACGGAGTAGGTTGCCCTGTGGGGGCATCCGGGACAGAGAATGGGAGGACGGGGCGGAATCTCGGGAGTCGGCTCAATGCCGAGATCCATTCCCAGGACACGCTCGCGGATCATGTTGGCGCTGTACTCACCCTGGATGGTGAAGAGATCCTTGCCGATGCAGTCGATGCCCCATGCGCGGACCTGCTCCTCGATGACGGGCTCAAGTTCCTCAAAGATGTAGAGAACGTCGACCTGCTTTGCGAAATCTTCGATCATCTTCTTGGGAAGCGGATTGCACATGCCGAGTTTGAGGATAGAGGCATTGGGGCAGACTTCCTTGACGTACTGGTAAGGAATGCCGTCTGTGATGAAGCCGATCTTCTTGCCGTCGATGGTCATATCGCCCATCTCGACCTTGTTGAAGGGCTGGCTGCATGCCCACTCTTCCATATCTTTCATACGCTGCTCGACGACCAGGTGGCGCTTTTTTGCCATACCGGGCATCATAACACGCTTGAAGGGATCTCTCTTGTACTCTTTGTCTTCGGGCTCGACGCGGTCGCAGAGCTCGACTTCGCACTGGGAGTGTGCCAGGCGGGTGGTGGTGCGGATGATGACCGGCGTGTCGAATTTCTCGCTGATCTCATAGGCATACTTCATGAAATCCTTGGCTTCCTGGGAATCCGCAGGCTCAAGGCAGGGAACGACAGCGGCGCGGCAGACGCGGCGGGTGTCCTGTTCATTCTGAGAGCTGTAGAGACCGGGATCATCGGCAACAACAAAGACGAGGCCGCCGTCCGCTCCGATATAGGAGACAGAGTAGACCGGGTCTGCGGCCACGTTCAGGCCGACCATCTTCATGCAGGCCAGGGAACGGACACCTGCGAAGGAAGCGCCGATGGCAACTTCCGCCGCAACTTTCTCATTGGGAGCCCATTCGGCGTACACGCCGGGGTATTTGACAAGTTCCTCACTGATCTCCGTGCTGGGAGTTCCGGGATAAGCGGAAGAAACCTTTACGCCGGCTTCCCATGCGCCGCGCGCGAGAGCGGCATTGCCCAGCATCATCTTTTTCTCACTCATAAATAACTCCTGGTTGTTTTATTTTTCTTAAACAATGGGGACACAAATAATATGTGTCCCCGGTTTCCTGTTCTGATACTCTATGGTCCGGTGTCTCAGGACGCCGGATTTCCTGATCAAAAGCAGATCTCAACAGCCTGCCCTGTCAGGTACTGATCAGCAGATCCATACGGTCCGCCTGTCAGGTCCCGATCAGCAGATCTCGACGATCCAGCCTTCCGGAGGCTCGATCCTGCCTGCCTGGATGCCGGTCAGGGTGTCATACAGCTTCTGGATGACAGGGCCTACCTTCTCCATTCCGTTGGAGAAGAAGATCTCTTTGCCGTGGTCGTTGATGCAGCCAAGGGGAGAAATAACTGCAGCAGTTCCGCACAGTCCGGCTTCCTTGAAGTTTCCGTCCTCCACCTCTTTAAGGGTGACCACACGCTCGGTGACCTTGAGGCCGAGATAGTGCTCCGCGACATAATGGATGCTGCGGCGTGTGATGGAAGGCAGGATGCTGTCGGAAGTCGGGATGACCAGATTTCCGTCTGCGTCGACAAAGATGATGTTTGCGCCGCCGGTCTCCTCGATCTTGGTACGGGTAGCGGGGTCGAGATAAAGGTTCTCGGCAAAGCCTTCTCTGTGGGCTTCCATAACGGGAAGCAGGCTCATAGCGTAGTTCAGGCCGGCTTTGATGTGGCCGGTTCCCCGCGGTGCCGCGCGGTCATAGTCACTGACCTTGATCGCGATCGGGGTTGCGCCGCCCTTGAAGTAAGGGCCTACGGGTGTCACAAAGACACGATACATATATTCCTCCGCGGGCTTGACGCCGATGACGGGGCTGATACCGAACATGAGGGGACGGACGTACAGGGTCGCGCCTGTGCCGTAAGGGGGAACCCATGCGGCATTGGCCTTAACGGTCTGTACGACGGAATCAATAAAGCGATCCCTCGGGAAAGGAGGCATTTCCATCCGCAGCGCGGAATTGTACATACGGTCTGCGTTCAGGTCAGGGCGGAAGCACACGATCCGGCCGTCCTCAGTGGTATAGGCCTTGAGTCCCTCAAAAATAGACTGTGAATAGTGCAGGACACCCGCATCCTCGCTCATAACGATCTTGTCGTCGCTGATCAGGGCGCCGTCGTCCCAGGCACCATTTTTAAACATGGACACATAGCGCTTGTCCGTGACCATATATCCAAATCCCAGGTTACTCCAATCGATGTTTTTCTTTTCCATAATGAATCTTCCTCCAGTTTCCTGTTCCGGGGCGTTTCCTGCTCTACAGGGTCGGTCATAACGCCGATATTACACATCTGCTCTGCACTTTTCTGCGTTGTCGTGTCAAACAGATACTCTATTATAAAGCGCGCATACATATTTTTCCAGTCTAAAGAGCAAAAAATCGAATAAAAAAATACATGTATACAAAAAGCAGGCAGAGAATCTCGGTCCTGCCTGCTTTTCCATGCTCATCCGGCAACGAATGTTTGTACTGAAAACAGTCCGTGTATAATCACCCCTGACCACAGTTCCGTTTTTTACGGATCCAGCAGCGCGGCTACGCCAACCAGCCCGGGACCGGTATTGAGGGCAAGGGTGGCCGCGATCTGCTTGCGGTAGATGATCTCTCCGCTGTCACCCAGTTCCTCCATCAGCATCTGTTCCATCTGCTCCAGTTCCAGAGGCGCTGCGCCATGCCCCAGCCCCAGCCAGACCTTATGCCCTTTACAGAATTTGAGCATTTCATTGAGGAGTTTTCTCTTTCCCTGTCTGCTTCCGCGAATCATAGAGACTGTGTAATAGATCCCATCCTTATTGCAGGAGATGATGGGCTTGATCTTCAGAGCTTTTCCGATGATGGAAGAAACCGTCCCGATCCTGCCGCCCCGCTTCAGATATTCCAGTGTATCCATATAAAACATGACCCTGGAATCATAAATCTTGTCCTGCAGGCCCTGACATACGTCCTCATAGGACATTCCCTCTGACAGTTTGCGGGCAGCCCAGATACCCAGAAGTCCGCACGCAACAGAAATATTTTTGGTATCAAAAACAAAGACCCTGACCCGGTCCTGATGAAGAGCTGCAAGACGCACCGCGTTCCAGGTTCCGCTCAGCCCGCTCGAAATGCAGACGGCAATTACCTTCTCAATGCCGGCATCCGCCATCTCCTCCAACTTGTCCAGGACCTCCTGCAGAGAAGGCGTGGATGTCTTTGGATAATCCTTGGGATATCGGTCATAGACCATCTGCGGGTCAATATCCACCCCGTCCAGATAGGCCTTCTCCGGATAATCAATATGCAGGGGCAGAAGCCACAAGCCGTATTGATCAATACACTCCTGTGCAATATCACAGCCCGAGTCCACAAGGACCGCTGCTTTTTCGGCATTCATATGTTCCTTCCAGTTCATTCTCTGCTTCCTTTTGTTGTGTTTAATTCTACTCTGCTTTTTTATCTGCTTTACTGTGTTTTTTATTCTGCTTTACTGTGTTTTTTATTCTGCTTTACTGTGCTTTTTTGTTGACGTCTGCTGCGGATCGGATTCGTTTCGTTTTTACAATACGGACAGCTGCAACATACTGCCGCATCTTTATACAGCTTTATGCGGCTTTAAAAATGCCGTCAACTGGTTTTGATAATCACATCATACCATATCCAGGCGCACAATAGAAGCAAGGATGCAGGAAGCTTCGCAGAAGCCTCACCCGGCTGAGGTTAATGAAATGCCTTCTGTTGGTTCTCATGATGCAGTCCCTTTGGCTTGTCGGAGGTTCATAAAGCATTCTCTGCTTGCAAAAAACACCAAACCTGCCTATCATAATGAACACATTCAAGACTCGTTCTCGAATCTTGCGCCATGAAAAAGAAACAGGAGGATCTACCTGATGACTGACTATACAGAGCATTTGCATGAAAACCTGGCCGGCAGTGCCGTTGCCCGGATCAAAAAGGGAGGTGCCCGCGCATTCAAAGCCGGCGGCCTCTGGATCTACGACAATGAGATAGACCGCGTACGCGGCACATTCGAGGACGGAGATATTCTGGCCGTCGAGGATTTTGACGGCTATTTCCTTGGCTGGGGATTTATCAACCGCTCCTCAAAAATCAGCATCCGTATGCTGAGCAGAAAAAAAGACCAGGCCATTACGCCTGCTTTTCTGGAATCCCGGGTCCGCGCCGCCTGGGACTATCGAAAAAAGGTGATCGACACATCCTCCTGCCGTGTGATCTTCGGAGAGGCGGATTTCCTTCCCGGCATTACCGTCGATAAATATGAGGATGTTCTGGTCGTAGAGTCCCTGGCTCTGGGGATCGACCGTCTCAAGCCTCTCATCCTCTCCGCGCTCACAAAGGTCCTCGCGGAGGACGGGGTCCGGATTCGAGGTATCTATGAGCGCAGCGACGCAAAGGTGCGGGAAAAAGAGGGGCTTCCCCGTACAAAGGGATTTATCGGCGATCCATTTGACACAATGGTCCCCATTACAGAGAACGGCGTCCGCTATATGGTCGATGTCGAAAACGGCCAGAAAACCGGTTTTTTCCTTGACCAGAAGGACAACCGCCGCGCGATTGCCAGACTCTGCACCGGCGGCAGGGTGCTGGACTGCTTTACCCACACCGGATCTTTCGGTCTGAACGCGGCAATGGCCGGCGCAGCGGAAGTGACCAGTGTCGACGCCTCCGATCTTGCCATTGCGCAGGCGGCGCAAAATGCATCTCTGAACGGATTTTTCCCTGAAAGTGAAGCATCCGAAGATGACGCTTCCGGTGGCAAATGGCTCGTCAATGAAGCCGGCACGAGGCTCCGCTATCAGTGTGCGGACATCTTCGACCTCCTCCCCGCCCTTCACAGAGAAGGGGAACAGTATGATGTCGTGATCCTGGATCCCCCGGCCTTCACCAAGTCGAGAAATTCCGTCAAGGCAGCCGTACGGGGCTACCGTGAGATCAATCAGAGAGGACTTCGTCTTGTCCGTGACGGAGGATTTCTTGCGACCTGCTCCTGTTCTCATTTCATGACCCCCGATCTTTTCCGGGACACGATCGCACAGGCGGCAAGAGACGCCCACAAGCGTCTGCGGCAGGTGGAATTCCGCACCCAGGCACCCGACCATCCGATCCTGTGGGCATCCGAAGAGTCCTATTATCTGAAGTTCTATATCTTCCAGGTGCTGGAGGAGAAATAACAGGCACAACAAGACCCGCGGAGCTTTTCCGCGGGTCTTATATAATCCTGCTGTCTGATTCTTTTGTTTGATCCTGCTGTTTGATCCTGCTCTTTAACCCTGTTGAGGAATCCTCTTGCAGGACCCGCTTGTATGATTCCAAGGGGTTGGAAAGGGTTCTCCTGACAGAGTAATCATTGCATGCAGTCCTCTTTGCAGACCGCCCTCTTTCCCAGGCTGCCTATCAGCCTGCAGCGGGGGCGATGCAGAACATGGTGACGGTCACGCGGGTCAGTTCCCTGCCCTCCCCGCTCCGGATCTGCACTTCGATCAGGACGGAGGTCCTGCCGCGCCGGATGATGGAAGCCTCGGCAATGACCATGCCTTCCTTCACATTCCGCAGATAGTGCACATTGGCATCCAGCGTGGAATAGTTGCGTCCGTCCGCGCGGGCAAGAGCCGACGCGGCGACATCGGCCATGGTAAAGAGAAGCCCGCCGTGGGCCAGTCCGTTGGGATTTGTCTGCTCATGGCGCAGCTGAACATGACAGAGACAGTGATTCACATCCAGCTCGTCCACTTCTATCCTGTTCCACTGCATAAAGGGATTGTTTTCCACCAGTCTCATCGAGAAAGCAATTCCCGGGTCTGATCTGTCGATTTTTTTCTGATGGTCTGTCTGCCCCATATTCCTCTCCTTCTCTGCAACGGCAATCTCTCTAATTGACAACATCTCAAATTGAAATCTTGAATGAACACGTATTGTGCTGTTATAGTGTCTTTGGTCTGCTGATTCTCCTTGCCGCCGCGCTGAGGCGGGAAGCTGCAATCGCACAGAGCACGGACCGCTGCTTCTGTGATTATTTTCGGCAAAACATCAAGAAGGTGAAAAATGAATTTACTCAATCGATCGGATCTGACCAACAAACCTCTCTTCAAGTATATCACTATTGCCCTTGTCGTGGTTAACGCATTTGTCCTGGCATTTCTACTGTTCGGACCCGGGCGGGGTTCCACCGCACAGGCCTCCACCCCCTCAGGTGATCCTGCCGCAGTCCAGGAAGGCAACGGCACAGAGGGAGATGCAGATTACGGGGAAGATTCAGATTACGAGGACGGTGAATCCGAAAACAGTGATGAGGCCTATACCTCTGAGGAATCCCCTGATGCAGACGATGAAGAGGGGAACGATTTCGGCAGCGGCGAAGACGAAGCAGAGGAATCCGGTCCCATCCTCGAGCTCACGGACGATCATGTGACGCTGAAGGTCGGCGACTATTTCAATTTCTACGACTATATCAAGACCATGAAGGACCGCGACGGCTCCGAGCTGAGCCGTTACATCCACCTGGCCGGAGAGGTCAACACCTACCAGCCCGGCGATTACACGATCACCTATCAGATCACCAGCCCGATCGACGGCAAGACAGCCTCCAAGGATCTGCTGGTCACGGTAGAATATTGACGCCTATCTCACAGTCCTTCTTACGTAAAAACAAAAAATACTGAAAAATACAGCCTCTAGAACTGAAAAAACGTCTGCGGAAGCATCTTCTCTTCCGCAGACGTTCTTTTTTTACTGTTTACATCCTGTCAGGGACAGTACACTGTTCACATCATGCCGGGGACCTGACGATGTTTATGCCCTGTCAGGAACATAACACTCACTGTCTATGCTCTGCCAGGGACACGGCAGCAGCTTTCTGCGGTCCCATACCGCCGGACTGCTGCTCTTATGCAGCGTCCACGTTCTTGGTCGCCACGACGTCCACACCAGTTCCGCAGACATTTTCGATCACGACATCACCGATTCGGACAGGTGCCGCCACGAGGACATGATTGATTGCCTCCATGCAGGCGAAGATTTTTTCCTTGGGAATATTTCCTTTGGTCTTGACACTGCAGCGATCCTTCTCACCTCCGGTGACAGTGACCGTAGAGGTGACAGTGCGCTCGGGATGCGTGACTTCCTGGCGGGCGTATTTGTCTCCGATCGCGCAGGTATTCCCTGTGACGCTGAAGACTTCTTCGCCCTCAACTTCCACTGTGATCTGGCAGCCCATGGGGCAGCCGATACAAGTCAGATTCTTTTTTTCCATACCTACAGTTATGACCTCCTGTTCAAAAATAACTTATGATCAAAATGACGTATTTCTGAGATGCACATGATGCGCTCTTACAGGAACCGAAGGACGTCAGATGGGTGGTCCTGTCCGCGTTTCCATAAGGGCTGCAGACATCAGAGGGGCTTGTCCTGTTCATGTGCAGGAATCTGTCATTTTATTCCGCTTCGATCTTGATCGTGATGGTCTTCAGATCGGGATATTCCGCCAGTTTCTTCTTCTGGAGGATGATCTGTTCCATCTCGCCGGGGGCCATGATCCTCTTTTTCCTGTGCTGGACGCGCTCGTCGTCAAAATAGACGCTTACAAAGCTGTCCTTGTACACGGCACCGACACGGAAACGGACGGTGAGGTTGTCGTCCATGCGGGAGACATTGACGGTGCAGGGAACGGTGTAGCGGGCGCCCTGTGTGGCAACAAGCTTGATGTCGCTGCCTTCTTTTTCATCCTTGCAGCCATTCTGAACGTATTTAGCCGCGTTCTCGCCGGCGCGGGTGGCCTCTTCGGAAACATAGTCCACCAGGTCATGTACGTGAAGGACGTTGCCGCAGGCAAAGACGCCGGGGATATTGGTCTCGAGGATCTCGTTGACGATCGGACCGCTGGTGACTGGATTCATCTCGACGCCAGCGCCGCGGGACAGCTCGTTCTCGGGGATCAGACCGGTGGAAAGCAGAAGCGTGTCGCAGGTGTAGCGCTCTTCTGTTCCGGGAATGGGCTTCATGTCGGGACCGACTTCCGCAATGGTGACGGCCTTGACGCGCTCTTTGCCCTCGATGTCCACAACAGTGTGGGAGAGCTTGAGCGGGATTCCGTAGTCATCCAGGCACTGGACGATATTTCTCTTGAGGCCGCCGGAGAAAGGCATGAGCTCTGCGACCACCTTGACTGTTGCGCCCTCGAAGGTCATGCGGCGGGCCATGATCAGGCCGATATCGCCGGAACCCAGGATGACGACTTCACGTCCGGGCATATAGCCCTCCATGTTGACCAGGCGCTGCGCTGTACCGGCGCTGTAGATGCCTGCGGGACGGTAGCCGGGGATGTTCAGGGCGCCTCTGGGACGCTCGCGGCAGCCCATGGCCAGGATGACGGCGCCTGCCTGGATCTGGAACATGCCCTCGGTGCGGTTCATGGCGGTCACGACCTTGTCGTGGGAGATGTCCATGACCATGGTGTCCAGTTTGTATTCGATTCCCAGGTCATAGACCTGCTCGATGAAGCGATAGGCGTACTCGGGACCAGTCAGTTCCTCCTTGAATGTGTGGAGTCCGAAGCCGTTGTGGATGCACTGGTTGAGGATGCCGCCCAGCTCCTTGTCGCGCTCGATGATGAGGATGCTGTCCGTGCCGGCTTTTTTGGCGGAAACGGCAGCTGCAAGGCCGGCGGGACCGCCGCCGACGATCACAATATCATACGAAGTCATTATCAGGCACCTCCCTTTGTTCTCTCAAGGACAATTTTGGAATCACCGCCGAGCTTGGTGATCTTCTCCATCGGAATGCCCAGTTCTCTGTTGATGATCTCCATGGTACGGGGCGAGCAGAATCCGGCCTGGCATCTGCCCATGCCCGCCCTGGTCCTGCGCTTGACGCCGTCGAGGGAACGGGCGCCCAGAGGTCTGTGGATGGCGTCGATGATCTCGCCCTCCGTGACCATTTCGCAGCGGCAGATGATCCTGCCGTAGGCGGGCTCTTTTTTGATCAGTTCATTTCTCTCTTCGATGGAGAGGTCGGAGGGATTGAGGATACCCTTGCGGGTTCCGATCCAGTCCTCTTTTTCCTCGAGGCCCATCTTCTCCTTCAGCATCTGAGCGACGTACTCGCCGATGGCGGGGCTGGAGGAAAGGCCGGGGGACTCGATGCCGGCACAGTCGATGAAGTGAGGGGCATCCTCAACTTCGCCGATAATGAACTCGTGGTGGTCTTCGTGTGCGCGCAGCCCCGCAAAGGACGTGATGACCTGGCGGATGGGAAGATTGCGGACATGCTCGCCGGCTTTTGTGATCAGATAATTGATACCTTCCGCTGTGGTATTGATGCCTTCGCGGTTTTCGATATCAATGGCTGTCGGACCCACGATCAGGTTGCCGTGGACAGTCGGGGAGACCAGAACGCCTTTGCCGAACTTTGTGGGCTGGGAGAAGATCGTGTGGCTGACATGACCGCCGGCTGTCTTGTCCAGCAGGCAGTAATCGCCGCGCCTGGGAGTGATATTGATCTTCTTTTCAGAGACCATGTTGTGGAAGACGTCTGCGTAGACGCCCGCCGCGTTGATGACATATTTTGCCTTGTATTCGCCGTTGTTGGTGCGGATCTTCCAGATGGGTTGACCGCATTTTTCGCAGGTCGCAGGAGTCAGTTTTTCTACTTCTGTGTTGAAGAAGAAGTCAACTCCGTTCACATTCGCGTTCTCAGCCATGGCGATATTGAGCAAGAAGGGGCAGATGATCCCGCTGGTGGGCGCATAGAGGGCGGCGACCACGTTCTCGGAGAGATTGGGCTCTTTTTCAAGAGCCTGCTCGCGGTCCAGGATCTCCAGACCCTTGACGCCGTTGGCGATTCCGCGGTCATAGAGGTCCTTGAGGCCGTCCTTCTCGGACTCATGGATACAGACGACCATGGCGCCGTTGCGTTTAAAGGGAATGTCGAGGTCTCTGGCATAGTCATCCATCATCTCATTGCCGCGCACGTTGAAGCGGGCCATCAGGGACCCTGCAGGTGCATCAAAACCGGCGTGGATGATCGCGCTGTTGGCCTTGGATGTGCCGCTGCAGACATCCTCCTCCTTATCCAGCACGCAGACGTTTACTTTGTAGCGGGAAAGCTCGCGTGCGACCGCGCATCCCGTGACGCCTGCGCCGATGATTATAACATCATACATAAGTTGATTCCTCCTGGTGGTTTCCAAATGAACTCTTATTCAGAAATGGAGTCAACAATACAGGGCCGTATGCAGAGGCCTTCTATATGTCGAGTCCATCTCCGAGACACTCATTTATTCAAAACAATCTGTTACTATTCAGCCCCACCGGAATTTGACTCAGAACCAGGCCGGACAGCTTGCTCACCGGACAGGTTTGAGACAAATTCCGGTGAAGGCCCGGGGGCGGAGCCACCCGGCTTTCCACAGCGTGCAGCGCAGAGCATTGTGAGCGGCGGAAAGCTGAATAGTTACAATATTTTCAGTAAAGAAAACTATATATTTTCTCTTACTGTTCTTTCTCTTACTGTTCAGCCGGCACTGATTATGCAGGGAAAGGCATGACGCCGTAGACGAGTGCTGCAACGACGGAACCGCAGATAGGCGCAACTACAGGGATCCAGGAATAACCCCAGTCTGCATCCTTGTTGTCGCCGGGGCAGAACAGAGCAAATGCAAGACGAGGGCTGAAATCTCTGGCTGCGTTCATGGCATATCCGGTCACGCCGCCGAAGGACATGCCGATGGCAGTGATGATTGCCCATACGAAGACAAAGTTGAGGCCTGTGTCACCGGCTACAGTCTGACCGATACCCAGGATCGCGAACATGAGGACAAATGTGTCAATGAACTCGGACAGGAAGTTCAGACCTGTGTTGCGGATCGAAGGAGCTGTGCAGTAGCAGCCGCGCTTGACATCATTTTCGGGTGTAGCTGCCAGATGATCGTGATACATCAGTGTAAGGATGGAAGCGCCGATGAAGCCGCCGACCATTTCGCCGATCAGATAGAAGGGAACCGTCCCCCAGCCGACAGAACCGTTAACCGCAAGAGCGATGGTGACAGCAGGGTTAAAGTGCGCGCCGGTGGCTTTGCCGAAGATAAATGCAGGAACCATGACTGCAAGACCCCAGCCGATGCCGCACAGGCAGGCGCCGCCGCCCTTCTGACCGGATTTATTCAGGTTGATGTTCATGCACACGCCGTCGCCCAGAAGGACCAGAAGTGCTGTGCCGACCAGTTCACAAATAAGAATACTCATTCCACTCATTATAAACCCCCTTATAAGGATAGGACGCCGGAACAAAATCATCCGGCAATAGTATTAATAATTACATATGTCTCACTAATACAAGTCTATTTATAAGTTAGTTCTTAAATATATTATTTTGCCCAGCCGAGAGTAGCATTGACGGCCTGCTTCCAGCCTCTGAGTTCTTCTTCTCTTGTTGCCTGATCCATTGCGGGTTCGAACTCTTTGTCAAGTGCCCAGTTCTTGATGACATCCTGCTTGTCAGCCCAGAAGCCTACTGCAAGGCCTGCCAGATAGGAGGCACCCATAGCGGTGGTCTCGACGCACTCGGGACGCTGTACGGGAGTGTTGATCAGGTCGGACTGGAACTGCATGAGGAAGTTGTTCTTGCAGGCGCCGCCGTCGACCTTGAGGGAACTCAGCTTGACGCCGGAGCCCTCTTCCATGGCTGTCAGCACATCGTAGGTCTGGAATGCCAGGGACTCAAGAGTAGCGCGGATGATGTGATACTTGTTGACGCCGCGGGTCAGGCCCATGATGGCGCCGCGTGCGTAGGGATCCCAGTAGGGAGCGCCCAGGCCGGTGAAGGCGGGAACGACATAGCAGCCGTTGGTGTCTTCCACGCGGGTTGCGAAATATTCGGAATCCGGAGACTGATCGACGACCTTGAGCTCATCGCGCAGCCACTGGATGGCAGCACCGGCTACGAAGACAGAGCCTTCCAGAGCGTACTCAACCTTGCCGTCGAGACCCCATGCGATGGTGGTCAGCAGTCCGTTGTTGGGATACATGGGCTTCTCACCGATGTTCATCAGCATGAAGCAGCCTGTGCCGTAGGTGTTTTTGGCGTCGCCGGGTGTGTAGCAGGTCTGTCCGAACAGAGCCGCCTGCTGGTCGCCAGCGATACCCGCGATCTTGATCGGACCGCCGAAGAACTCGGGATCCGACTCGCCGTAGATGCAGCTGGAAGGTTTTGCTTCAGGAAGCATGTTCTTGGGAACTTCCAGTCTCTCGCAGAGCTCATCGTCCCACTCAAGTGTGTTGATGTTGAACAGAAGTGTTCTGGATGCGTTGGAATAATCCGTCACATGTACTTTGCCCTTGGTCAGCTTGAAGACCAGCCAGGTATCAACAGTACCGAAGGCCAGTTCGCCCTTCTCTGCTCTCTCGCGGACACCGGGGACATTGTTCAGGATCCAGCGGAGCTTGGTGCCGGAGAAATAGGGGTCAAATACAAGGCCGGTTTTGTGGTATGCGCTGTCGGCGATATCAGGATATTTCGCTATCAGCTCGTCCTTCATGTCCGCGGTTCTGCGGCACTGCCAGACGATGGCATGGTAAACAGGCTGACCGGTCTTGCGATCCCACACAATAACAGTTTCTCTCTGGTTTGTGATGCCGATCGCCGCGATGTCCTCATAGGTGGCACCGACCTCCTGCATAGCCTGACGCGCAACAGAAAGCTGCGTCTGCCAGATTTCATTTGCATCATGCTCGACCCAACCGGGAGCAGGGAAATACTGAGTGAATTCCTTCTGCGCCATGCTGCAGATCTCTCCCTTCTCATTAAAGAGAATGCAGCGGTTGCTGGTCGTACCAGCGTCGAGTGCCATTACATACTTCGCCATAAGATATCCTCCTTTACTTTGAGCAGCCAATGACCGCCCCCTGAAAAATAAATAGGTATCGTGTAACTCCGTCCCATGAGCCTGTCTGTTGAGATGAATATTTACACTGCCTCCGCGTCACACGGACAGCATTTCGTGTACAAATGTTAAGAAATCTGTGCCATGTATAAACTGTACATATGGTGGAGCACCGTCTCTGCCAGCCGGCTTCGGCCCTGCACCTTACCGCCTTACATAAACCAGACGTCCCGGGCGCTGGTGGAAATGGCCACCGCCCCGTTTTTGAGCATGTTCATCACGTCCTCACGGTCTTTGATCAGGCCTCCTGCGATCACAGGAACACAGCTCATCGCGCTGATTTTCCGCATAATCTTGGGAACGATGATCCCCGGGAGGATCTCTATTATATCCGGCATGGCCGCATGGTTGACCCGGGTCAGCTTTTCAATATTGGAGAGCGCCATACTGTCCAGAATGAAAAACCTGAGTACTGTCGAAAGGCCGAGCTCCTTTGCATGGTGGATCAGATTGGCCCGCGTCGTGATGATGCCGTCCGCCCTCGTTCTATAGCGGATGAAATCAAGTGATATCTCCTTCTGCATCAGTCCCGACACGAGATCCAGATGTACCATAGCGGTCCTGCCGCTGTCCTTGATCCTGTCTATGATTCCCGGAATCGTGACGACATCCCCGTAAAGGATGAAAACCACATTGATTTCCGACTTGAGGCAGTTCTCAAGTTCCTCGTCATTCTTGACCGCCGCAATGATTGGTGAAGCTTCAACTTTTTCTACAAACTCTCTTCCCATGCATTTCCCCCTTTGCCAATGAAAACATTTTACACGTTGGCCGCACAATAAATGTTCTGGCGAAGGCCGGAATGTGTCGAAAGCCTGACAATTTCTCCCTTACCTTCAAGAGGGACGTCTCCCTTCTTTCGGGAATCTGAGCGGGATGCTGTACAGGTTTTTCCGGAAAACGGCACAAAAAAAGAATATACGCCACAAACACAGGTTCTGTCGAACCTTTACGCGGCCATATACTCTTCTCTCCAGGCACAATCTTCTATTACAAGAAGGATACCATTATTTTCAACAAATTGCAACACAATTTTATTTATTTCTTTTACAATTTGTCAAAACTGGTTACAGTTCAGGCCCTACTGAAAAAGTGAACATATAAATCTGCAACCTCCCCTGTGGGCAGCCTTCCTTTTGACGATCCTGGCAAGTCTCTCGGCCAGATTATTGTCATAGGGGGCCTTGATGTCGTGCAGGAAGAGCAGGTGACTGTTTTTGTATTCCCGCATCCTTTTATAGAGGTTGTACCCGTCCCTGTAATACTTTGTCGGAGGGTAGTCTATATACTCATTTTCTGCCAGATCCAGAATCTCCTGGTATCTTCTCTCGAAGTCTGCAACGACATCCGGTTCAGGCTCTGTTCCCAGCTCGAGGGATTTCCTGTAGTGGATGGACTCACGGAGAAGTTCCCGCATTTTTCCAGCCCAGGTAAGATCTGTCTCATTCTGGACGCTGGCCAAAAGGTATCGCAGGACATGCGACAGGCATTCCTGATGACTGCTCCCATAGTTATAGCGGGTGCGGTCATGGTCGTGGACAAGGGTGTTGAGGAAGTGCTCGACCGGTGTCCCCTTGATCCCTTCGTGTCCTTTGTGCTCTCTGGCCTGGATGAGGATATCTCATTTTCATTCCCGCACAGATGGACATGAACGTTATTACCGTTTATCTTTGCGGTGGTAAAGTCTGTATGGAGCGCATAAGACTTGACGAGCCTGTCAAACAGTTCATCCCTTTCTCTCCTTGACTTATTCGAGAATTCACGGGCGAGGCTGTTGATCATCCCTTTGGAGATAGTGAGTTTCCCGCCGGTGATCTCCGAGAGAAGATCCCTGGTCTTGTCGATGGAGACGTTGCAATAGTTGTTAAGGATAAAAGCAAACGCCTTCACAGTTCCGTCGTAATTCACATCATTGACGGCCCATTCGGGGAAGGGGGCATGTACATACTGTCTTGTCTTCCTGTTGAGGAACAGATTGGCGCAGTACTGCTGTACCACGAGTTCCACCCGCAGGCCGACGACCTGGTGATAAACATAGTCGCCCGTTGGCTTGTACTGGTCAGGGTTTTGTGTAAATTCCTCCGGGTCAGGGATCCAGATGTCCTCTTCTGTCGGCTCCTGGAGTTTTGCTGTATGTCCCTTGTGTCCGGGCTGGGCTCCCCGGGGTCTGTCAGACTTTTCGCGGCTGTTTTCGATCTTTTTGTGGTTCGGGCACTGGGAGGAAGGCCTGGATGAATTCTCATAGTTGCAGTTGACCTGAGCAGTGAGCTTTGTGATCCGGCCCTCGAGTTCTTCGATCCGCTCGTATGCCTCATCCAGTTTCTTCTGCTTCTGGCTGAGCCGGTCCATGACCTCGTCGATCCGGGCTTCCGCCTTATATCTGCACTCCTGTTCCTTTTTGAGCTTGCGTTCCATCTTCAGCTGGAGAGCGTCCTTTTCCTTCAGGACGTCCTCCATGGCTTCCATGAAATGGTTGCGGTTGGTGATGATACGGGCATTTGCTGAAGCCAGTTCTTTTTTGAGGCGGCTGATCAAAGCGTCCTTTTTCCGGATCTCAGCGTCATGCTGTTTTTTGAGTTTTGTGTACCGCTCCCCCGATTCAAACTCTCTGATCCTCAGCTTCTGGGCGCGGACCTTATATTCAAGATTTGTGACGTGATCGTAATCAAACCGCATGTGACCGCTCCGCATATACCCGGATAGATATGATCGTCCTCATCATTCCAGAGCGCCTGCCGATGTGCGCTTGTGGATATCCGAGATGATGTTCCTGAATGTACTGCATTGCTTTAGAAGCCGGGCATTTTCCCTTTTGACCGCTTCGAGTTCTTCTCTGCATCGGGCAAGTTCCTCCCTGCATGCGGAAAGTTCGGCGGCACTGTTATCTATAGTGGATCCTTCGGCCGGAACCTCTTGCTTTTTGGGCCGTCCCCGCCGCCCGTTGGTCGGGATGATGGACTGTGTCTCCTCATCCCACCTGCCCAGGTAAGTACGCGTGGGGCGTGCCTGGCCTTTTTCGGGATCCCACTTCGGTGTTGATTCGTAACAGTAGATGATGCCGGTTTTTGGATTTTTGTATTTGACGATTCCCATAATGGAACCTCCTTTCCTACATAGGCATATTTTACCACAATATGATGCCTATGTCAACAAAATTATAGGCATATTATTTCGCAATAAATATGCCTATTAGGGGTGTAAAATTAGGGAGTTTTTATGCACTATGACGAAGGTTAGAACTTTGTTTTTGCTGTCCGGGAACCGGTCAGCAAAACCGGGAAAATAATGACTTGGACCCTGTTGCAATGTGCGATATACAGAAAAATGCAGCAGGGGCGAAAGCCGCTGCTGCATTAGTAAAAAAAGGGTTTAGTTTATGTTGGGGTTATTGGTATCTATTTTCAGATGGGTCTGAACTGTAACAAAACATGCCTGCCATACAGGGCTTCCTGTTTCCCGCAGTTGCAGAGTTTTTGTTTGTCGTGCATAATAAACAAAACAGCGGGCTTCAAGACTTGCTCGTGAGTTCTGTGGGCGGATCCCGGATTTCCAATGAACCTGGGTCACGGCTATTGTGCGATGAGGCAAGTGCCTTTTTTTCGCGCGTATCCTGCAATCGAAATCACGGGTATTGCGCGATGAAGAATAAATAGAAGGAGTATCATTTTATGGACAACTACTCAATTCTCATCCCTTCCTATACCGTCGGCTGTGACGCTTACCGGCAGATTCCAAAATATTGTTCTCTGTACGGACAAAAGGCAGTTGTGATCGGAGGATGCAGGGCTATGAATGCAGCCCGCACAAAGCTTCTGTCCGCTACAGAAGGCTCATCCATCCGCATTACAGACTTTCTCCTGTATGGCACAGATGCCACCTATGAAGCAGCGGCCGCTCTCTGCGAGCACCCCCGGGTCCGGGAAGCGGATATGATCTTTGCAGTCGGCGGCGGGAAGGCTGTGGACACATCCAAGCTCGTTGCGCTCCGTCTTGGGAAGCCTTTTTTTACTTTTCCCACGATTGCATCCAACTGTGCGGCTGCCTCTTCTCTCGCCATCGTCTACAACACAGACGGCACCTTCCGGGATTTCGTTCATTATCTGGATACCACACGGCACGTCTTTATCGACACGGAGATCATCGCACATGCACCCTGGGAATATCTCTGGGCAGGAATCGGGGACACCTATGCCAAATACTATGAAGTAACGCTTTCTGCACGCGGGGAAAAGCTCCCACACTATCTGGCGCTGGGAGTTCACATGAGCCGGATGTGCATGGAAACACTCGTAGAGCACGGTGCGCAGGCCCTTTTGGACAACCGCGCCGGCCAGGAGAGTGACGACCTGCGGGACTGCGCCCTCGCCATTATCATTACCACTGGCTGGGTCTCCATGCTTGTCGCACGGGAGCACACAATGGACTATAACGGCGGTGTCGCGCACGCCCTCTTCTACAGTCTTTGCGAGCTTCCCGGTTTTGACGAGACCCACATCCACGGTGTTGTAGTAGGATTCGGCGTTCTGCTGCAGCTCCTTCTTGACGGCCAGACCGAAGAATTTGAAAAACTGTATGCATTCAACCGGCAGATTGGCCTTCCGGTCAGCTTTGATGAAATCGGCATCTCTTTATCGGATCTCGAGAAGGTCGCGGAACGAATTGTACATGATGAAGATCTGGAACATTTCCCCTATCGTCTCACTGCCGGTCAGATTATGGAAGCAGCGAAAAGGCTGGAGCACACGCGGTAATTCCCCGCATTACTTGCGAACGATTATCTGTGTCAGGTATCCTGCAGCGGAAGTCAAGGGGATTGCACAATGAAGAACAAAAAACCGGGCAGACGGATATCATTTTCGTCTGCCCGGTTTGTATTTGTCAGATTCTCACGAATTATTGCCCTCGAAATAGCGCTCCAGAAACTGTTTTGTACGCTCTTCCTTCGAATGTTCAAAAACCTCCTCGGGCGTTCCGCTCTCCACAACGTATCCCTGGTCCATAAAGAGGACCTGATCGGAAACATCATGGGCAAATTTCATCTCATGTGTGACGATGACCATGGTCGTGTGCCGGTCCGCAAGTCCGCGGATTACCTTGAGCACTTCGCCGGTCAGTTCGGGATCGAGCGCGGATGTCGGCTCATCGAAACACAGGATATCGGGACGCAGCATCAGAGCTCGCGCGATGGCGACTCGCTGCTGCTGGCCGCCGGAGAGCTGATGCGGATAATAATCCAACTTGTCGGAGAGACCGACACTGTCGAGGATCGCTGCTCCCTCCAGTCGGATTTCTTCCATCGCCTGTCTGCGGCTGCGCTTGAAGCTTTCCGAATCCTTTTCCAGAAGTTCTCTTGCCAGTGTCACATTCTGCAGCGCAGTATACTGCGGAAACAGATGAAATGCCTGGAACACCATGCCGAAATGCAGTCTGTTCTTTCGGATTTCCCTCTCACTGAGCATAGAGGAATTCTGAGCATCATAAATCACATTTCCGTTGACCAGAATCTGTCCTTCCGTCGGCTGTTCGAGAAAATTGAGGCAGCGCAGAAGCGTTGTCTTGCCGCTTCCGGAAACGCCAATGAGCGCCAGTGCTTCCCCTCTGTTCAGAGAAAAATCTATACCTTTAAGCACTTCGAGATTATCAAAACTTTTTTTCAGCCCGCGCACTTCCAGAAGAGGTCCGCTGCTGTTATCCAGATTACTTGCCATACCCGTGGTTATGACCTCCTGTCAACAAACTCAAATGAAATACTCTGCCCGCAACCCCTGTGCGAAAAGCAGATCCCGCTTCGTACAATTTCTTCCTATGCCTTGAAATAGTCCATCTTTTTCTCCAGCCAGCTCAGGAGAATCGTCAGGATTCCGGTCATCACCAAAAAATACAGGCCTGTCGAAAACAACGGCCAGATCAGGCCCTTTTTGGTAAAGCGCTCCGCACACATAATGATCTCTGTGAGACCGATGACACGTGCCAGAGAAGTATCCTTGGTCAGTGTGATCACCTCGTTACCCATGGAAGGTGTGATTCGTTTCACAACTTGCAACAGGATCACTTTGAAGAAGGTCTGTGTCCGTGTCATACCCAGGACCGCACAGGCCTCGTACTGCCCCTTGGGGATACTCTCAATACCGCCGCGGTAAATCTCGGAAAAATAAGCGGCATAGTTGATCACGAAAGCCAGTGAAGCCGCGAAAAAGCGGCTGGACATGGGTGTATTAAACAGGATTCCCGGTGCATAAAGCACTACGAAGAGCTGCAACATGAGCGGTGTGCCGCGGATAATCCAGACAAAGGTCCTGGTCAGCCAGCGAATCGGTTTAAACCGGGTCATGGACCCCAGTGTAATCACCAGTCCGAGCGGAATTGCCAGAAGGAGCGTCACAGCAAAAAGTTTCAGGTTTTCGAGTAATCCCCCGTTCAGGGAAGCAAGTACTGCACTTGTCGTGGTCATAAGAACCTCATCTATCAAACATGTAACAATAATACTGTCAGCGGACAAATTTCTGCCTGCAGCCGGAATCAACTGCAGGCAGAAAAGAATCAATATTTGTATTTACAACCCAATAGCCGCACTCCGGGACACCGGTATTATTTGATCAGTATGTCGCTCAGGCCGTATTTCTCAGCGATGGCTTCGACCGTTCCGTCCTCATACAGTTCCTGGATGGCGCCGCTGACGACCGCTTCTGTATCGGAACCTTTTCGGAAAGCGATGCCGTACTGCTGCTCACCGAAATTGTTGTCCAGATTGACAACCATGTCGTCATAATCTGTACCTTCACCGACCATTGCCAGTGCACAGACGCTGTCGACGATTGCCAGATCAGCCGTGCCTGCCTTGACTTCCATCAGAGCTTTGGCCATGGAATCAACGGGTGTATACTTGGCATCCTTGAAGTACTCAACGGCAGATACTTCCACGGTTTCGTCATCCGGAATATCGCCGGTCAGCTTGCCTTCACCGGTGGATCCCTGCTCTGCGACAACGCTCAGTCCCGCAGGTCCGTTGGCCATGATTTCTTCCTGACGGTCCGCTTTCATGACAAGCGCCTGTGTGTTCAGCAGATACGGTGCAGACATGCTCATGTTCTGCTTACGCTCCTCTGTAATGCACATGCCGTTCCAGATGCAGTCAATATTCTTGGAATTCAGCTCGATTTCCTTGGAATCCCAGTTGATCTCCAGGAACTCAGGCTCCACGCCGAGTTTCTCACACACTGCCTTTGTCAGTTCTGTATCGAAGCCGACCAGCTCACCGCTCTCATCTGTGTAGTTCATCGGAGCAAACATCGTGATTCCGACGACCATTTTTCCCTTTTTCTGAATGTAAGCCCAATCGGAATTCGCATCTGCCTCAGCCGCTGCTGCTTCCTCTGTGGCTGCAGGTGCTGCATCTTCTGTCTGTTCGGTTTCTGCCTCTGCCTCAGCCGCAGGCTCTTCGCTTACGGGGGCACTGTTTGAGCTTCCACTGCCGCAGGCCGCCAGCATAGATGCCCCGAGGATTGCTGCCAATGCAATTGCTAACTTCTTCTTCATAAATAAAACCTCCCTGCTATATATGCTTTTGTGATTTAGCACAATGCAGTGTTATTATACTGAAAGAAATCAGAAATAGCAAGTCCTAACTAATGATTGCTCAATAAGTAGCTGTTAAGCAGACATTAACTATGCATTCGGAACACCTGTATTTTCAACACGGGAGCAGATGCAGATGAAGGGGGGCAGTCCTCCTGCCCCCTCATTGCCTGCCTCATATAGTCTCCAGCACTTGGGAATGAATGTCCTCCACACTGCGCATTTTCCCGTTCAGGCCGCAGTGGATCACGCGCCACCCGAGGTGCTCCGCGCAATAAGCAGCTGCTTTCGCGGACTGCTCCAGATACTGCAGATTTCTCTCGTGGATGTCCTTTTTGTTCTCATCTCCCCGGTAGCGGCCCGTCATGAGTTCCTGGGAGATCTGCGGATCCACCTGCAGATAAATCACTTCGTCCGGCGCCGGAATCCCCAGAAGTTCGTACTCAAAGTGAAAGAGCCATTCCAGAAATCCGTCCCATTCCTTCTCAGGAAGCTTGGAGCACTGGTGTATGGCGTTGGAAGTCGTATAGCGGTCGGCGATGATGATCCCGCCCTCTTCATAGAACGGCCCCCAATCCGCTTTATATCCCGCGAAACGGTCCGCAGCGTAAAAACTGGATGCCGCATAAGCATTTACATCAGAGGGATCCCTGCCGAAATCGCCGCGCAGGTACATCCTGACCAGGGCAGAGGAATCGGACTCATAATTGGGAAAAGAAACCTTGCGGACAGGGAGTCCCTTCTCAGCAAACGATTCGTACAGAAGCTGAGACTGGGTTGCCTTTCCGGACCCGTCCAGCCCCTCGATCACATACAGTTTTCCTTTTTTCAATGCATTTCCATTAGCGTTCATGCTTTTTCCCTGATGAAAAAGATT
>Ga0256407_10003947_pt1 | contig 25488 bp, 6 predicted proteins | sample RumenRJG_04DNA_FD_193489 | JGI IMG/M metagenome (GOLD analysis project Ga0256407, IMG submission 193489) | Bovine rumen microbial communities from Lethbridge, Alberta, Canada - RJG_04 | ecosystem: Host-associated > Mammals > Digestive system > Stomach > Rumen | place: Canada: Alberta | collected... | reverse complement strand
AACTATTTATAATTCCAGAAGATAGAAATAAAAAGGTAAGATATTATTCAAAAATGGACAAAGCAGTAGAATCATATAATAAAATAAAAAAACAAATTAATAATACAATCTTAAACAAAATTCCTGCAAATTATGCAGAATCTTCACATAAAATTACAATTATGTTAGATAATATGAATAAATTAAATGAAATATTAACAACAATAATTGATAGTGGGAGAATTTTAACAAATAAAAAAACAATGAGTAATGATAGTACAAATAAAAAAAATCAAAATGATGAACAAAATATAAATTTTGATGAAACAAATGAAAAATTAGTAAAAATGTATAAGAAAGAATATGAAAAAATAAAAGAAAGATATGAACAAATTACAAGTGATAATTATATTGAAGATAAAAAAAATGCAATTAAAGAATTAAATTCTCAAATTGAAATGTTGGAAAATGATAATAAAAAAATGAGAAGATTACAAAAAATAAATGATAGTTCTTATAGAAAAGAATTTAATGGTGATATAAATCCAAATAATTTAAAAGAAAAAATAAATGATTTGGAAAAATTTAATAATGTATATAATAATTTATTAAAAAAAATAGAAAATGAAAAACAAAATAGTGAAGATTATGAGATTAAAATTAACAATTTAGAAAAGAGACAAACAGAATTAGAAACAATGGCTAAAGATATGTATGGAATAAATGAATTTGAAAATGTTAAAACTTTAGAAAAAAAAGAGCAGCAAAAAAAATCTGATATTTATAGATTAAAAAGACAAATTGAAGTAATTGATAAAAATATTAACTCAAATAAAAAAAAATATGAAAATGATTTTAGGGCAAATGAAAATTATATTAATAATTTAAATAGTGCTAAAAATGATTTGTCAAAAATATTAAAAGATAAAAAACAACAACTTGAAAATCTAGAACAAAATATAAAAAATATAGAAGATGAAATAGACAAATTAAATTTATTAGAAAATGAATATACAAATGAAACAAATACAAATGAAGAAAATAAATTATTTTTTGAAAGAGAATATCAATATATTCAAAATTCAAATAATAATAATCCTGAAAAAAATATGATATTAAAAAATTTAGATATTCAATCAAAAAAAGAAGAATTAATACATGAACAACAAGAAAAATTAAATAATTCTATTGTTATAAAAAAAAATATGAATTTAAAACCTAATTTTTCAATTAAACCTGGATTAATGAATGATGATAATAAATTAAATAAATCTTCAGATATAAGACAAAATTATGTCAAAAATAATTTAGATAATGGAGAAATTATGGAAGATATAATTATTGATAATAATAATGAAGAAAATAAAAAAAATGAAAATTCTCAATCTGTTGATAGAAATAATCAAAGTAATGTTGTAAATAGTTTAAGAATTAAAGTTTTAAATACTGCAACAATTAATAATGATGATTTAATTAATAAAGATTTAGAAAAATTAGATAATTTAGATAAAATTGAAGAAACTGAATCAAATGAACAAGCTCATATTTTTAATGATATTTCAAATAAAATAAATAATATGAATCAGAATAATAAAGAAGAACAAATTAATGATAACAATAATGAATATAAGGAAAGTGAAGAACAAGACAATAGAAAATGATAAGAATTTTGTTGATATTATATAAGTTAATAAAAAAAACTTTTAAATATATTTTCTTATTGTAATTAAATATATTTTTTTATTTTAAAATTTTATATTATAACTTATTTAATTTATATTAATCATTTCTCTTTCTAAATCATTATAATTTATTAAACCATCTTGATTTAAATCAAAATCATTAAAAATAAGTTCTGTTTCATTTTTAGTTAAAAATATATTATTATCTTCTAAAAATAATTTGAATTCTTTCTTATTTAAATTTTCTCCATTAGAACTATAATGAATAAGAAAATCCCATATATTTTTTAGGGAAAAATTATTTAAATGAATTGAATTTTTTAATTCATAAAAATAAGTTTCAACTTGTATAATTGCTTTAATTAATTCTTTTAATAATTTATAACTTTTACTTGAATTTTTTAATTCATTTTGATTGTTATTTTCTCTATTTTGTATAATTGAATTATATTCATCTTTCATAGGAAGAATCATATTAGAAAATTCTTCATAATTTAAAATATTATCTTCATCTAAATCATATTTTTTGAATAAAAGAAAAATTTGATCATCTGTTGGAAAAATATTTAATTCGTTACAAACTTCAGTAAAATTTTCTTTTTTAATTTCTTTATTATTTGATTTATCAAAAATATTAAATAAATTTGAAATTGTAATATCATCTTGTAAACATATTGCTTCTTTTATAGATTCAATTAAATTTTTTTTTGCAATTTTATCTGTTATAAAATCTAATAATTTATTTATATTATTTTTTTGTAATTTTTCTATTGTTTCTTTACTTTCCTTTTCATTTTTTTTAGTTCTTGGGGTTTTATACATTGTTTCACTATTTATACTTTGAAAAATTGAATTTTTATTAGTTGAATTATGAAATGATAATTTAGAAAATTTATCTTTTATTAATTTATTTCTGCTTTTTATATTATATGGCAAAGTATTATTATTAGTTTTATTATTCTTCTCATTAATTCTGTTTCTTGTGTCATATAAAATTTCAATTAAAGAATTATCTAGAAATTTTGGATTATTTTTATTCATTTTCTCATTTATATTACTTAAATCAAAATTACTTGAACTATATAATGAATTCAAATTATTATTAGTTAATGTATTATTTTCTATATTTTTTCTTTCTTCATTATAAACATTTTGATTTACTTTATTTAAATTATAATAAAAATTATTTGAATCAAAAGTATTAAAAGCATTATTATTATTTTTATATAATTGATAAGTTTTTTGTGGAGAAAATGCATTTTTTGAATAGTTATTTAATGCACTTACATTATTAGATCTTAAATTTCTACTTAATGAATTTTTACAAAAATGAAATGAATCCAATAATATATTAGAAGAAAATAAATATTTTTTATTTTTATTATTTTCATTAATATTTCTTGAAGAATTTGTTTTATTCAATTTTTTATTTTTAATTAAATATGAATTAAATGTTTGATTACTTTGATTAAAAAAGGAATTTCTTGAATAATTTTTATAAGGGAAAAATACTTCTTGAAATTCTTTATAACTTATTTTTTTATCATTATCTAAATCAATTCTATAAATAATACATTCAATTTTTGAATCTTTTAATAAATTATTGCCAATGAAATTTTTAATATCATTCAAAAATAAATAATTCTTTCCTTTACTCATAATCATAAATATTTCATATATATTAAAGTTTCTTGTATTTTTTATATTAAAAGTTATTTCTCCTATTTTATCAATTAATTTTAATTCTTGAATTAAAATATTAATAAAAATTTCATTTGCATCCATATTATTATAAGTTTGGAGATTCTCTTCTGGAAATTTTGGAGTTATAAAATATAAAAATTCATTATAATTAATAGTAAATTTGTTAGTTTTATCATAAGTTCTTATTAATTTCCTTAATGCATAAGTATTAAATGGAATATTAAAATTTGTTAAATAGTCAGAAAAATCTGTTAAACTCAAAAAATTTTTTTGATTAATATCTAAATAATTAAAAAATTCTTTTGGGGAAAAATTTGGAGTAAGAAACAACTTTTTTCTCAAAATATCTATTTGTTCATCAAAATAAATAATATTTAAAAACAAATCTCTAAATAATTTATGAATTCCAGTATAAAAAATATTCATATTAATTTAAAAAATTAAAAAAATAAATTAACATAATAATATATAATATTTAATATTAATTTAAATTGATTTAAATTTTTTTTTAATGGATAAAAAAGATCCAAAATCAGAACCACATCTTGATTATGTAGACTATGATAAATTACCAACACTAAAAGAAGAGCAAATAAAAGATGAATTTATATTAACTCAAATACCAAGATTAAATGAAATTCCAAAATGGGAAATTAATTTTAGTACAATGATATATTTTCGTTGTTTAAATAAACAAAATCCAGAAAAATTAAAAATTGTTTTACCGAAAATAATACCTTTTTTAAATAAGTTATCTAATTCTATAAGATCTGGAATATCAAAATTATCTATGATTTTAATGGGGGAAGTTTTAAATTCTTTTTCAATTGAAAAAAATGAAGATATTAATTTAATTAAAGAAATCGTTGGTATTGTATTACATGGAACTTTTAGTACAAAAGCTTTTTTAAAAAATACAGCCAATAATATTTTAAAGATTAATGTTATTGAAAATTCAAAATATGAAAATTTTGATTTTACAATTGAATTAATTGATTTAATGAGAAATGAAAAAACTATTATAAGTGATACTGCATATAATGTTTATGAAAATATTATTAAAAAAGTTAAATTAGATAATATAAATAATGATAGTTGGAATAATTTTTTTATTAGAATTGAAGAATTATATGAAAAAAAAAGAGATATTTATACAAAGAAATGTCTTAAAATTTTAAATTTTTTTTTTGAAAAAATGGGAAAAGACGTTTTGATGAATAAATTAAAAGAATTAGGAAAAGAAGAAAAAATTAATTTATATGAAAATTGGATTAAATTAGGGACAAAAAAAAATATCCAAACTAAAATGTCATTTAAAGAATTTAGGAAATTAAAATCTGTAAAAGTCCCACCAGAAGAAATTATATTAAATGAAAATAATGAAAATTTAAATAGACCTATGCAGGAAAATAATATTATTATTAATAATAATAATATTAATAAAGAAAATGAACTAAATGATGATGATATTATTTGATATTATATTAAAATTTAATTTTTTTTATTTTTAATAACATTAATTGATTACAAAAATCATTATTAAATTTTTTCAATTTTTTCTTTTTCTTCAGATTCAGTTTCAATAAATTTTAAAAAATCATCTTTTTTATTTGGATAATTTTTCATGATGAATTCTTCATAATCATATAATTGATTTATCACATTTATTTTACCTTCTTGTAATTTTTTAAATTTCTTTGTATTTTCTTCTTTTTTAATCATTAGAATATTTATATATTCGTCTATAATTTTATTTTGTTCAGTTAAAATTTTTAATTTTTTTTTTAAATTCTCTTCTTTAATTTGTTTTTCCATATATTCATATTTTTGATGTATTAAATCATCTTTTTCTTGCTTTAATTTTTCAAATTGAAGATAATATAATTCATTTGTTGATGTTTCAATTGTTTTTTCATCTTCTTTTTTTAAATTATTAAAATTATTATTAAATATATTAACTTTATCTTCAATTTTCTTTTTATTTTCTTCTAATAAATTTTCTGTTTCCTTCTCTGAAGATGATAATAATTTATTTACCAATTCTTTAAATGTATTATTCGAAATTTCAAAATCTTGTGATTGTTTTTTAATATAATTACAAAAATTATCATAATTATTAACATTTATATTTTCCAATTCTATATTATCTATATTTTCTAAATTTTTTAAAATTATATTAACTTTTTCTTTATAATTTTCAACCTTTTTATTATTATTATTATTATTCTCATTTTGTTTATCATTATTTTTTTCATTTTCTTTATCAATATTTTTAATATGATTTTCAATTTTATTAAACATTTCATTATTTTCTATAATCAAAACATTACTTTGATTAGAAATCATACTTGGTAAAACTCTATGTCTTTTTTCTTCATCATTTTCACTACTAACTTTTCTAATATTTTGATTTCCACTTATTTTCCTCGAATAATTATCACTTACTTTTCTAGAATTACTATTATTACTATCACTAATTTTTCTTGATGGATCACTTTCATATTCTTCTTCTTCTTTTTCTTCATTTTCTTCTTCTTCTTCTTCAACTTCTCTAAAATTAATAATATTATCACTTTCATCAACTTCTTTAAATTCAATATCAACATCTTTTATTTCATCTAAATCTAATAACTCTTTAACATCCATTCTTTCATTTGGATTTTTTTTAAGTAATTTACTAATTAAATCTTTACAAAAATCATCTTTAATTTTACTTAAATCAATATCACATTCTTTAATACTATTAATTAAATCATCAAGTGAATTAGTTTTAAAAGGACTTTCAAATCCAGTTAACATTTCATAAAGTAAAATACCTAAATTCCAAGAATCAGTTTTTGTATTAATTTCAATATTTTCACCATCAATAACAGATTTTAACTCTTCTGGAGTAGTATATGAATTAATTTGAATTTCATGATTTCCTATTTTTAATAATCCATTATATCTATTTGTAGATTCATTTTTACCAATCATTTTTAAATTAAAATCAGTTAATTTAACACAAATATCAATTAAAACTGTTTCAGGTGTAATATTTATATTATACATTCCAAAATTATTTAATTGTTGTACTCCAATACATATCTCAGTAAAATATTTTAATGCATTTTCTGGAACTTTACATTCACCATTTAAAATTTTTGTTTTTAATGATTCTCCATCATATGATTCCATTATTAAAAAAACATTTTTTTCATCTTCATAATGATTTAATAAACGATATAAATAACAATGATTTGATGAATACATTAAATTTAAAGTGTTATTTATTTTATCAATTAAATTTGCTTTTGTTATATTTTCTTTATCAAAATTTATAATTATATATTCTATTTTTGTCTTTTTATGACTTACTCTTGTACCATATCCTAATTTACCTAAATCTACTAATTCTTCTGATTCACGATAAAAATCATGATTTGTTGATTCTCTGTCTAAACCTTTTTTTACTACTGGGGATAAAATAAATATTCTATTATCAATATTGGAAATTTGAGGTATTGTTTCTGATGTATTTTTATTTTCCATAATTTTTTATTTTTTTTTGTATTTAAATTAATAATTAATATTTATTTTATTTTTTTATTTTTCTTTTTTTAAGGAAAATTAGAATTAATTTTTTTTGGTTTTAGAAAAAATATTATTTTATTTTAATATTATAAATCATATTTATAAAAATAATTTTCAATTATCAATAACATTTATAATTATTATTTTGAAATTTTTTTTTTAGTTAATTTAATTTTGTATTGGAAACAAATATAATTAATATATTAATATTAATTATGCTTCAATTAATTTTTTATTAATATTATTCTTTTTTATCTTGCTTGTCCTCATCAAGTTCATCAACTTTTAATTCCAAACTATTTTTATTTAATATTATATCATCTTCTTTCTCAGAATTTTTAGTTTCATCTTGAAAAATAAAATCACTAATATCAATTTCATTATCTGTATTTAAATGATAATTGTTATCATCCCAAACTTCATTATTATAATTATTATTATTTTCAATACTCCTTTTCTTTAAAAAGAAATTAATATCTTCATTATTATTTGATTTAAATAATAATTTACTTTCATATAATTTTATTGTATCTTTAATATATGTTTTAAAAAATTCTTTCCAATTATCAGAATTATATTTAAAAAGTGATTCAGATATATTATTTTTACCAAAAAATTTTATTTCATTACTTTCAGCTAAATTACTATCATATGAATTATATCTATCACTATTTTTTCCATTTGATTTATTTAATGATATATTAATATCTTCACTTGAAAATTTAAGAGGAAATCCTTCAATTGCAGCATTAATTTTATAACATAAACTAATTAGAAAAGAAATATATCCATGATTACAATAATTTTTTTTTGATGAAAAAATAAATTTATTTGGAAGATCCTCTTTTGGTATAATATGTTCTTTTATTAAACCAATTATATTAAATTTTTCAAATAAATAAATTGATAATATTAAATGATAATTACTTTCTTTTAAATAATTTTTAAATAATCTTAATAAAGCTAATTGATAAAAATTATTCCATTCATATTTAAATAAATAATCAAAAGCAATTGGAAAAAAATTATTTGATATTAAAATTTCATCATACTTATAACTAATATTTTTAAAATAGCCAAAACAACAAGCAAACAATTCAATTATTTTAATTCTAAAACTTCCTAAAGGTTTAATATTTATATTATTATAACATGTAGGAATACTAATTAATTTATTTAAAGTTTCTTTGTTTTGTGTAAAATTATTCATTAAAAAATTAAAAGAAGAAAAAAAATTTTCACTAAAACTAGTATGTATTATTTTACGATTTGATACACTACCAATTTCAACCATATCTTCTTCATTTGATAAATCAATTTTAGGAACATAATGGTTTTTATAATTTGAAATCATATATATTAATAAAGTTAATAATTCAGAATAATTCGTTTTAATTTTTGAATTATTGATATTAATTTCAGAATTTAAATCAATTTTTAACTCTTTAAATATTAAATTGAATACTCTTTTATTATTCATTACTTCATCTAATATTATTTTATTTTCAAATAATTCAATTAACATTAATGTAATACTTGAAATTTTTTCAGTTTTTTCATTTATTTTTAATAATGTAAAAATATGAGTTAAAATTTCACTTCTTGCAGTTATTAAAAATTCAATATTTAAATTTCCAAAAAAATTATTATGATTTTCTCCATTGAAATTTATAGATAAAGATGAACTCATACTTGGCATTATATTATCAAAATTTAATATTTTAATTAATAAATCACAAATTGATTTATTGTAACAATGAAATACAATTTGTTTAATTATATCCTTTCTTTCTTGATATAAATAATTTATTATTTTCTTTGGTTTTCTTGATAAAAGAGTATGAAAGAATTTAGAAAAATAACCAGCTAAAACATAGTTTAATTCTTTTTTTGTTTCTAAAAATGAAAAAAAATAATCTAACATCTCAATAATATTATTAGGATTTCTTTCTTTAATTTGATATGTAATTTTTTTATTGATTGCTTTTTTATTTTCATTTCCATTATCATTTAATTTTAAAGTTATATCCCCTGATTTAGAATTAATATTATTTTGTTCTGATTTAGTATTAAGAAAATAAAATAAAAACTTATCTTCTTCACTATTAAGGATTTCAGAAGCAACAAAAGGAAATTTATGTCCAATTAATTCATTGTCTTCTTTTGGTTCTTTTATAATATAATTTACTAAACTTTTAATCTTATCTTTATCAAAAAATTCTATTAATTTTTGATTTTGATTTCTAATTTCTGATAATAAATCATCTTCAATAAGTAAATCTTCTAAAGTTGTATTAGGAGAATTTAATTTTTTTTCAATGCTATTTATATTACTTTCTGTATTTTTTATCTTATTTGATGAATTATTATACATATTCTAAATTTTAAATACATTAATTTATTTTTTAATTAATTGATAAAAATGAATTCGTATTTTCAAAATGGTCCATGTATAGAAATATACAGTACTAGTATATTTATTATATAATAATTATATATTAGATGAAAATATACTTAAAAAATGGAAATTTTTTGGAAAAAATGAAAAAGGTTATGAAACTAATTCTAAAAGTTATTTTTATCATTTATTTAATGCAAATTCTAAAATGCAATGTCCAGAAAATGATAAAAATTCAATTAATATATTAAATAATATACTCATATTTCAAATATTATTATTAAATGAAAAATCATTTTCAATAGAAGTAAGAGCAACAGATAATTCAGATATAAAAAGGAGATTTAACTTTTCAACATCATTTAAAGATATAGAAACACATGAATTTCATATTCAAATTCCATTAACAATTTTAATATCAAATATATGGACTAATATATATATTAATATTGGTAATTTATTAAGTCAAAGTTTTGGAAATAAAAATATAAAAAGTATTGATTATATAAGTATAGGAGGTTGTTGTAAAGTTCGAAAAATTTATGCTATTAAAAATATAAATGATCCTATAAATAAAGGTATTTTATTATCAAAAAAGACTTTAATTAAAAATATGAAAATTGATAATATAATTTCAGGTCTTGAAGATTATAATATTATTGTTCCAAATACATTAAATAAAAATATAAATTTAGTTGATTTAGGAAATACTTTAAATCAAGATAATAATAATCAATCAAATATAAAAGAAAATAAAATTAATAAACCATCTAATAAAAAAAATGAAAATTTAAATAATTTAAATGATGAGGAAAAAAATGATTTAAATAGTAATAATAAAAAAAAGGTTAAATTAGCTGATACATTAAAAAAGAAAACAAAAGATAATTTAAAATTAATGAAAAAAATTCCAGATTTTAATGTATTAAATAATCAAATTCAATTTAATGAAAAAGTAGGTATTAAAAATAAAAATTCTAACAATAATAAAATATCAGAAAAAAATACAATAAATAAAACTAAAAGTGGGCCAAGCAAATTAAATAATCAAGATAATAAAAAAGATAATTTAATAAATAACCAAAAAGAAATAAATCAAAATCAAAATAAATTTAATAAATTTGGTTTATTTGATGCAAATAATTTATTAAAACCTTCAACATTAAATGAAAGTATAGAAGAAATATATGATTTAAATGAAAATCCATTAGCAGAATCAATTATGGTAAAATCTCCTGAAATAAATACAGTAACAAATATAAAAAATGAAGATATAATTCATATTGATAAACAAAATTTTAATAGTATAATTAATACTCAAAAATTATTAAATGATATTAATAATCAACAAAAAAATGTAAATAATGAATTTTTAAATACTGAATTTTTTGATAATTTACAAATTGAAGATTTAAGAGAAAATTGTAATAATGAAAATAATAGACCTTATTCTCCTCCTATTGGAAAAATGATTCCTGTTTCTACTAATGATAATAAAAGAATTGATATTAATAAAATGAATTTTAATGATAGAGATTTAAATCCTCTTATAAATTCATTAGCAAGTATTACAAGTGTTTCAACTAAATTAAATAATAAAGCAATTCAAAATTATGATAATTTAATTTATGATGAAAAAATTGGAAAATACTTTGATCCCATTACAAATATTTATTATGATATAAAAAATAAGGAAAATAAATAATGTAATATAAATAATATATTTTATAAAAAATATATAATTAGTAACATAAATTCTTTTAAAATATATTTAAACTATTTAAATATTTAAAATCAAATTTTATTTATTACTATATTCATAAGTCTTATTCCAAGAAATAAGAGCAATTCCTCTTTGATACCAATCTTCATTAGATAATTCACTTTCATTTTTAATATAAACAGAAAATAATAAATTTTTCCTCATAGTATTTAAATAAACAGGAATAGGAAACATATCATTCATATTATTATCATCTTTAACAGACCATTTAATCATAAAAGGTGGTAATTGACAGAATAAATTATCAGTCATAATTAATTTATTTTGTTCATAATTCCATTCAGCACCTTCTATACATAATCCTTTAAGAACATAATTAGTATTTGGAATTTCTGATATTGTTTTAGGTAATTCAACACTTAAAACTAATTCATCTAAAGGAACTTTTAATTCTTGTGCTACACTTTGTCTTGTTGCAGTTAAATAAGCTTCAGGGAAAATTAAACCTCCTAACCAAAGAGAACTTTTACCATAATCTCTTTCTTTAGTAATTTTATTTAATTGTTTAATTCTATTTCCAAAATCTAAAATCCATTCTGTAACATTTAATTCTAAAGTATTATATATTTGCCATGATTTAGGAACAGAATCATTAAACATATTTTTAGCAACTTCTCTTAATTCATTTGTTGATTTAATATCACCTTTACACATACTTATTAATTGTGATAAATCATCTCTTACTCTAATTAATAATTTACTAGCAATACCAACTTCTCTTTTTAAAAATCTAAATATTGGATCATTATTACTATTTTCATTTCCTTCAAGTAAACTTACTTCTTCTGGTAAATTCTTAAGTAATTGTTCACTTTTTTGTTGTACACTAACTAACCAACTTACAGTTTTTTTCTCACCACTTCCACCACTTGATAATTCCTCATCTTCAACACCTTGTATTTTATTCATTTCAGTTATGAATCTTCTAGCTGCTGTTTCTCTTACTAATTTTTCTGCATTATTTGGTAATCCACTCCATTCTGGACTTTCAACTGGAGGTAATTGATTAATCCAATCAATATATCCTGCATTATTTCTTTTTTCTGGTACTGTTAATATATTTGCATTTGTATTTGAAGTTTTATATAAAGGATAATTTATTTCATAAGTTTTTTCATTGAAGTATAAATTAACAAGACTTTCTAAAATTTTCATATCATATTCATTATCAATTTTACCACCATACATTGATTGATGAATTATAGTTCTAATTGCATCCCAAGGAATTTTACTAGGATCAATATTTGATTTATCTTTACCATGAATATTAATCCATTCATCAATAGCATCTAAAGCACATCTTTGATCACTTTCATTAAATTCATAAAACTTACTCCAACCAATAGGAACATATCTTAATCTCTCACCAATTACAGCATGGAACCATGCTAAAAGGAAATGAAGTCTACATCTTTCAAGAGGTGGTTTTTCACTTTTTTGAGCATTAAGTACATTAGCATAAGATCTAATTAAAGAGTGTTTAATTCCAGAAGGTAATTCAAATACAAATTTACGTGAAATTCTAAGTACATTTGCTGGGATTTTTGGATTAAATTCCATAGTTAAAAATAATCTGAAATTTGGATTTGGTTCATTTGAATATAATTTTTTCTCTAATTCATTTAACCATTGTGGTGCTAAATGTACATTTTTAAGAACTAACCATTCACCACTTTTAATTTTATTTGGGAAATTTTTTTCTACTAATTCAAATCCTTCATTACTTCCTATTGCAATTGATAAGAATTTTTTATTAAGTTGACGAGCTAAACTTTCAATTTTTGTCGATGCATCAAATCCAGGAGCACTACAAAATAGAATTGGTGATTTACAATTACTTTCTTCTTGAACGACTTTTACTAAATCTAATTCTGGGATTGTTACAAACTCATTATCAAATATTTCTTTTAGGAATGAATGGATTTTTGTCATCATTCTATCTGGTCTGAAAACTAATAATAAAATTGCTTTTATTAATTCATCAAATATTAATTTATCTTGTTCATTTAATTTTTCTCTTTCTTTTTCTAAAAATGTTAATGGGATTGAATTTTCTGCTTGGGGATCATTATAGAAATTAATCCAGTTTTCAGAATTTGAATTTATATCATTATATAAATCTTTGAATGTTTCATTTTTTATTAATTCACTTATTTGTTTTCTTTGATTTAATGTTAATTTACCACCAATTATTGATGAACTTATATCTGAAGCATCATTCATTATATTTGAATTTATTTTTAATAAGAGATTTATTTCATTTTTAAATTTATCTCCTAATCTTATTTGAGCTAATCTCATTGCAAAAATTAATACATCTTTATTTAATAAAGAATAACCGACTCTATGATAAATAATTTTAAATAATTCAGAAATAATGAAATTTTGTCTTTCAATATATTTATTTTTAGCAATTTCTTCCAATTTTTCACTTTTAATAACGAAATTAAGAACATCCATAAAGAAAGCAAGTGAAAATTTATATAAATAAAAAATAGTATCTAAAGAATCTAAAGCAAAGAAAATTCTAGAACTCATAGTAGCAATAGGCATATATTCATTCATAGTAGTTTCCAATTCTCTCATAATATCTTCAGATTTACTAACTTCAATACTAATATCATGTGATTTTTTCTTAATTTCTTCTAATCTACTCATAACTTTATCATTTTCTAATAAATTACCTTCACTATTTAAAGCAGTTAATAAATCTTCTTCTAATTGTCTTAATTGTAATTTAAAATCTCTTTGTGCTTTAACTAAATCTTCTTTTGCTTTATTAACTTCTGGTCTTTCGCTTTTTAAAATAATTGATAAAACTTGATTTTGAAGTGAAGAAGGTGTAATTGTGAAATTTAAGAAAGTAACTCTTGAACAAAGATCAGGTGTAAAATGACAAGATGAATCTCTAGTAACCATAAACATATTAAATGTTAATGAAAAATCAATTTCTTGATCTCCAATTCTAATTAAATTTCTACCTCCTTGTTTATGAATTTCTTTATTTAAAAGTGAATTCATAATAGGATCAATTTTTTCAACATCTTGTACTAAAATAGGATAACCAAATCTCAAAGCACTTTCTAAAGTTTTTAAGAAATTAGAATCAGTAAATGAAGTAGTATTTAATTTTTTAGATTGATAAAATATTTTAATAAATTCAGTAGCTTGTCCTGCAGGATCAATAATTAAAGGATATCTATTAAATCTTTGAAGTATTGTTGCATTTTCAGTACAAATATTATCAGCTGGTAAAGAACATTTTTGCCAAATTACTTTATCATTTGGTTTTGTTAACCATTCAACTTCATCTAAATCATTACTACAAATTATATCATGTTGCTTTAAAATATCTCTTGCATTTTCTCTTAAATATTTTCTATAATATGCATCGTAAAATCCTATATATGCTAAAAATGATGATGATAAAAATGTATCTCCTAATAAATTATTGATGTGGATTTTAAATTCATTCATTTGTTCACTCCATCTATTTTTTTCTGAGGATAAATTTTCTAATAATTTTTCAGATCTTTCAACTTTATTTTTTACTTCTTCCATATCAGTTTTAATATTATTACTTTCAACAACTGATTCATCATAATTTACTTTTAATTGTGCTATATTTGTTTCTAAATCTTGAATTTCTTTAGCAATTGTATTATATTCATTTTCTAATTTTTCAGCTTGAACAGCAAGTCCCTTAATTTCATTTTTAAGAGGTTCCATTTGATTATTAATAGAAGAACATTCAACAGTAGATTGAATCCATTCAGCAAGTAAACCAACTTCTTTAAAAGCACTTGATATTGTATTAATATCCCAATGATTAGCAGGATTATTAATTTCCTTTTTAATAATTTCTGTTACTTTTTCACCTAAATCTTCAGCTCTCATATTTTTAATTGTTGAAATAAAATCTTCTTTCATAATACATGAACGAATACCATTCCAATCAATAGTTGATACAACTTTCTTTTGAGAAACAGATAAATAAATTATTGCTGTTAATTTAAGTGCTGTTCTAGTATTTTCAGTTTCTTTTCTTAAACCTTTTAATGCTGCTACACTCTTCGGTGACATATTTCCTATTGCTGCTTTTGCAGCTTCCATTTTTGGTACAACTGTTGATAATTCATATTCTACTTTCTTTTGTCTTTCTGCTATTTGGGATTTCATTTCTTCTACTTTTATTCTTTGTGATTCTGCTTTTTCTTTACTTTGACGAGCTTTTTCTGTATCTTCCATAATTTTTTCAAATTTAGCTTTTGTTTCTACTTGTTTTTTATCTAATTCTACTTTTTTAACTGCTAAACTTTGTTTAAGTTCATTTACTGTATTTTCTGTTTCAATAATTTTTTGAAGACCTTTATTAATATGTACTTGTTGTTCATTTAATTCCTCATTTTTTTCTTTTTGTAAATTTATAAAATGTTTAATAAAATCAAGGAAATCTCTTGGAGTAATATAATTAAATTTTTTAGCATTTTTCATTAATTTATCATTTAAATCTTTAATAACCATATGATAAGAAGTAATAGAATCAACAATTAATCCATGCATTGATTCAGAATCTAAACCAGGTTTATTGAAATTTTCATTTCTACATTCAACATATTCAGTCAATTTATTTGCTACTTGATATAAACCATCTCTTGACCAATCACCAAACCAATCAATAACACATCTATTATATAAAGCAGGAGATGATGCAGCCCTATTACTGAAATCAGGTGATAATGGATTCATAGTAAAAACAACATGAAGATTTCTTTGAACACCTTTTATAAATGCTTTATAAATTTCTTCTTCAGTATCAGCAGCTTTTTGTTCTTTTAATATAAATTCTTTGGCTGAATTAATTAAAGAAATATATTCATCACCTTCAAATAAACCTGGTACTTCACCAGAAGCAAGTAAAGCATTCATTCTTTCTAAGAAAGCAGGACCTAAAACATTACTTTCATCAAATATAAAACATATTTTTTCTCCTTTACAACCAGCCCTTTTCATAATTGAACGTAAATCAGCATCAAAATCAGCAACACCATAATTTCTTCCTGCTTTAATTTGAAATACTGTTAAATTATTCATCCAAGCTACAAAACGTGAAAGTGTTGTTTTACCAACACCACTTTGACCTACTAAAAGTAAATGACCAATTGGTTGTTTAAGTACTCTATCAATTCTAAGAATATGTTCTAAAACTGAATCAAATATTACAAGTGGAACATCTAATTCTTCTTCATAAAATATTTTTAGTTTGCCTTCAATATTTTTTATCAATTCATCTTTATCACATGATACATATAATTTATTTATTAAATTAGTAAATAATATAGGACGAGCTAAAGCATTTGGTGTTGATGTAGCAAAAAATTGACCACCTATTTTATCAACTAATTGATCACACCATTGTTTTTCATCATCTAAAACTAATCTATCTTGGAATAATCTTAAAGCTTCATGTGCCCATAATCTAACTAAATCATCTAAATTATCCATGGACTCAATTGATTCATTTAAAGCATGTTTCCATCTTGTAAGTTCTCTCGGTGAATAAATATAATGTGGTTGTATATCAGGTGTATAATGAGTTTGACATTGAGTATAAAATTCTACCATTGCATCAGTTAAAGCTTCTGAATATTGATGTAATTCTGAAGGTCCTTTTCTTAAAAGTGCTCTATTGAATGTACCATAAATTTGTTTTAGAGAATCTTTACCTGGGAAATCTACATATAATAATGGGCAATGACGAAGGAAACGATTATTAAGTGGATGTCTACCTACATCAGTTGGTGGATTACATGCTCCTACAAATTGAATCCTTTCTAATTTAATCCATTGTTTATCTAATGGACGCCAATAACCATTTTGTTCTGTTATTTCTCTTAAGAATGTTATTACAACTTGAGTTGAATATTTATCCATTTCAGGAAGGTTGATTTCATCACAGAAAACCACTAAATATTTATTACTTTGCTTAGGTCTTAAAATAATTCCATTTGAACTTTTAACATATTCACAATAATGGTCAAATGTTTTTAATATTAAATCAGGAGTTGTACTTGATGAAAAGTTAATAAATACCATTTCAAAATCAGTTAAAATTTTAAGAGTTGCCATTAAAGTCATAGTTTTTCCAGAACCAGGAGGACCACAAAGAATAAAAGGTCTATGTTCACTAATCCAACTACATAAAATTTCTTGATGTCTAACAGTATCAACAGTAGGAATAACAACATCAGCATCAGATACTTTAGAAGGTTCAATATCAGTATTAGGTACTTTCATTTTCCAAGGTTGCCAAGCATTATCACCTCCCATTTTAACTTCATAATCAATCATTGCAAAATTATTATCATTTGGGAAATCAATTTCAGAAGTAAGAGTTTTTAATGTATTTGAAAATTCAGTTCTATTTCCTAAAGAAAGTGAACCACCAAATCCCCAAATAATAGAAACAACTAACCATTTACTCATATAAGTAAATATTTGATCATCTGTAAATGGGAATTCATTATGATTATCATTATATTCAATTATATTTGATGTACCTTTTCTAAGTAGAGCAAACATTGATTCAATCACTCTTATTTTTGTAAAGTCCATTATATGATTATATTTTTCAACTTCATCTAAAGCTTGTTGTACAAAACATCCTGGTTCAAAGAATGGTTTAAGTGCTTCAACAGCTTGATGTCTAACTTGACTTTCATCATCATTTTCATTTTTATTTTCAAATTTATTTTCTCCACCACTTTGATTACTTAAATAATTCATAGAATCATCATAATTAGCTTGAGTTAATCTTTTTAAATAATGACTAAACATCATATCAGTAGTAACAATATCTTCAGAAAACCAAACCATACCACAACGAGATACAGTAGCAAGAGTTGCATATTTTAAACTTTCAACTTCAAACATAATTCTTACATTAGGAGGAATTTGTAATCTATCACCATGAGGTAAAGTTAATAATTTATTATCATCTAATACTGAATTTAAATTCTCAGCCCATTCAGGATCAACATCTCCATCAAAAATAATCCAATGTGTTTTACTACTTTCACCTCTTTGATTATCTAATATTTTTCTTAAAGTTCCTGTGAAAACACCATCAGTCCAATCTAATGTTGTAGGATCTAATTTACCATATAAATTATCTTTATTTACTGCTTTAGGATCAATTATATATGATTCTCCTTTAACTCCATCTATTAATTGAAGTGCTTCTAATAATATTTTCCATGCAGCTGATTTTCCTGTTCCACTTTGACCAACCATCATTACACCATGATGCATTTTTTGAATTGAGTATAATTGAATTATTTTGTTTATAAATTTTTCTTCTGGGAGTAAATTTCTTATTTTACATAATTCTTCTATTTTATTTCTTAATACATCTTCTTTTACTTCTTCTATTTGACAATCTGGGAATACACCAATTAATAATGAATGGAATAAGGATATATCTTCAGATACTAATTTTGGTATTAAAGTATCACAAACTGATTTTAATAAAATATTTTGTTCCCATTGTTCAATTGGAATATCTTCATTTTTATGAGTTTGCTTCCTTTCTGAATCTTCCCTTCTTTTCAAATTACCAGCATTTACTAATACACTTTTTAAAGCTCTTAAACCAAAATCATAATGACTTTGACTACTTAATTGATTAAAACATAATTCAAACAAAGAAACCATTTTAGAAGATAATCTTTCAGCAGTTTTATAACCTTGACTAAATAATGTAACTTGAGCAATCATATCTTTATCAGGTTTAACCATAGCCATTTGTCTAAATAATTGTTTTAAATTATCTGGTAATTGACTTCTACCAGCATAACCAGGATTCATAGTAACAAAAATTCCCATTTGATGATTTAATTTAATAATCTTACCCATTAAATCAATAGTTTTTGCATATTCTCTTAAACCTAATTGAATAATAAGAATTTGTTGTGAAACAGCAGATAAAATTCTTTCTTCTAATCTGTTAAATTCATCAAAACAACCCCAAGCACCAACTTGACATAAACCAACAAAGATACGTTCCATTGCTTTATTATCGAAATTTTCATCACAATTAAATACTAAAACAAAACGACCTAATTGACCACCAAGTGCTTTTACTGATTCAGTTTTACCTGTACCAGCAGGACCAAAAGGTGCACCTCCTAATCTAAAATATAAACCTTGAGTTAAAGTCAAATAACATCTATCAGTTAAAGGTGTTTGAATTAATTTCTCAGCAACACCTAAATATTCAAAACCATAATCAAAAGAAGCATTTGACATTTTAATTTGAAGTCTTTTTAATACATCTTGTGTTTTTGGATAAAAATAAAATCTCATATAATATAACCATTCAAATGCATTTACATCAGAAACTTCTTTAGATTCAAGTAATCTAACAACATCTCTTTGATGTACCAATTCTGTAATTAATTGTTCTAATTTTTTTCTCATATCTACTTTAATATCTTTTAATACTTGATCTGATAAAGCACTTAACATATTATTAATAACATTTTCTTCATCTTTCAATTGGAAACCATCAGGTAATGAATGAAGTGTTTTTTGCCCTGTTAAAGCACATTCAATACTAGCACTCCATAAAACTTGAGAAGATAAAACTGTAATTTGAGCAGGATATTTTCCAATCCAAGCAATAAAGTCATCTACCTTATTAATATAATCCATTTCTGAAATTTCTAATACTGCATTTTCTAATTTTGTTGCTAATGTAAAATGCATTTGATCTTCTACTTTAGTTAACCATTGATATACAACTGGATCATCTGAAATTTTAACAGTTTTTACAAATGGTACTTCTTCAAATTCTCTGCTTACCATTCCAGTCATTTCATTACCATCTTCACATAACAATGAATTCATTCCTGCAAACATTTTATTAAAATGACGTGTTATTTTTATTACATCTTTACTATTACCTATAATTTCAAGTAAATCTTCATCACCAATGAAATAAAAACGAGCAAAATTTTGTCTTTGTTTCTCAAGGAAATTATATAAAGCTTTTTGAATACGTTCTAATGCTGTTTTTATTTTTTCTTCTAAAGTACTTTTTAAATTTGGAATTTCCATAACTTTAAAAATTAATGGTTTATTTGAAACTTTTTTCATTAATTGTGTAAATTCACTATCAATTGATTTAAATTTATTATAATCAGCAGGTAATTCATTCATTATATCAGCACTACCAAAAAATATACCTTCTAAATAAACCCATTTTCTTTGAATATCAACCCATTCATTAAATAATAATCTTATTTTTTCTAATTTATCTTTTGATGGTTCTATTAAATCTTTAAATACACCATAATAAGGAGAATTTGACATTGATTGAAAACTATTAATATGTTCATCTAATTTTGTAAATAAATCATCCCATCCTTTTATTAATTTACATTTATCTTTATAACGAACCAATTCAAGTTCATATTCTTCCCAAAAATCTTTTGATTTTTTTATATAATTTTCTAAAACTAATTCACCAGTTGCTTGATTAATAATTTCATATAATTTCTTATTTTTCTTTTCTAAATCACAATTCCAAAAATCATCTAATATTAAATCATTATAATTTTTTTTAATTTGCAACAATTTTAAAATCTTAGGCCAATGCCTATCAGTTTTAATAGCATCAGTTCTTAAATCAGAAATAATATTATTTTCTTTCTTCATTTGATTTAATTTCTTAGTTACAATATCAGTTGCTTCATAACCTCTATATTTACCAGGTAAATTTGCTAATTCATTAATAGCTTCTTCAATATCTTTTTTAATTTTTTCTGGATTTACAGCAACAAAAAGAGTATCTTTATGAACTTCAACTTTACTAAAAATATTATTTAATACTGACCAAACATCTCTGAAATTAGTAATATTTTCTTCAATTGGATTTAATCTATTTTTATCAGTTATATCCATATTTAATAATTCTTTAGCTTTACAATTTCTTTCATAGTCATCTTTTACATTTAATAATTGATTATTTGCTTCACTTATTATTTTCAATGCTTCAGATGGTGTTCTTGCTTTCTCTGGATTTTTTTCATTCCAAAAGTTTTCTAATTTTTTTATTTTATCATTCAATCTACTTTCATCTGCTTTTATTCTAGCTTCTAATGTAGGTAATTGATCTTCCATTAATTTTGTTTTTTTTTCTAAAATCTGCTTTAATTTTGACCATTCATTTTCTACTTTATCCATATCAATAAATTCATTTGTAAAAGAATATTTTTGTTTATCTAATATATTTTTACAATTTTTATATCTTGTTAATTCTTCTCCCCATTTTTTCATATTTTTTTCTATTTCTTGAATATCTGTTATTATTTGAATTAAATCATTATCTGGATTATCAAAATTACAATTTTCCAATTTTGTTCTTGCATTTGTAATAATATTGAAAAATGATTTTAAATTTTCATTTGTAGTATCAGCAAATTTATTCATAATTTCATTATGCCATGCATCATATTTACCAATTACTTTTGATTGAACTGCACTATAATTAATACAAATAGCCCCAAAAATTTTTTCTGATTCAGAATTATCAAAAGTCTTTCTTTCTTCTTTTAATTCAATCATTAATTGTTGCCATTTTTCCATATCATCACCTAATTTATCAAAAATAGTTTTAGGTTGAATGTCCCATAAAACTTGATAAGATAACCAAGTTTTAACATAATCTTCACATTTAGAAAATTGTTCTTCAATCTCTTTATAAGTATTTCTTAAAAGTTCTGCATCAATTAATTTTATAATATCACGATAAGTAGTTTCTTTTTCATAATTAACTTCTTTTTTAGTAATAATTCTATAACTTAATCTCTTATTAGATAATATAATTGCCATAGCTTGATTTAATTGATTATACCAAAATTCTCTTGATTCTTGTAAAGAAGGTTGAATATTAATAACTTGATCAGTAATTTTTATTTTTAGTGGTTCACATTCATTTAATAAAACTGCACTTTCTAAAGGTTTAGGTGCTTTAAATTCATCTATCCAAGTTGTGATAACTTGTTCTAATTTTTTTATTAAAATTGCCTCTAAACGAGAATCAATTTCTTTAATCCATATTTTCATATTTGAACATGTTACTATTTCATCAATTATTTTTTGGATATTATGTATTTTTTCATTTATAAAATTTTTTTCTAAAGGAGATTTTTGAATTTGTACAAATAATGATTCAATTTCTCCTATTTTTGTTATTAAATCACGAACTGTTTCTTCAAATGATGATACTTTCTCACATATATCTTTTGTGAATTTATCTAATTTTGGAAAATTTGACCAAGTTGTTTGTACATTTGCTTTTATTATTTCTTGAATATCACTTTTTTGTTTTGCAATTAATTTTGTTATTTTTGGTTCACTTTTAATTTTTTCACAACAATTATTAAATGTTCTAAAGGCATCTCCTAATGCAATAGCAAAAGGATAATTTGTTTTATTTTCCATTGAACGAGATACTACAATTGATGGTACTTGTTTAAATTTTTGAATTAAACGAACTTCTTGAAATAAATCAACTAATTTTGGATCAAAATTAACCCTAATTTCATATTTATTTTGTTTTTTTTCTATTAAATATAATTTATCTAAATTATAATTTGATGAATCTAATTGAATAACAGAATTACTAAATTTATCTAAATCTTTTGATTTTTGATTTGAATTTCCAATTATAAAATCAATAATTTCTTTTAATTTTTTCCCATTATTTGAACTTTCCCAATTTTCACCTAAAATAACTTCAATTCTTTTTTTATAAACATTAGCTTTTCTATTAAATTGATGGTACCAAATAGTTTTTCCACTTACATCAGGAATACCTTTAATTTTACTCATTAAAGAAGCAGAATCATTTTCATATCCACTTAATAACTTATCTCTTAAATCTACTAAATTTTTTTCAATTGATTCAATAATTTGAGTTTGATATTCTTGAATTGCATTTTGTACTCTTGGTCTTTTCATTAATTTAGAAAATTTATTAAATATTTTAAATTTATCATTAACAGTTTCTGCACTTGCTAATTGATCACTAAGAGAATTTGATATTTGACTTTCTATTTTTTCAGTGACTTTAAAATATTCATTTTTTGCATTAACCCAATTAATTTCACCATTTTTAGATAAGTCTAAAATATTAATTTCTGACATTTTATCATATGCATTTTGAATTTCTTTTATTAAATTATTATTATTTTCTGTTTCATTTCCACCATTTAAACTTGTTGTGATTTCTATTAAATTTTGATGTTCTACTCTAAATTTTTTTAATTCTTTTAATCTCTTTTTTAAATTATCATGTTCAAATCCTTTTGGATATGTTATTAAACTTTTTTCATTTCTGAATTTTATTATTACAGAAATTTCCTTTTTTATTTTTTCATATTCATCATCCCATTCTTTGAATAATGTCTTACATTCTTGATATAATTTTATAAAATCTGGATATTTCATAATCATTAATTTATTTCCTAAAACAATAATTAAATGTGAATTTAAATCTCTAGAAATAACTTCAATTAAATTAACCATTCTCTGAACAGGATACCAAGAAATTTTCATTTTATTTTTAATATGTTCAAAAATCTTTTGTAAATATATAGTAATATCAGGAATTTTATTAGAAACTAACAAAGGTGAAATTGGTAATTCTTTTAATAATGAATTATTAAATTCTACTTTCTTAATAGGTTCATCTAATTTAGAATCTTCTTCAAAACTTTTAGTAATAAAAAACTTTTTAGCATTAGCAACCAAACCTAAAGTAATTTTTACTTCAGGGGATTCAATTTGTAATTTAACATTTTTTAAAGTAATTTCATAATCTCTCCAAAAATTAATTTCATCCATTGTATCACCTTCATAAACATTTCTTTCAAATTTAGTTAAACTACTTATATCAGCTTTCCATTTATTAATAATTTCACTTAATTTTGTTATATAATCATCATTACAATTTTTAGCTAATTCCTCAATTGAAGGTTCTTTCCCTGTTTTATTTCTTATTTCATCTATTTTTTCTTTTAAACCTTTTTCAGTTTCTAATTTTACAATTGGAATATTTGAATTTTTTTGAGCTTGAGATAATGAAATTACTAATTCATTTATATTTTTTTTTACTGTTCTAATCGCATCTAAACGAAGATTTTGAGTATCATTTTTTTCACTTAATTTCTTATCTGAAAATGAATTAAATAAAGGATAAAATGCTGTTTGAATATAATTTTGCATATTTTGAAATATATTATTGTCTATTCCTTCACTTGAAAAATTTAATACTTGTAAATCTTTTTTTATTGTTTTTATATTTGTTATGTTTATATTTGGAGATTTTTTTATAAATATTATTGTTGATGTTTTAATTGGACGATATTGAAGTTCAAATTCTAAATAAAGTTCTTTTGAGTCTTCGTCATTTGATTCATTTTCATTTTTTGTTATTGCAAGTAATTTTAAATTTGGATCTATTGAAAATTTTTTTACTAAATTTAGATGATTTTGTTCATTTAGAAATGATATTAATTTATCTTTATCAATATCAATCATTAACATTGATAAATTAGAAATGTATTCTATTAATTTTGGAATATTTACTTCTATTTCTGAATTTTCTGTTTCTGTATTTACAACACGTTCTATTCCTTCAGACATTTTAATATATATATTTTTTAAATTTATTTTTTTGGATATTTATATTTATTTTTTTTTAAATTATTTTTTTTGAAGTTATAATTTTTTTTTTTCATCTATTTTTTTTATATTTGAAAATAATTTGATTTGTATTTTAAATTTATATAAAGTATTTAAATTCAATATGGAAAATAGTCAAAATGTAAATAATCAATATAATGATATGAATAATATTGAAACTATAATGAAATTAATGCAAGCAAATCCAATAATGAATTCAAATAATGGAATAAAAGATCAAAAACAAATGTTAGAAGCTTTTATATTATTTCAAAAATTTATGAATATGAATCAAATGCTTGATAAACAAAAGGAACTTTTGAAAAATGAAATCAATAAAAATGAAAATCAAACTTCTCAAATAATTAATAATCTTAATAATAAAATAATAATAAATAATGATAATAATATAAAAGAAATTAAAAAAGAAGAAAAAATTGAAAATAAAAATATAAATGAAGAATTAAATAAAGAAAATAACCAAAATATTAAATTAGAAAAGAAAGAAACAAAACCAAGAATAAAAAGAGGAGAAAATAAAAGTTTAGATTTTGAAAAAAAAGAAGAAATTAAAGAAACTAAAAATGAAAATATTGAAGAAGTAAAATTAAATCCTCAAC
>Ga0256407_10003945_pt1 | contig 25501 bp, 24 predicted proteins | sample RumenRJG_04DNA_FD_193489 | JGI IMG/M metagenome (GOLD analysis project Ga0256407, IMG submission 193489) | Bovine rumen microbial communities from Lethbridge, Alberta, Canada - RJG_04 | ecosystem: Host-associated > Mammals > Digestive system > Stomach > Rumen | place: Canada: Alberta... | reverse complement strand
TGTCAACGGACATGTGCCGGTATTCCAGAGCGGACAGTATGCCAACTTCTACCTGAAGATCGGCGAAAGCGTGCTTACAAGAGCCTACTCGATCTCTTCGGCACCATATGAAGCAAGACAGGATGACCCATATTTCGAGATCACGATCAGAAGCAACGTGCCTTACCTGGTACCTGACTGGTTCCTCGAGAACGTAAAGGTCGGCTCGACCATCACGGCAGCACTGCCTTTCGGCCAGTTCCTGTACGAGCCACTCCGCGACTCCGATCACGTCATCGGCATCGCAGGCGGATCGGGCATCACGCCTTTCGCCTCAATGGCCAAGGAGATAGCTCACGGCAAGCTGGATATTGACCTGACCATACTCTACGGATCGGTCAATCACACAGACATCGTCTGCGGCGAAGAGCTCGCAGCAGCCGAGAAGGCCTGCCCTGACAAGATCCATGTCGTGCACATAATGTCTGACGATAATGAATGGGACGGCGAGAAGGGATTTGTCTCTAAGGAGATCATCGAGAAGTATGCTGCAAAGTTCGGCGGCATGACTCCGGATACCGACCCGTCACAGGGCCCTTCCTACTTCTTCTGCGGACCTCCGGTAATGTACTTCATGGTAGAGAAGATCATGAAGGAGATGAATGTCCCTCTGAGAAGATTCAGACATGACGCAGCGGCACAGCCGGGCATCAAACTGATCCCGGGATTCCCGATGGACGAAGCCGGCAAGACCTATAAGATCACCGTTATGCGCGGCATCCACGAGGACATCATCGACGCAGCAGCAGACGAGCCTGTAGCTGTAGCACTCGAGAGAGCAGGCATCCCTATCGACACCCACTGCAGAGGCGGCGAGTGCGGATACTGCAGATCCCAGCTCCTCGCAGGCGACATCTTCGTATCGCCTATAAGCGACGGCCGCAGAGCCATGGACAAGGAGCTCGGCTGGTTCCACGCCTGCTCCGCATACCCGATGTCCGACCTGAAGATCAAGATTCCGATCATATAATGAGTACACGGATCTTGTATATCCCGACACAATAACAAAGAATTGACAAGGTGTTTCATCAGGAGCCTTGTCAATTCTTCTTTTTGATCACATCAGTATAGGTTTTTCACATCAATCAAGCTGCAGCCGGGCAAAAGCTGTTCAGAAGCAAAAGAAAAAGGCACACTCCGGACTGAATGGATACGAAAAGCCCTTATGCATGCCTTATTCCTAAAAAGGAATCTTCATTTCCACGGAAGCTGATCAATTCCGCCCCGTGGAATGTGGTAATACAATATATTGTTTTAATCGGGAATGCAAGTTTTTTCTTGATTTATTTGTCTGTTTCAGTAAAAACCCGCCAGCCGGACATGTGATCTGACATGTACAGCAGGCGGGGATTCAGTTTCTTTATACTGCCGCATTCTGACCGCACGCGACACTTACTCAGCGCTTACAGCATTACTTCACTCTTTTCCATGCTCCCTGCGATGAGCCTGTTGAGCCATTTTGCAGGCTTGTGCAGCACCAGTCCAAACACCGCCGCTCCTATGAAGAACAGGCAAAGCGCACCCATGCACCTCGCATAGGTGTGGCCGTATGTGCCGGCGATGCACTCACGCATAGCGTTCATCGAGTATCTGAACGGCATTGCCGGATACAGGATCTGGAATACACGCGGAAGAACTTCGACAGGATATGTTCCGCCGGAGCCGGCTACCTGCAGCACCAGGATTATTACTCCTGCGCCAAGTCCTATGTTCTCAAGAGCAAATACAAGTGCATAATTGATCATCATGAACACTATTCCGTTCATGCATGCCTGAAGGACGAACAGTACAGGATGCTCACACTGAATTCCGACATAGAGGAGGTCTCCGAGTGATACTATCAGAGCCTGTGCGAGTCCTATAAACAGATACAGTCCGTATCTGCCGAAGAACCTCTCGTCCATCTTAAGATTCTGAAGGTCATCTCTCTTCTTCACCTGCGTCTTGATCAGCACGGCCGTCAGCAGCGCTCCTACCCATTGAGCGAGCACAGTGTAGAACGGCGCCATTGCCGATCCGTATGTCTCAATCGGATAGATGACTTCAGTCTTCATCTTAACAGGGGATGCAAGGTACTCAGCAACAGCTGTTTCGTCATTGGCGAGTATGTCATTCACATCATTGAGCGTCTGATTGCCTGCAATGCGGTTGAAAATCTCTGCCAGTGCATTGACTCCGTTCTGCATGTATCCGAGCGAGGCTTCTGTGCTGGCAAGACTGCCCTGCAGCTTGCTCAGAGAGTTATTGTATCCTTCAAGGATGTCACCCAGTCCGCTTAGGTCACCCGACATTCCCGACAGAGTGCTCCTGACATTGTTCACGGACTTTCTTGCATTGGCAACTGCCTGGTCCAGTCTCTGGTCGAGATTCTGTATCTCCGCAGTACTGATGGCATCGATCTGCTTTCTGGTGTCTTCGATCTTCTTGCTTATATCATCGACTTCCTGACGCTTCTCATCCCAGGACTGCTCTTCTATCTTCTGCTGAGCCTCAAAGTCCTTCTGAATCGCCTCGATACGCTCCCTGGTCTCCCTGAACTGATTTGCCAGTCCCGTGTAGCCGAGATCATTGAGATACTTCTCAGTCCTTTCTGCCGACTGACGCATATCCTCGAGCATGACCTGATGGTCAGGCAGCAGGCTGTCCACATACTCATTGAATGTGATCGCGTCCTTGATCTTGTCCGTCATCTGCTGATTGATCGTTTCGAGGTCCTTGTCGAGCTGGGATTTCTCTTTCTCAACAGCATCCTTTACCGCCTTGTCGGCACTGGCATCCGTCTTAGGGATGGTCTTCTCTGCGCTGTCAAGTATCTCAGACTGATTGTCAACGACTGTCTCTGCACTTCCGAGAAGGTTGTCAGAGACCTTCATCAGGCTGTCTGCAGATGCAGCGAGCCCCTGGACTGCGTTCAGCATGACAGCACAGTCATCGAGTCTTTCGTTCAGCAGATCCATCTTGTATCCGAGATCCGAGAACACTCTCTGCGGATCGTATCCGCTCGCATTGACTACCGAGGCAGCGTCAGACACATATTTTGCCAGGGTCTCGACGAAGGTCGCATTGACCTGCTCCTGCACTGCCGTCTTGGCCTTGCCCGTTATCTTAGGCGCTATCGCGTTCTTCTTCTCGTTCTCATAGTAGATGAGCTGAGGGTTCTCGAGACTTCCGCTGACAAAACTCATTACGTCCGTGCTGAAGTCTTCAGGCACTATAAGTGCCGCGTAGTAGTCTCCGGCATAAACGCCTTCAACAGCCTCTTCCTTGCTGTCAACGAATCTCCATCCTATATCATCATTGGCCTTGAGTGCATCGACTATCTTATCTCCTACATTGATCCTGAGGCCGAGCATCTCCGCTCCCTCATCTTCGTTAGCAACTGCAACGAGGATGCGGCCGGTCGCGTCGGATTCATACGGCGCCCAGTTGGAGAATATGTTGAACCAGGCATAGAGACATGGCACTATGCAAAGTCCCATTATTGTTATGATCGCCACTACGCTTGAAGTGAGCTTGCGGGCGTCGTGTTTTATTATGTTGAGGATGTTCTTCATTCCGCATCCTCCTCTCCGCCGTCTGCAGCTGCATCCGTATCAGAAAGCTCCTCTTCCCTGTTTGTCTGAGCAGACTCTTTCCTGTGAATGTCTGCATCAAAGGCTTCCTTCATTGCTGCGATTATCTCTGCAGGTACGGTCTCCTGAAGCTCTTCCATCGCCGCTTCGGCTTCTCTCACCTCTTCGAGCTGCTCCACAGCATCCTCAATTTCCATGCCCTCATCAGGACGCACTGTAGTCTCAGCCTCTGAATGCGCTTCGCTCTCATCCACGGCCGGGTCAGGTGCTGCGAGCCTCTGCTCCCTGAGTTCCGTGAATCTCTCTCTGATCCTCTCGTGCAGGTCACCGCGCCTGAGTTCAGGCCTCGGAAGGAGCTCGCCAAAATCAGCCTCGGTATCCGTAACATCCCTCAGAGTCTCTTCGATCGTGTAGTCCAGATACTCGATGCTGATAAGATATGCCGACAGCACGAACATGATGATTATCCAGATGATGAGGAAAACTACCTTGTCGCTGTCCGTCATCCAGCGGATGAATTCGAGGACAAAAGGCAGGATGATCAGTATGATTATCCCTCTCCTTATACGTTTCTTGTTGCTCTGATGCAGCATCTCGCCGCGGCCGAGAAGTTCGGTGTAGAGCTCTTCGTACTTCCTGTTGTTATTGACAGTCATCAGAGCACCTCCGTTTCTTCGATCTTCTCAGTCACGAACCTGTTGAGCCCGATGAACGGACGGCGTACGATCAGCCCTATAACAACACCCAGCACAGCGAACAGCATCAGCTCCGCCAGGTATCTCCAGTAGTCGAGGCCATACGTCCCGCACAGAGCCTCACGCATCGCGTTTATGGCATACGGGAACGGGAAGAACCTGTAGATCTTGCTGAATATGACAGGCAGGATCTCGATAGGATACGACCCGCTGGATCCTGCTATCTGTACGACCATTACAACTACGACTATCGCTTTGCCCACATCGCCGAAGGACAGGGTCAGAGCATATATGAGCAATACGAAGACAAGACTGGTAACTGCAGCCGAGAACCACATCAGCCACGGATGCACCGGCTGGCAGTCGAGAAGGAATATGTCGCCCGCAACTATTACAGCAGCCTGGAGCTGTCCCATAACGAAGAACAGCAGGAACCTTCCGAAGAAGTACTGCGCCTCCGAGAGTCCCGGGAACTTCTTTCTGTCAGCATCAGTCTTCAGGATGGATACAAGGATTACCCCTCCTACCCATACTGCAAGGACTGAGTAGAACGGCGCCATCGCTGCTCCGTAGGAGGCAACCGAATATATCTCCTCAGTCTGCACATCGACAAGTGAAGAGAAGAATTTGCCGTACAGGTCGGCATCTCCGCCGAGAAGGTCTATGAGCAGTTTTACTCTTTCATCTTCCTCGGCACCCTGGACCTCTGCAATTATGCCGCCAATCCTGTCACTTGCAGTCCTGAACACCTTCTGCAGCTGCAGAAGGGACTTATCCATGTTATCGACCGTGTCACTTGTAGCATCGAGCATAGGATTGACATTGTCGAGGAGTCCCGATACATCATTGATGAACGGATCCAGCATACCGATGGTTGTATTCATGCTGTCCATCATCGCATCAAATCCCGGTCCCAGTGTCGTCTTCTGCAGAGTCCTTACTGTATCTATTGCAGCAAGCACTTCCTGTGTCCTGTCAGGAAGGTCTCCCACAGCCTCCTGTATGGACTCAAGCTGTTTTATCATCTCCTCGATCGAATTGAGCATCACGGCCTGCGAGCTTCCCTCCGGGACCAGCTGCTTTAGATCCTCAAGCTGTGTTATGATCTCCGCAGCCTGATCCTTTACAGTCTGCATGTCCTCCTGTGATACAGGATCGACACCCTGCATCGCCTCCAGCAGTTTCTCAAGCCTGTCAAGCCTTCCGTCGAGGTCAGTCATCCTCTTATCTATGACGCTTTTGACGGTCGTCATTGCCTTCTGCGCATCAGCAATATCCTTTTTCGCCTGAGCGACCGACTTCCTGTTCTTCACCCTTGTCGCATTGAGATCCTTTTCGGACTTAGTGATCGCGCTCTGCACCCTTCCGCTGTTTCCGAGGAAGGAATCTATCGCTCTGTCATATGAATCAAGAGTATCCCTGAACTGCTGCAGCTGGGATATGACATTGTCCGCCGCCTCGCCGCTGTCGAGCTGATCGGCCAGATCTCCGGTCTCGTCATATACTACGCTGAACACGGTCTCAAGGTACTTGGTATTGATATTCTCCTGCAGCGTTGAAGCCGCAGTCTCCGTGATCTTGGACGCCACGGCATTCTTCTTGGCATTTTCGTAATATGTGAGAGGTGCCTTATCGTCGAGCAGCGCCTGCTCGAAGTGGTACATGTTATATGTAAAATTATCTTCGAATATTATCGCAGCATAATACTCTCCGGAGCGGACTCCCGCGATCGCTTCATCAGGCGTGTCAGGAAACTGCCATCCGATGCTGGTGCTCTCATGCAGCTCCTCAAATACCTCATCAGCCATGTTGACATGAGTCCCGTCCTCGAGATCGATCCCCGGGTCATTCGATGCGACTGCGATCTGTATGTTCCCTGTATTGACATAAGGATTCCCGTTGGCATAGATATTTACCCACGCGTAAAGAGCCGGCAGCACGCTTATGGCGATCATTATCGCCATTGCAAAGAAGTGCTTCGACACCGACTTTACATCATTCGCAAATATCCTGAAAATAGAGCCCAATCAGCTGCTTCCTTTCGAGTACAGTGTTAATTATGCAAGTGTTCTTTCCGGGATTTCTGACCATAGGTCATAATCTGTTAAATTATATCCCATCGCTGCATTTTATACAATAATATGCCGGCTGTATACATGCTCTTTTTGAAGTTCACATTTCAGTATCCGATGTTTTTGTCCCTTGGATTTGAATGCCGGTACTTCAGATGCTAATATTTTCCTGTACTCATATTTTCAGAAAGAAGGAGAAGCATCATGCTTGAATACACAGAAAGAAAAGGAACCGGCTGCAGCAAATGGGACGGTCTTGAGGAGACCTTCGGAGCCGACGGCCTGCTGCCTCTGTGGGTCGCCGACATGGACTTCAGGGTGGATAAACACATACGCGATGCGCTTGCCGCATATATGGAGACAGGCGTATACGGATATAACACAGTCCCGGATTCGTATTATGAGGCTTTCATTGACTGGGAGAAGGACCGGCACGGTCTGGCAGTCAGGCGTGAGTGGATCAGATATTCACCGGGCGTCGTGAGCGGTTTCAATTTTGCATTGCAGGTGCTGACACAGCCGGGCGATGCTGTCATTGTAACGACTCCGGTCTACTACCCCTTCCTGCATGCTGTCGAGAATAACGGCCGCAGGCTCATATGCTCAGAACTTGTGAACAGGGACGGCCGCTACTATATAGACTTTGATGACTTTGAGAGGAAGGTCACGGAAAATGATGTCAAAGCGTTTATCCTCTGCTCGCCTCACAATCCTGTCAGCCGCGTGTGGTCCTCTGATGAGCTGAAGCAGATACTGGATATCTGCAGGCGTCATGATGTCGCTGTCATTTCTGACGAAATCCATCACGACCTCACGTTTGCAGGTGCAGTGCATACTCCGACACTGTCAGTCGCTGAGCCGGATGACCGCATCATCATGTTCACGGCTTCATCCAAGACATTCAACGTTGCTGCGCTCAGGAATTCCTTCGTAGTAATAAGGAACGAAGTAATCAGAGCAGCATGGGATAAGTTCATTGCAGGCCTCAGTATCAGCATGGGAAATCCCATGGGATACATCGCAGCTGAAGCAGGGTACAGGCACGGCGGTGAATGGCTCAGTGAAGTGAAGGACGTCATCTACGGCAACTACCTATATATAAAAGAAGAATTCGCAAAACATCTTCCCGGTGTCGTGATGACACCGCTTGAAGCTACATATCTCGCATGGGCAGACTTCAGCGCATATCTCAATCCTGAAGAGGTACAGCCTTTCATGCAGGATAAATGCAGACTCGCCTTCGATTACGGTTCATGGTTCGGCGGAGACAGGAGCGGCTCCTTTATCAGGATCAACCTGGCGACACGCAGAGAGAACATCGAAGAAGTGGTACACAGGATCACAGACAACCTGAAATAGCGTGACAGCGGGGACGGTCCTTTTGTCTTATTTTTGTTCTTTTTGTACAATTTTATAATCATTTTTTATTGATATTGACAAATTATTTGTGCCGTTTTATATTTGCTTAGGATATGTTTAGCATATGAAAAAAGTATAATCATTAATGGGGAAATAATTGTTTAATAGGAATGGAGATGACACAATGACTAACATTGAAATGATCCGTGCTTATGGACACGAACAGGTAGCTTATTTCAACAACGAGAAGGCCGGACTCAAGGCTATCATCGCACTTCACAACACTAATCTCGGACCGGCTGTAGGCGGATGCCGTCTGTGGCCTTACGAGAGCGAAGAAGCCGCTCTTTTCGATGTACTGCGCCTGTCCCGCGGCATGAGCCACAAGAACGCTGCAGCAGGAATGCCTCTCGGAGGAGCCAAGGGTGTTATCATCGCTCATCCGTCCGAGAAGACAGAGGCTATGTTCGAAGCTTTCGGCGAAGCAGTAAATACATTCATGGGCAAGTACTACACAGCTGAGGATGTAAACACAGACACCAAGGATGCTGACTACATGCTCCGCACAACAGATTACGTAGTAGGCCGCGCAGATGTATCCGGCGACCCTTCACCATTCACAGCTATCGGTGTATTCGACGGAATCAGAGCTGTTGCACAATTCATGAACGGATCAGACAGCCTTGACGGCATGACTATCGCTGTTCAGGGTCTGGGCAAAGTAGGTATGGATCTTGCAGAGAGACTCCACGCAGCAGGCGCCAAGCTGATCGTATGCAACAACTCCAACAGAGAAGCAATGAAGCACGCTGTTGAAGACCTCGGCGCTACAGAGGTAGGCAGGGATGAGATCTACGGCGTAGACTGTGACATCTTTGCTCCATGCGCACTCGGAGCTGTCGTCAATTCAAAGACCATCCCGCAGTTCAAGTGCAAAGCCATCGCAGGTGCTGCCAACAACGTTATCTACGATGATGCTGCAGGCGAAGCTCTGAAGGCTCGCGGCATCCTGTACGCACCTGACTTCATCATCAACGGCGGCGGAGTAATCAACGCAGGTCAGGAAGCATTCACAACATACGACAAGGAGAACGTACTCAAGCAGGTACACAACATCTACAACACCGTATACAGAATGCTCGAGGAGTCCAAGGCAACAGGAATCCCTGAAGGCGTGATCGCTACCAACTTCGCAGAGAACCGCATCAAAAACGGACTCGACGCAGATTAGTTAACAGAAACAATGCTGCTATAGTGCATTGGGACAATATGCAAAAGGAAAGAGGAAGAGAGAAGAGATGGATATTGAAAAACTGAAAGAAGAGATTCATAAGGCCGATAAGGACCTTGCAGATGCATTCGTCCGCAGAATGGAAGCAGTCAAGGGAATAGCAGAGTACAAGAAGGCTCACGGCATTTCCGCTGAGGATACGATCCACGACCAGCCGATCGTGGACAGCGATGCCGGATTCATTGAGGACCCTGAGATCCGTTCATATTTTGTACCTTTCCTCAAGAGTGCCCTTAAAGCAAGCAAGACCCTGCAGAATACAATGATGGCAGGACAGCGCATCGCATACTGCGGCGGCATGGATCCGAGAGACTATACAGTTGCAGGAAACGCCTTCCCGGGACGTACAAGAGTTGCCTTTCCTAACTATGCCAAGACTTATCAGGCAGTAGTTGATGGTGAGTGCGATGTATGCGTTATCCCGTTTGAGAAGAGCAACTCCGGTGAGATCGGACAGGTTCTCGACATGATGTTTACAGGAGACCTCTTCATCAACAAGGTTGTCACTGTTGAAAACGACTCCGACACAGTCCGTTATGCGATAATGTCCCGCGTAGAGAACGATACCGTTCCTGCAGGTGCAGACAACAGGTTCATGATGATGTTCACCGTAAAGGATGAGCCGGGTTCACTGGCCAAGGCTATCAGCACACTGAGCTCATACGGACATAACATGAGCATCATGCGTTCAAGGCATCTGCCTGATCTTCCATGGAACTACTACTTCTACGCAGAGGCTGAAGGCGATGTCACCACATCAGACGGTAAGAAGATGTTTGAAGACATGCAGAAAGTATGCCAGTCAGTAAAGATGCTCGGCTGCTACGAAGCAGTATAATTCCGGTTCATATCATTTAAGGATACGATCGTCAGGAGGACTTCCCCGGTGGGGAGGTCCTCTTTTATTCTGACGTGTCAAAAATGACCGTCCCCGCCGGCACAAATTATGTTACACTTGGATTGGCGGCATATGTTTTTTCACCATATGCAAAAGCGCCGCAAAATACAGTATGTTAATTCAGGAGATGATAAAATGAACAGCAATTTCAATCAGGTACCTGTCTTCAAGGACGGTCTTGCTCAGCCTGTATTCCCGTTCACTGACGGGACGACAGGCGGTTCTTATGACCCGGAGACTTCGGCAATCGTACGTTACTGTGTTTATGTAGAGTCAGACTATGACGCTGATGGTGATGGTAAGCCGGATCTTGTCAAGGCCATGATCCAGGTCCCTCGCAGTGCAGCTGAGGGAAATTATAAGGCGGCAACGGTCTTCGAAGCCCGCCCTTACTGTTCCGGCGTCAATGCCGACGGTTATGAGCACATGGAAGCAGTCGAATCAGACGAGCGCGATCCGTTCGATCTTGCATCACTGTACAGCACAGCAGCGCATCAGGCTCCGTCTTCGTACATGAGCGCACTCGAAGCATCCATGCAGGCTGATCCTGCGGACTGGCATTTCGGTTATTCCGGAAATCCGGGCGTCAGCTACTACGAGAACCTCAATAACTTCAACTACTATCTCGTAAGAGGCTATGCTGTCGTCGTCAGCTCGGGCTTCGGCTCACTCGGCTCAGACGGATTTGAATACGTAGGCTCATCCTACGAGAGAGATGCTTTCAGGGCTGTTGTTGAATGGCTCCACGGAGACCGCATCGCATATACAGACCGCAGCCGTACTACAGGAATCAAGGCAGACTGGTCGAACGGCAAGGTCGCTATGACAGGCCGTTCATACGCAGGCACCATGCCTTTTGCCGTAGCAGTAACCGGAGTGCCTGGTCTTGAGACGATCGTGCCTGTAGCAGGCATCTCGGACTGGTACAGCTTCCTCAACCAGCAGGGCGCTCAGCGTTACTGGCCTAAGGAAATGCTCATGAGCTTCCTCTCCTACTTCTGCACCAGCAGATACGGTGACCCTGAACTCCCGGATGCGGACAGGAAGGCTCTTGACGACTTCCACCGTCAGCTCGGCCTCGAGCAGCTTAAGAGCGGTTTTGACTACAGCGGCTTCTGGAAAGAAGGCAACTACACCCTTCAGGCAGATAGTATAAAGTGCTCCGCACTGATCGTACATGGTCTTCACGACGAGAACGTATCGACCAAGCAGTTTGAAATGATGCTGAAATCATTTGAGCAGGCAGGCAGTAATGTAAAGCTGGTACTTCATCAGGGTCCTCACATCACTCCTACAATGCCTAACAAGGGCTACGGCATCCTGATCGACGGACAGTTCTATGATGACGTCGTCAACCGCTGGATCAGCCACTATCTGTACGGACAGGCCAACGGTGCAGAAGACATGCCGGCTGTCCTTGTTCAGAGCAACCTTGATCAGGATGTATGGTACAGGGCCGATTCATGGGATACGGGCAAAACACTTATCCTCGGATGCTGCTCAGAGGGCGCAGGCACGATCAATACAGACTGGCAGGCTGCAGGAATCAGTCAGGACAACTTCGATGAGAAAATGTGCACCGGATCCGGCTGCATGAACAGAAGATACATGACAAAGCCTCTTGAGAAAGCCGTCACGATGCAGGGAACTGTAAGAATCGATCTCACCGCAGCACTTGCCGGCGGAAACGCTGAGACCGGATTCGATGCAGAGAATGTCAACAGCGCTGACAAGCTGAGTTTTGCCCTCGGAAGTGCCTCCGGCAGACAGGACGACCTCAAGCTTACAGTACTTCTCTGTGATCTCTCGGATGATCCGTTCGACGCGATCAAGACTACTGATCCTGAGAGGAATATCGTACCTGAAAAGCTCGTCGCAAAGGGCGGCATCCCGCTCGGAGAGGGTCTCGATGATCTCGACCTCAGGAAGTTTGACACCAGGTATGAGACATGGAACGTCATCACAAGAGCCTACATAGACCTCTGCAACCCTGAGTCCGGATATGCCCCTGAGACATCAGCTGCATCAGTCACACTCAGAGAAGGCGAGGCACATGATTATCATGTATACCTCAATCCTGCAAGATATACCGTTGCGGAAGGACACCGCATAGCGGTCATCATAGGAACAGAGGATCCTGTCAACTGCCTCATCCACAAGGTATATGAAGTCGCGATCGATGATGCATCCGTAAGCGCGTGCATCCCTGTGACAGACGACGCTGAACCTGTTTCCCTCTACTGTGCAGAATAGGTCAGCAGCCGCACTGTACATCAGCAGGTCATGATGACAAAGTGAATGCAGGAATAACGACACAGAAAAAGAGCTCCGGGATATCCGGAGCTCATTTGTTTCTGATCCTATTCAGATGTTACCTCTGTAATTAGCCGAGCAGCTTGTCAGAGAACTTAGCCTTGATAGCCTTCTTTGCAGGGATCTGCATCTCTTCGCCAGTCTGTGGGTTGCGGCCTGTTCTTGCAGCCATTTCCTTAACCTCAACCTTGAGAACGCCAGGGATAACAACCTTGTCGCCAGCCTTCATAGCGTCAGCGATTACTTCATGATAAGCGTCAACTGCAGCTGCAGCGTCCTTCTTTGTGAAACCAGTCTTCTCAGCGAACTTTTCGATAAAATCTGCCTTTGTCATTTTTAATACTCTCCTTTGATAAACTGTATTTAATACGATTCCTTTTTAAACCGGCCGCCCGAATTGCGACCCTACAAAAAGAGAGTATACGCTATTCCAGAGTAAAAAGCTATAGTTTTCAGCCATTTTTCAAGGTTTCAGGGCTGTCAGTCACAATACCGCACCCGGCTATTGTATACCAGCTGTTCAGCTATTCCCTTTTCACGCGTCCTGCCACAGGAAAGGCATGAACAGTCCCAGCTGCTTTTCCCAGTCAGCTTCGCAGTGCCTGCCGCCTACCTGACAGTACATTCTTGCCCTGCCCCCGGCAGCCTCAACCTTGTTGGCAGTTCCCCTTATCGTGCGGTACAGCCAGCTCGACTTATCCTCAGCATCCGGATCCTTGATGCCGCCGTACCCCTCCTGTGTTCCCCAGGAGAAGAACGCCCGGGTATCCGGGTCCATGTAAGTGTTGTTCATATCATGCCACAGCATCCCGTTGACACTGCCGATGGACGGCGAAACGCACGCAGCCTTGGAGAAATACTGATTATATCTTACAAGTGCATAGGCCGACATCAGGCCTCCCATGCTCGAGCCGCCTATCGCGGTGCACTCGCGGAAAGGCATGACCGGAAACTCCGAGTCTATATACGGCTTGAGCTCGTATACGATGCCCTGCATCGTTGCCTCACCGAGAGGTTCAATACCCTTGAGCCATCCGCTGTCCCTTCCGTAAGGCAGATACTCCGAAAGTCTCCTGTTGCCCTCATGCGCGCACTCGACTCCGACTATTATGAGCTGCTTGTCCCAGGTGCTCATATATGAATCAAGTCCCCACGATTTCCCGTATGTCGCATCCTCATCACGGAACAGATTGTGTCCGTCAAAGAAGTACATGACAGGAAACAGTCCGTCTCCATGATCAGGCACCCTTATATGAAGCGGCCGGTTCGCTCCGAGCGAGTTGAAATAGAAATCCTGCTTTAACAGCATTGAATACCCCCTTTAATCTGAAACGCTGCAGTTGCTACCCTTCAGTAGATGTCCTGCAGCGCAATATTATCTGTCTTATTTAATGATGTGCATCCGTCAGATGCATCAATGATGTGTCAGCATTTCGCTGTATAGTGAAGCTCCGCCTATTGCAGCCTGAACACTATCCCGGTCTCATCCATCTGATCGATGATGGCGAGCGACTCTACGCGGTAACCTCTCGCACGCAGGTTGTCTCCGCCCATCTGGAATCCCTTCTCTATGACGGCGCAGCAGCCTACAACTTCACAGCCGGCATCCTCGGCAATTGCTATGAGTCCGTTGAGCGCGCTGCCGTGCGCAAGGAAGTCATCCACGATCAGTATCTTTTCATCTGCAGGCAGATACGCCTTGCTGACCATGATGTGGTTCTCTCTGTCATGTGTGAAGGAGTAGACCAGCGAAGTATATACTTCCCCGCTTATATTCGCAGTCCTGCTCTTCTTGGCGAAAACCACCGGCAGATCCATCGCCATTCCCGCAGCAACAGCGACCGCTATACCGGATGCTTCGACAGTCAGGATCTTGGTCGCACCGGAGTCTTCGAAAAGACGTCTGATCTCTTCTCCGATCTCTTTGAGGAATACAGTGTCGATCTGCTGATTGAGGAATTTCCCTACATTGAGAACGCTTCCATCCACCAGCATTCCTTCAGCCAGTATCTTGTCTTCTAATGCTTTCATAACGCACCCCACTTCACAAACGGCATATCCTCATGCCATGCATAACACATTACTGAAACATTATGTGACGTATACTGATAATACCACAAATAGCAGAGCAAGCAAACAAAATGACCTGCTCCGATGACTGTTCTGTCATTCCCGCAGGTCTTCTCTCTGTTTATTTCTGCACCGGTAAGATTAGTTGTCCATTTCTTTAGCGACTGACTTTACAGATGCAGCTACGATTGCTGTCCAGTAAATCGAAGGTACAAGTACTGCTGTTCCTACTACTAATTCCATCATGTCCGTGGTCTCCTTTCTTACCGAGTGGTTATCCTTATTTCTTTCCAGAGCGAAGGATAACATTTCGGACACGATGAAAAATTGATTATAATCAATTTTCAGATAAAGTTTTTTGCTAATTTTTCCTACATTTTGAAAATATCTCTCAGTCCCTGAAAATCCAGCAGTTTTATGCTGCTCTGACCGGTCTTTGCGATAAGATTTTCCCTTTCCAGTTCCCTGATCTTGCGGCTGACTGTCTCAGGCCTCAAGTGGATGCTCGCAGATATCTCTTCAAGCCTCATGACGACCGTATCTGACTCCGCATACTTGCTCTGCCTCAGCAGGAATCCTGCAAGTCTCGCCTTAGGGTCCTCAGTTGTAAGGAGCAGAACGCGCTCGTTCGCAGCTCTGAGCTTGCGGCTCAGAAGTCTTATGACTTCTACCGCAACAGCCGGATCACCCATCAGGGCTTCGAGATCTTCTCTCGGTATCCTGCAGCAGTCTGTTGTCTCAAGGCATACCGCGTCATAAGGATATGTGCTTCCTTCAATGAACAGGCCTTCCCATATGACCTCACCGAACCAGAATATGCCTGCGATCTCTTCCCTTCCGTCCGCATCATAGGTGCGCAGCTTCGCTTTGCCCGAAATGATCAGATAAACACCATCGCAAGGGTCGCCCTCTCTGAAGAGATAGCTTCCCTTGCGATATTTCTTTCTCACTGCAGCGTCCATGACCTTCTGCCACCTCGCCTCATCTACGGCGGAGATGACTGCCAGGGAATTCATGCACATCCTGCTGCAGTTTCTGCATTTTTCATTTATACGTTCAGCTGCTGTCATGTCTGTTACTGTTCTTTCTCGATCAGGCGCCGTATGCGCCGCACATATATGTCAGAACAATAATAAATTATATTTCGCTATAATCCGAGGACTTCTATTTGTTTTTTTATCCGCAGCATTGCGGTATTTTATCGCTGCAGCGTCAGCGCTCTTCCTTAGTGACCGGTACCTTCTTTCCATCCACTATGGCTATGTCAATTTTGGAAAGGATGCCGTCCTTGCGGCCCATCCTTGCTTCTGAAGGCATGAGGTTCTCAGCAAAAGGCGCCCCGTCAATGTGGTACGGATGCATATTGCCGGCAAGAGCTTCGCTGTCAGCCTGCCTGCAGAATGCTGCAAGCTTTCCGCTCCCGTTCAGCTCTTCCTCATCCCACACCTTAAGCGTGTCAGGATCGACATAGATATCCACAAGCCTGCCGTGAAAACTGATATCGAACCAGTCAGTCCCGAAGGTGTAGGCCCTGCCGGACACCGCACCGTCATTTACGATACACTCTCTTGCACACAGCCTTCCTCCTTCACCGCTGTCCGCTATCTTGAGGTAGTTGTTTTCTCTTGTGCTGAACCACGCCCCGCCGGACCTGATCGCACTGATCATCTCCGCCTTGAGGCTGTCATTATCCTTACCCATAGCTAAACACTCCATTCATTCCGCATCCTGCCATGGGTGTGTCCCTTGGCCTTGATGAAGTAGATGCCGTCTCTGTCATCCTGTATATTATACCGCGGATGTCTTCTGCCCCGCAATTATTGCCTCGACCTGGTCTCTCTTCTCGTGAAGGACGCAGCCTCCGATGTGCTCGCCCGAAAGGACTCCGCCCTCTCTAAGTGCTGTAAAAAGGCCTGAGTTAAGCGCTTCGCGTACGGACGTCTCCTTGACATTGATGTCAGAGTATGCCGAGAACGGGCATGGCTCTGCTCCGCCGTGCGAGTTGATATGGAAGAATCCTCTTCCTGCTGCAAGGCATCCACCCGAGCTCTTCTCGTCTCCCGGGAAAGCGATGTACATCATGTCGTCATGGTTTGCTCTGAGATAGTCCATGCGTTCCGTCATGAAGGCTCTGTCGTCATCGTCCGGTGCAAGTTCCTGACTCTCATCAGTAACAGGAACGTACTCGATGTAGAATACCGCTTTGCATCCTCTTGATCTCATGAGATCAAGAAACTCATCCGAGTAAACTTCTCCGATGTTCTCCTTGGTCACTGTTACAGATACTCCATAGATAAGTCCTCTTGAGTGCAGCTCATCCATGTTTGCGATGAGTCTGTCATATACGCCTTCACCGCGTCTCGAGTCGGTCTCTTCCCTGCCGCCCTCGATACTCATTACCGGGATGATGTTGCGGCTCTTATCCAGAAGTCCGAAGTATCTCTCATCCATGTATGTGCCGTTGGTGAATACCGGGAAAATGATGTTAGGCATCGTGCCTGCTGCAACGACGACATCTCTTCTCAGCATAGGCTCTCCGCCTGCAAGCAGGATGAAACTGATGCCGAGTTCTTCCGCCTCTTTGAATATCCTGAGCCACTCCTCGTCATTGAGCTGCCTTGTCGCCTCGCAGTCCACTGTCGCATTGTTGGCACGCGAATAGCAGCCCGCACAGTGCAGGTTGCAGCTCGAGGTGATGCTTGCGATGAGATATGAAGGGACGTGAAGGCCGTTCTTTTCTTCTTCCACTCTTATCTTGTTAGCCTTTGCGCTGGCAAGTGCAAACTTTGCAAGGAAAGCGCTTTCGCGCGGATCCTTGAGTGTTGCCTTGAGAGCATCCTTAACGACCTGCTCAACTCCATCAGCAAGATACTGCTGGATATCGAATTTTTCTTCCATAATAGTTATATTCCCTTCTCCGATCCATCCATGCCCGAGAGCATCTTCTTTATTCGGATGCCCTGAGTGTGATCGTAACGTCTCCGTAGGTCTCAGGAGCAGGATATTCGGTCTTGTCTTCCGCATATCCTTCCGGTACCTGATAGACATGTACCGTATAGGCGGACCCTTCTTCCTGCTCAAATGACGCGATGCCGTCTGAATCTGTCTGTCCCATGAGACACATCTGATCCGAACAGAACTGTACTGCAACACCTTCTACCGGTGCGCCGGATTCATCAACTGTTATTACGCGGTATACGTCGCCCGGATTCTCCTGCGCCGAAGATGCGCTGTCTGAGCCGCTTCCGCCGCAGCCCGCCAGAACAAGTACGCTTAGTGCGATAACGAACATAACAGTGATTCTTTTCATGGCTGCTCCTCTCTGAACCATAGCTCATATATTATTTCACCGGAAGGCTTACCGGTGCAGACATTATTCCGGTCTCTTTCTCACCGGTCCCGTCTATTTCGCAGCCGTCAGGAACGCTCAGCACTTTGATCTTCATGTTCTCAGGCTTTTCCGTAAACAGCTGATAGTATCCGTCCTCGCCCGTTGTATATGTCTCCGTACCCGACTCCGATGTAACGCTGAACTCTATCCCCGGTACCATCTTTTTGCCGGAATATCCATAGAAGGAATAGTATCCGAGCTGCCTCGGCTGATAATCATCTCCCGTGAATGTTCCTACTATCTTCTCGAAAGCCGCTTTCTCCGGGATCGAACCGACTCTGCAGAACTGGATCGTTCCGGTGCGGTCAATTATGAATGTAGTAGGATATGCTGATGTGTAAATCGACTCCGGAAGATTGTCAGCATACGCTATAGGGAATGACAGACCGTGTTCCTCAGCATATTTCTTTGCGCCGTCCTCACTGTCAAGCGCGTCAACATCCAGAGCGATCATCGAGATCCTGTCCTTATTCTCCTGATATACCTCGTCCATGAACGGGAATTCCTTCTCGCACGGTCCGCACCATGTAGCGAACAGAACTACCACCAGCGCATCCTTGCCCTCAAGGAGTCCATTCATGCTTACGGTCTCTCCGTCTGTAGTTGTAACCTCAAAGTCAGGCGCAGCCTCTCCTACCGGAACGGTGCAGTCGATAGTGGTCATTGCCTCCTTGATCTCATCTTCGTGCATCTTGAACAAGATGAAACCGCCGGCCACGATCAGTAAAATGATCACAAGCAGCACTATCAGGACTATTCTGCAGCCAGAGTGCTTCTTCTTTCCTTCTCCGTTACTCATTTCATTTCTCCACCCTGTTATCCTGCGATATCTCCACTGCCTATATAGTATCACAGCCCGGTAAAAAAGACTTGCTTCCAGCGGCAGATATGTTGTATCCTTTCTCTTCTTGAAACAAAGGATTATAATATACATCAGGAAATATATTTCTTAAGGGGGGAATTACTATGAAGAAAAAACTGGCATTATTACTGAGTCTGATGATGATCTTCTCATTCACCGTTCTCACAGCCTGCGGAGGCAGCAGTGACGAGGCTGCTCCTGCCGAGGATTCTGCTGCCGAAGAGACAGCACCATCTGCAGATGAGAATGCCGCTGATGTCGCTGAGGACATTGCTGATGCAGCTGAGCACGGCTACGCCGGAAATGATCCTATCGAGGCTGAGGTGTATGAATATGTAGCTGACGAACTTTCAGAGGACTATCCGGATGCGGAGTACAACATCCCGATCGTATCGATCATCGGAACTGATGATTCCAACGCTTCCGACATCCTCGTATGGGGCGACTTCTGGGTACTCAACTACAACGGTGAAGGCGACACACTCAAGGCCGCATCAGGCGGGAACTACCCGGGACTTATCCATCTTAAGAAGGATGGCGACGAATACGAAGTAGTCAAGATGGATACCGTAGCTGACGGAGGCAATTTTGAGTCAAGCGCTAAGGAGATCTTCGGAGACAAGTACGACGCTTTCATGAAGGTCAACGGAGACAGCGAAGCCCGCGAGAAGCTCAGAGCTGAGATCATAGCCAACTTCGTAAAGGCCAACGGGCTGAACTTCACCAAGTATCAGGATGAAGGCTGGGATCCTGTAGACATCCCACTGTAGGCAATACCTTATTCTTTCCGGCGGCGTATAAGATGTCGCCGCCTTCAGTATCGAAGCTGACAGTCCAGCCCCACTGAGCGTACAGGACGATTTCCTGAAAATCATCCGGAGGTGAAGTTACAGGAACAAGAGCGGACAGATAATCACTGTAAGGAGCGGCCGTGACTGGCCGCTCCGCTTTATTTCAGTTGCTTTTGCCTGCTGCGTCATCCATCGCAGCATCATATTCTTCCATAGCTTTCTCGACCCGCTCTTCAGACTCTTCCTCACCATCAAAAGTGATCTCCGAGGCCTTGTAGATACGGTCAGCTTCAAGGGTCAGTTCTTCGCCTTCCGCCTTCTCTTCCGGAGACGGGGTCAATGTAAGCTCTTCATGCGTTTTTTCCTTAGTCGATGGCGTCAGCACGAGCTCTTCATCTGATTCTTTTTTCTCCGTTGATGGGGTCAGTACGAGTTCTTCGTTTGATTCTTCCTCCGGTTCCTTCTCCTCCGGATCGGATATATGCAGTTCCAGTTCCTCCGGAACTTTGTCTTCAAGCATTTTGCATCTCCCTTCCTTTTCAAAGCCTATAATCCGGTTCTGTATAATTCGATGACATTTATGACAGGCTCTTCATAAGGATGGACTTCCTTTATGGCTGCTATTGTCTCATCAAGACGCCTGCCTTTTACAGTCACCTCAACCTTCAGCTCCTCTTCTTCACTGATCACGCCTTCATCTCCGATGAATGGGTCTGTGCCCGGAAGAGGCCTCCAGGTCCCTATGACCCTGCTGTATGACAGGCAGCAGTCATAATTTCCGATATGTCCTGCGTCCACACTCTGCAGCGCATTTCTCAGTTGTGCAAAATGCGTTTCGGGTATGAATATCTCAAGCTTGAAGTATTTTTCTGTCATTCCTACACCCCTGTCTGAAAGATTGATTATGAAGAAATAATACGTTATCTGGATTATACACTATGTGACATACTCCCACCACTTGTAGAAGTGGGGGCTTCTCGCTCAACAGTTCCAAAGAACTGAGTATCAACGAGCTATCCCCGTGTGCCCCACGGTTTCTCTTTTAGATATAAGTTTATTTTTGTCATGAGGCTTTCAGTCTCATTGTTTCCAGCCTGATGTTTATCGCAGCGTTCACGTCCCTGTCCAGTTCGCATCCGCATTCGCAGTGATAGATACGGTCGCTTAGGGCGAGCGTTTCTTTGATCCTTCCGCATCTGCTGCATCTCTTGCTGGATGGATAGAACCTGTCTACCTTCACAAGTTCTTTGCCTCGCTCTTTCAGCTTATATGCAAGCATGGTTCGGAGCAGCCCGAAGCCATTGTCAGAAACACTTTTGCCGAAATGCAGAGTCCGACTCATCGCTCTCATATCGATGTCTTCGACACCGATAACATCATACCCGTCTGCTAGCTTTCGACTCATATTGTGCAGGAAGTCTTTTCTCTGGTTCCTGACCTTCTCATGGATGACCGCCACTTTGCGTTTCTGCTTTGCATAATTGCGGCTGCCCTTCTCGCAATGTGACAGCTTCCTCTGCTCTCTTGCAAGTTTCTCCTCTGCCTGCCTGAAGTATTTCGGATACTCTGCTCTTGTTCCGTCTGACATCACTGCAAGTCCGTCCATTGCATAATCTATGCCAAGGCATTTCTTTTCTCTCTGCGCACCTTCTGCTTGGCTTTCACATTCAGGTATTTCATAGAGAAGAGAGGCATAGTATTTGCCGCTCGGTTCTTTCACGACGGTGACATTCTTCAGTATCCATCCTTCAGGGATCTCTCTGTGTATCCTTATCCTGACCATACCGACCTTGGGAAGTCTTATCTTCTTTCCTTCGATGCGGATGTTCCTGTTCACGACATTGGTCGTATAGCTCATGCGGCTGTGATGTTTGCTCTTGTATCTCGGCCTGCCCCTGTCTTTTATCTTCCGATAGTCACGGAAGGCTCTCTCCAGGTCCAGCTGCACATTGCAGAGCGCACGTGAATCCACTTCGCGGAGCCAAGGATGTTTTTTCTTATATGCCGCTGGCCGGATCTCCATAGACTCTCCTGTCAGGTCGCTCAGCAGCCGGTCAGAAAGCATCCTGTTGTACAGGAATCGGCAGCAGCCGAATGTCTTTGCAAACAGATCTCTCTGTTCCTTATTCGGTTCTATACGGAATCGCATCGCTCTGTTCATGGTATACTCTCCACGCATCCGCCCTAACAAAAAATGCAAGGACACCTTTTAGCATCCTTGCACATTCATACCTGTACCTGGTCCGGCCGGATAAGACCTTTTTATTGGATACCTTATTATACCACGAAGCATTTCTGCAAACAACTGTTCTTTGTTGGTTTTTTATTTTTTGCAATTCATCCCGCCACCTAAAGAGGATGGGGGAATTCTTGCTGACTTGTGTTAAAATTGATAATGCCCATTTGCACTAAGCAAATGGGCATTTGTAAGATCTAATGATGTGAGTTATGGAGCTTTCCGAGTTCTTCCGCTGAATGATGGTGGCCATGTCTTGTTTCCGCTGTGTAGTGGTCGTGGACATGGGAATGGACTATTGTGTGTGTATGCCTATGTCCGTCGTGGTAGTGCGTGTACGTATGCTGGTGTTCATGTTCGTGACTGCGGATCAGCGTGTCTGCTGCTGCCACAGCTGCACCGGCTGCCATGATGGCAAGCGCGACCAGATAGATCCACGTCAGCTATCTCTTCCAGAAACGCTCTGGCTTCTGCGGCGCCACCGCAGGACCGGAAGCTTTCGGATATCTTAGTTGCATTGTCTTTATAATCCGGCTCATACAGGACCTGCTGCAGAGCCTGCAGCACGTCTTCTTCAGAAATCGACTTCAGCCTGACTCCGGCGCCGAGTTCTTCTACCCGTTTTGCCACTGCATCCTGCTCCGGTGTCTGCGGGAACAGAACAAGCGGCACCCGGAAATACAGACCTTCAGATGCTGAGTTCATCCCGCAGTGCGTAATGAATGCATCTGCGATTGAGAGAACTGCCATCTGGTCCACGGACTCGTAGATCTGTATGTTATCCGGGAGCCGGTCATAATGCTCCGGATTGGTTCCCATGGAGATGATGACCTGCCAGTCCGTCTGCCCCAGCACATTTATGCAGTTTCTGTAGAATTCCCTGTTCTGATTGACTGTTCCCATGGAAATATACACCAGCTTGTCTGCGGTCTTTTCCACAGGCCTTGTTATTGGCCTGATCGACGGTCCGATGAAACGGTACCTGTCAGAGAAAGTCTCTGAACACGGCTGGAAGTACTTCGACGTGTAGACGATCGTGTTAGTATCATTGTCATTTTGCACGATATCGAGAATGCTCTTCACCGGATATCCTTTGTCGCGAAGGCGCTTCAGCTGCTTATTGATGCGAGGCATCGCCGCCAGCATCCTGACTATATCCCATGCGCTCTCCTGCATGTATTTTGCAGAGTACTTATTGAAGGCAAAAGTCGTGGTCGATGAGACATACGGCAGTCCGTGTTTCATCGCGGCAAGTTTGCCCCAGAATGCCACTGAATCGGATACGACAACATCGGGCCGTATCTCCTCTATAATGCGGGAAGTCATCTCATCCAGCGCCAGCGTCGAAGAAACGAGAAGCTCGGTCGCATAGACTTTGTCCTTGCCTACGCGGTCCGCGTTCCCCTTGTCTTCCATTTCAAAATCATATCCGTCGCAGCCTACGAAGGTCGCGCCGGCGCTCTCGATCTTCTCCCTGAAGTCTTCAAATGAAAAATACCAGACCTGATGTCCTGCTCCGGTCAGCTCCTTAACAAGCCCGAGCGTTGGATTCGTATGTCCGTGCGCAGGGATGCAAAACCATACTATCTTCATTTGACCTCACCGCCTTTGTCTTCTGTGAATGCAGCGGAAAACAGTTCTGCAAAAGCTCCCTTGTTCGGAATCGCTATCCCCCGCTCTTCATCGCCGAGCAGGAGCAAGGTGTCTCCCGGTTTGATGTCGAAAATATCCCTTGCCTGTTTTGGGATCACGATCTGTCCCTTCTCTCCGACTGTAGCAGTCCATGCGTATTTTCCTTCCGGTGCTTTCATAGCTTCGCTCCTTAATTGATATAAACGATAGAATTGACTCGTTTGGTATGATTTGTATAACTAATCATACTTCAGTGTGAAGAGACAAGTCAACACGCTGCCGGAATTCCGCCTAAATACAAGTGCGCCCTGTCGTATAGGCAAGGCGCTCATTTTTAAGTCTAATTAATTTACTATTACAGATAGTAGTTCTCAGTGAAACTCTCGAGTTCATACAGAAGGTCTCCCGAGAACTCCAAGATTTTCGCACCGCCCTTCTTCATGACAAAATCACCTGTCGCAGCGAATCTGCTGTACTTTGTGTTGACACCTTTTGCATCGAATATTGCCTTGAGAGGAGCAGGTGCTAATTCATAGTGATCGGTGTAGACAAACTCCTTGCCTGCAGTAAGTGTATATTCAACCTCTGTATCTCCCTTTGTGAAGATATACTTAGATATCGCAGGATATGTCCTTTTGCACTTATCATGGACCATCTTCTCTGGTATCTCGACTCTGCATGTTTCAGTATCAGTATTGTCGAATATCACATTACCCTCTTTGTCCTCAATGAAGAAGATCGGGATGCGCCTGTAATCATTTGCCGCAGGTGCAACGCAGTCGAAGAGGACCAGCGTGTAATCATCATGCTGCTGCCTTGCCCATACCCATTGATTCCAGAAGAAGAATGTCTGGATACTCGGCCACTGATGATCATGATATCCTGTGCCCTTGATATCGTATTCCTTTCCGTCAACAGTGAGGGTGCCACTGACATCGCCTCTCGGGACTGCACACAGCCATGTGAAGAACTGATCCGTCGCCTCATTCAGTACATATCCTGTGCCCGGCCTCCATGCACTTGAAGTGCTCTTCAGTGTGAGGTCCATCCTTGTTCCCTCATCACCGTTGATCAGCAGATGGTAGGTGTTGAGATCGCCTTCAAATCTGTTGCCGCCAAGAACTACTTCGCACTTGTCCTTGCTGACATGTGTATCCTCGTCCTTAAACATCATGAAGTGGTTCTTGACCGTTCCGTCAGGCATCTGAATATTGAAATAAACGAACGGGTTATAACCTTCTCCGCTTGCTCCGGTGAGCACCTGATAGAGCGAAAAGTTGACGCCAATCTTGATACCGTCCTCAGTATCGCAGTCAAAATACCACCACTCAAGGCAACCTTTATTACCGTTGTTTCTCTCGCCTTCTTCCCATACTTCAACGTGATCCTTATTTATATTCGCCTCAGCATAGTCTTCAGGTCTGTTCATTACTCTGATAGTTTCCATTCCTGACCTCCGATTTTATTTGACATCAGTAAATTATTTGCTTACACTGTCAATATATTTATTTCACACAAAAAGAGAAGGCATGAACGCCTCCTCAGAATCAATTATTTTACACCGGAAGGAGTATCGTCAATTATGTCCGGTACAGATCTCAGAATACAGAAAACCTATGCGGCACTTACGGGTGCGTTTATTGATCTTCTTCAGATCAAAAGCTTTGAGCAGATCACAGTCAAAGAGTTGTGCGACAATGCAATTGTACGTACCGCCACCTTCTATAATCACTTTGCGGATAAATATGCGTTCGCCGACTTTGTGATCCGTGATATGCTTCAACGCTATCACAGAGATGCTCCGGATATCAGCAGCCTTTCCGGTCATGCATACTACGAGAGGCTTCTTTCAGATGCCTTCTCGTTACTGGAGAACAACACGAAACTTCTGCGTTCGCTGGCATCAGACTCTATGCTGTGGTCGATCTCCGGTGTGATACGAAGCAGTATGCATGATGAACTGCAAGAACATCTGATAAGGGACAAAGCCGCAGGACATGATCTCTCTGCAGAGCCGGAACTGCTTACCGAATTGATCATCGGTGGGATCGAGCAGGTCGTCAGGTGGTGGTTCACTGACGCGAACCCGTTGCCTCCGGAAATTCTTAAAAAACAGATGCTCGACAGCATTCTTCGTCTGATTTCATAAGTTCTCTCCCCGGAGCCTGATTATCTAACTATTTCTTTGCCAGTCTATATGCGGCAGCATCCAGCGTCACTGTTCCGTCTGCAAGGAATTCGATGCCTTCTGCAGACAGGTCTGTATAGTATGTCAGTGAC
>Ga0256407_10003944_pt1 | contig 25503 bp, 29 predicted proteins | sample RumenRJG_04DNA_FD_193489 | JGI IMG/M metagenome (GOLD analysis project Ga0256407, IMG submission 193489) | Bovine rumen microbial communities from Lethbridge, Alberta, Canada - RJG_04 | ecosystem: Host-associated > Mammals > Digestive system > Stomach > Rumen | place: Canada: Alberta... | reverse complement strand
ATTTAAGATGATCATCGTCGAGGACGTGCCCCTCGAACTTAAAGGCACTGAAGGCATTGTACGTAACGAGATTCCTGAGGCTGAGGTCATCGGGACAGCAGCTAATGAGGCCAGCTTCTGGCGACTCATCAAGCAACAGCAGCCCGACCTGGTATTGCTCGACCTCGGACTGGGCGGTTCCACCACCGTTGGTGTCGAGATTTGTCGTCAGACCAAGGAGGCTTATCCCAAGGTGAAGATTCTCATCTTCACGGGCGAGATACTCAACGAGAAACTATGGGTCGACGTGCTCGATGCGGGTGCCGACGGCATTATCCTCAAGAGTGGCGAACTGCTGACCCGTCGCGACGTCATGGCGGTCATGGAGGGCAAGCAGTTGGTGTTCAACGAGCCTATCCTCGAAAAGATAGTCGAGCGTTTCAAACATGCCGTCAGCTCCCAACTGGCTCGTCAGGAAGCCCTTATCAACTACGAAATCGACGAGTACGACGAACGTTTCCTGCGCCATCTTGCTCTCGGCTATACCAAGGAGCAGATTACGGGTCTTCGTGGCATGCCCTTTGGCGTGAAGAGCCTGGAGAAGCGCCAGAACGAATTGGTGAAGAAACTCTTCCCCGGCGGCGATAGTGTCAATGCCACCCGCTTGGTGGTTCGTGCCTTGGAGCTTCGCATCCTCGATATCGACAACCTCGAACCAGATATGGATTAATTATCATTTCTTCATTTCCTCATTTACATTTCTCATTTCTTTCATTTCTCATTTGAAAAAGTATTTTTCACATATCGCCCTCACGCTGTTCATCCTTCAGCTGCTATTGATGCTCGTGTCGTGGTTGCTCAGTGCAGCCATTCCCACGAGTGGCCTGCGCTCCCTGCTCTCCAGTGAGGGACTGCGCTGGCTGATGGGCCATTTCGCTGAAATGATAGCCACCCCCGTGCTCGCTTGGCTATTGCTGTGTGCCATGGCGTGGGGCTGTCTTATCCGTAGTGGACTGCTCTTGCGCCCCACCAACTACCGTGAGCGCAGAGCGCAGGTCATGGCGCTGCTCTTGTTGGCGGTCATTGTGGGCGTCATGCTGTTGCTTACCGCCATCCCCCATGCCGTATTGCTCAGTGCCGTGGGCGGTTTGTGGCCTTCCCCCTTCTCTGCCAGCCTGGTTCCCGTCGTAGCTTTCAGCATCACCCTCGTCTCAGCCTCCTATGGTCTGATGTCAGGCCGCTTCGACAACATCTCCGCTGTCTACGATGCCGTTCTTCTGGGCATTCGCCAAGCAGCCCCCCTCTTCCTCTTCTACGTCCTCATCGTCCAGATCTACGAGTCGCTACGCTTCATGATGCCATACCTATATATTTAAAAAAGCCTTGCCGTGCATAATGTCAAATGGGGTCTCCACACCTTCTTAAGCAAGCATTTTTGCTTATTGGAATAAAGAAATATTCATCAAAGAGTAAGTTGCGTGTAACCCAGGAAAAAGTATATGCAGTAGATGTTGCAATGATGAATCAGCGTGAAAATACTTTTGCTAGTGATAATCTTGGCTGGAGACTTGAAACGATAGTCCTGATTCAATTACTCAGAAAATGCAAACAGAATGGCTGGGACTTATATTATCTGAGTGATCGTTCTGGTGAATGTGATTTTATAGTATGCAATGGAAATACTGTTCTGCAGGCTATTCAAGTGTCATACGATATATCGTCAGAAAAGACATACAAACGTGAAACCAATGGATTGTTGTTGGCAAACAGGCATACCAAATGCGAAAACCTTCTTCTGTTAACTGATCACGAATCAAAAGACATAGACAAATGCGGTCATCATATTGCAGTGAGAACTGTTTACGAGTGGAGCACCTCAATATAGCAATTTTTGTGGGCTGAAACGTAAAAACTATTTGGCATTAGTTGTGCATAATAACCTAGAGAATAACTATAAGAGAATGAAGATATCAATAGCTCAGAAAAGGAGGAATTAGTATTTGAGGTGGCAGAACTGCAACAGATGACCGACCCCATGATGTTCATCGAGCGAACGCAAGATCAATATCCGGGTCTTGATCTTGACGATGTTCGTCAGGCTTTCGAAGAGGTAAAGGTAGAGAAGGAGCGCCTGAGAGAAACATCTCTTAATCGTCCGGATATGAATGTCAACATCCTCTTTATCGATGAAGGCTTTGGAACGCTTGACGAGAAGAGCCTTGACTCTGTGATGCAGACCCTCGAAAAGCTTCAGGAGATAGCAGGACAGACCAATCGACGTGTGGGTATTATCTCACACCGTGAGGAGCTTGAAGAACGCATCCCTGTGAAAACACAAGTGGTCAAGAAGGGCGAAGGTCGCAGCATGATAGAGGTAACAAACATGTGAATAATTTGCAGGTACACGTAGAAAAAATTGTTAGTACGTGTACCCGCAAATTTTTCTACGCGTACCCGCAAATTTTGGTATACTTAGGAATCTTTGACAGGTTCTGCAAATATCGGGTCTGGCCGGTTAATTAGCTTTTCTATATAGCGGTTATATACCTGCTCGGCCTCCGTGATGACAAAGGGTAGCTTTTTAGCGCTGAAATAGTTCTGCACCCACTTGGCTATAGCCTCACCAGGCCAATTCTCAATCCCCACACGGCAAGCCATGTGACGGGCAAGTTTCTCGTCGATATACGTGCTGAGCACTTCATAAGCCACAGTATAGTTATTCACGTATTTTTTCATATACGCATACAGGAACTCACCATAGTATTTCTCCCTTAACCAGTCGTCTCCTAGAATCTTCCTCAGCCCGTCATGAATGCGCTTATAAGCTTCCTCGCTGGGTTTGATATGGAACTGTGGCACGTTGCCCGCCAGCAACATCTTCATGTTGATGCCTTTCTGGTGGTGACGCTGGTTCTCGCTTATCTTGTCGCGATCGTTGTTGTTAGCCAATGCGTTCGCCTTGCAGTCAAACAACTCGTAGGGAATAGCAGGTTCCTCTATCTCCTGACTGTCAGTCAGCACATAGCGGTCGCCCACAAAGGGCGACATGAAAGCTTCTATCTTCTTCGTTTCTTTATTGCGGACTATACGGAAAGCCTCCGACCGCTCTATAAGTGCGGTCAATTCCGAGTCCTGCTTAAAGCCTAGCGCCTTGCGCAATTCGTTGAACTGCTCCTTTCGATAGGCCAGTGTCACGTCATCCATGTATTCGTAAGCCCCGTCGAAGAGATACTTGATTTTGCCTATGTCTGCCCACGAGAGTTTTTGACTTCTCCAGTGTCGGTTGTAGCTTCTGGCTGTCGTCGCCGCCAGCGCGATGTCGTTCTTATGTCTCATATTCAATTATCCCATTATCATATACGTCAAGATAGACCACCACAGGTCTATCTATGACTATATGTCCCTATCTATAGGGATAGGGACTATATTATATATAGTCCTTATAAAGCAACTATCGGTAAATCCCGAATATTCATATCATTTGCAAAGGTAGTGCAAACCGAGCGAAAAACCAAATTTTATACAACATTTTTGATTGATATGACCCTTGCTTCATTCAGATAATCTCCATGAGTCATCGAGACCATCCGAACGCCTCATCATTATATGTTCGAAATTTCACACCAGCGTATGTTCGTCGAAGTATTGCAGGACGTCGTCTTTGTAGGAGTCGGAGATGGGGATGTGTAATACCGTGCCTGTGCACCCCGTGACCAATAACTATCGGCTCAAAAATACTGCATTTTATACTTTTTTAAGCTCAAAATGAGCCGATAATTTGGAAAATATCGCTATATTTGCACCGATTTAAGAACATAGTTATGGGTTCAGCAAGAGAAATATTACAGTTTCTGCATTATCATCCACTATCCACGCGTGATGATATAGCAAAGGGCATAGACTTTGATGGTAGCGATGCCACCATGAAGCGTATGATAGCGTCGGGCGTAAAAGAGGGTAGTATCGTTGTAGAAGGAAAAGCGCGTGCTACAAGATACCGTCTGTCTGACCAGGCTCACTTGCTGATGCCACTAAATTTGGATACATACTTCTCGCAGGATCAAGATAAACGCCAGGTGCAGACTTCTTTCAATTTTGATTTGATACGTCAACAGCTCCCTATGGTACCTCTTTTTACCGATGATGAGATGGTGCTCCTGAAGGAACTGCAGGCAGAGTTCAGGCAGCACATTAGCGAGATGACAGAAAACGAATACCGCAAAGAGATGGAGCGACTGGGAATTGATCTCAGCTGGAAATCATCGCAGATAGAGGGAAATACATATTCGCTTCTTGAGACAGAGCGTCTGCTACGAGAGAGTAAGACTGCGGACGGCAAGACTAAAGAAGAGGCTGTGATGCTGCTTAATCACAAAGATGCTTTACGATTTGTGTTAGACAACCCTGATTATCTAGAACATTTGACAATAAGCCATATAGAAAACATACATCAGTTACTAACAAAAGAATTATCAGTCGACAGAGGTATCCGTCATCGTCGTGTGGGTATCATTGGTACCAATTATCATCCTCTTGATAATGAATTCCAGATTCGTGAGGCTTTGCATGATACATGTGACCTGATTAACGGCAAAGAAAATGTGTTTGAGAAGGCGCTTCTCACTCTAGTACTTCTATCATATATTCAGGCTTTCTCGGATGGCAACAAGCGCACAGCCCGCATCACCAGCAACGCCATACTGATAGCTAATGGCTATTGTCCACTTAGTTTTCGTTCGGTTGATTCCATTGATTACAAGAAGGCTATGCTCATCTTTTACGAACAGAACAACCTTTATGCTTTCAAGAAAATATTCATCGAACAATTTGAATTTGCCGTAAGAGAATACTTTTAAGATTGATTATTATCTATAATCCATCCATATGTCACACCGTGTCACACCGTGCCAGGCACCCAGTGCCCCAAAAAATCCGCCTAAAACTCTGGTTCTCGTAAAGTTTGGTTTATCGTCGAATCGCCTCTAAAATAAGGACCTTTAGCGATTTCCAAGATTCACCACATAACCGTAGTGTTTCTTATCAACTAACTCAATAAGCTTTGTTGTCTCATTAAAAGGATAACGCCTTTTGTCGCGCTGTCGCTGGCTTGTGCGACCAGTTCTGCCCTGTTTTAATCAGAAGTACGAGGATTTTTTTGAGCCAATAAGTGATCGTCGGACACATTATGTCCGTCCTCTCCCGTATCTTTGCACCCAGAAACTTAAAAAAGGAGTGAGAACAAAATAACATCAACAAATTAAAATAAGTATATGAGATTAAAGATTCCTTACAACGAGTTTGAGCAATTACTCAGTAAGTATTTTCAGCAGAAGCTGATTAGCCAGATTAATTTGGCGTATGTAGATGAGAGCACCATCCAGGTGAGTGCCGTAGTTAAAATAAAACTAAAGGTTATGGAAGCAACTTTCCCTGTTAAAGAAAATGTCTCTGTTAATAAGGTGAATGGCAGTGACGTTACGTTGACACATCAGACAGAAATGGCTATTGATCTGAAATGGGAACGGGTATTGGAATTGTGTGAGGATGTTGTTAAAGACATGCTGGAGGTACAAGACAATAATACTCTGTTAGTTCATCTGGATAAGATTGACAAGCTGAATACCGTCTTAGAGATAGCGGAAATGCAAAGCATCGGTTTTGAGCCAGACTATATCAACTTGTGCTTTGTACTGAAGTAAGATATTGTTCATGGAGGTATAGCCCCTTAGAATAACTCTTGGCAATACAGAAAATACAGAGAAGCAATATAATGTATGAAACATCCTATCACAAAATTTCCAGTAGAGCCTTATGAAGCAATAACAGAAGAATTTGTCCAAAGGAAATACTATGAATATAACCAGCTGTATTTTGCTGGCGAACTACCACCATGTAAATTTCGTTTTAATGCGATGTCTCTTTATTATGGATGTTTGGGTCAATATCATGGATATGAAGACATGCCTGAAATTTGGATTGATATTATGACAACATATGAACCAGATTGGGTAATCCGCGAAGCTATCATACATGAAATGATTCACTGTTATATAGACAAAGTTATGAACGTAAAAGAAAAGACTCCACATGGTCCTTTGTTCTCTAAAATACGCAAACACCTCAATAAGAAGTATAATTTGGGTTTATGTAATTGTCAGGGAAGATACGATTACAACGATGAAGTATTTGCATATAATATATATGCTGTAGAATATGAACCCGATAAAAAATAAGTATTAATATGACGTTAGATATTGTAACCAAAGGTGTTCCATTCCTTCACATGGCTATTGTTACAGTCATGGTATTTGCTGGTGTTCCCAGAATCTTTACACATACAGCATTGATTTGGGGCGTATGTGCCATTATGTCAATTCCTCTCACTGAGGAAGGCTCCTACTTGGAAATCCCAGCCTTATGGCGATACAAACATCTGTTTGGCTTGGGAGTTTGCTTTATGATTTCACAGAGTGTATAACATAAAACATTACTATTATGGAAGATAACGTTGATAAGAAGATTTTTAGAGAAATGATCGAAGAATACTTTCCCAAACTCAAAGGATGGAGAGGACTTCTTGGTTTCCCAATACATAGCGGGATTGCCCATGAAAATATCGAATTAAAGGATATTCCTTATAAACTGATTGAGTCTGAAGAGGTGCCAAACACCCCACTCATGCGCAATTTCCTGTACACATTTGAGTTTTGCCGCCGTCGTTATGTCGTAGCGGATGATTTCGACAATTATTATTTCGATAATGACAAATTCCTCTTCCTCCTTCGACACAATTTTGGTATCGGAGTAAATCATGATGCAGAATGGACGCTCGAAAGCATGAAGGAACTGATGCTCTATATCGAGGCAGAAACGAAACCAGAGTACAGAGAGATGCTGAAAACAGAGATGGAGAACTACGATAGAATGAGACAGGAGCTCTTAGATCTGTTTGTCTTTTGTAATAAGCAGAAGCAGGTACGTTTTGACAGCAATCCTGCCTTTACAGATATTGATTTTAATGAGTTGAACCAGCATCTTTACAACGATTACCATATCTATCTCACTATGGCAGATCGTCGTACGCTGAATACAGTAGGCTGTATGATCAATCACATCATCTATCGACTGAAAGATGGCAATAGTAGTTTGTAATTGAAACAAAATACAGTCCGTGTTATGAAAAAAGTGAGAAATTGCTTTGCCGATTTAAAAATATTCCCTATATTTGCAACTGAATAATTATAAGCTTGTAGATCATTGTTAATCCAATATTTTATGGCGAGAAGAAATCGAAGAAATGACGATTATAATACAGGTTGGGGTCGTCGTCAAGGCGAATCAGATGAAGATTACCAAGAGCGTATGGAAGACTGGAACGAAGCAATCAATAATGATTGATTTTTAACGTTTCCAGGATGTTTGAGCATTCCATTATAACAAGGATTAGCTTTGAACAACCAGGAGGATATCTATTTATTACCAATGGCTAAATATATACGAATACTTACCGTTATGACAGATACAGAAATAAAACAGAGGGAGGTCTCTCTGTTTCGTGGGGCTGTCCTCAAAAGTTTGGGTGACAAAGCCAATCTGCTCTATCATAACCATGTAGATGATAACAAATTCAGATATTCTTATCCGCTTATTCAGTATAAATGTTTAAACGGTAAAGCATCCATCGTCTGTTTGGAAGAAGGCGTTGATTTGATTGGCCAGTTCCTCACAGAAACTAATGGTATGTTGACAATAGGAGAAAGAGAAGTTGCTTGTAATACCAACAAAATACAGCCTGCGAGGCTTTTGATTCAGACTTGGGAATCTCCTTTTTATTATCATATCACTCGCTGGCTTCCGTTGAATGCCAAGAACTATCAGCTTTATCAAGCCACAGAGGGAGTTGTAGAACGGGTTTCACTCTTGGAGAAAATCTTAAAGGCAAACCTTCTGTCAATGCTGAAAGGTATTGAGATTCATCTTGAACAGGAATTGCTTGTGAAGATTACTCAAATCAGTGAGCCGTATGTCGTATATAATAAAGGTATAGGCATGACTGCATTCAATGCAGATTTCTGCTCTAATCTGACAATTCCAAATAATATCGGGATAGGCAAGAATGCAAGTATTGGATTTGGCATCGTTCATCAGGAAAGAAAAAATAATAACTAAAAAACCATTTCATAAATGGAACAGGATTATCATAAACTATTTGTCGGAGGCGACTTGTCTGGCATCCAGAAGTTCCTCTACAACATCTCGTCAAAAAAGGCTGCTGTCAGTCTGAAAGGACGTTCCTATTACCTTCAGCAATATATGTTAAATGTATGTTCTAAGGTTGTGGAAGCTGTCAAGACTGCTGGTGCTAAGGAGACAGAGGTTATCTACAATTCTGGTGGTAAGTTCTACATACTTACCCAAAATAGTGATGCTATCAGGCAGGCTATTGACTCTTGTGCTAAGATGGTTCAAAAAGAGCTATGGCTAGAACACATTGGACAACTTGGCATTTGTATCTCTTATATCCCATTCAATGAGCATTCAGATGGTTCGGTTGATACTGGAGGCCAACAGAATTTAGCTCCAGGCATTCTGTGGAAAAACGCTAATGCTCAGTTCCATCGTCAGAAAAGCCAGAAATTTCAGGACGTATTACAGGGTGAGTATGACTCTTTTTTCAATCCTATAGCTGTTGGAGGTCAGACTAAAGTATGTGCCGTTACGGGAATCGAATCCGCTGATTGTGTAAAAATAGAGGACGATCTGTATGTGTTGCCGTCTGTTAAACAACAAATTCAGTTGGGAGAAGAACTAAGAAATCAAGAGCATTTCAAAACATTCGAAGAATATGCCGACCAGACAAAACTGGGTATTTTGAGGATGGATGTAGATGGACTTGGCAAACGATTCGTAGTGGGATTTAAGTCTATTCAAGAATACAAGGTTTTTTCGAAACAGTTAGTAGAATTCTTTGAAAATGAGACCAAAAAGATTCAGCAGGAAAAAGAATTCCGCGATTATCTGAATATCATCTATGCTGGTGGCGATGATCTTTTTGTCATAGGCAGATGGGATAAGGTAGTCGATTTCGCAGAGCGTATTCATAAGGAAGTTGATGCTCGTTTTAGTAAGGAAGGAATCACCATTTCAGGAGGAATGGTGATAGTAAATCCCAAATACCCTATTGCTAAATCAGCAGAGCTTGCTGGTAAAGCAGAAAATGCAGCCAAGCAGTTCCGGAATGGAGAGAAAAATGCACTCAGCTTCTTGGGTAAAACAATATCGTGGAAGAATGAGTTTGATTTCGTGAAAGGATATTGTTATCAGTTCTCAACGTTAATAGAGAAGTATGGTCTTAGCAAGAGTATTCTTCATAAGATCATGTTATACGCCTCCATTGCAGATCAGAATAAAGTCCGCAGGAGTGAAGGCAAAACAGAGGATTTCAGTTATATATGGCATGTCAGCTATTATCTGACACGCTTTATGAACAGGTATAAGTCGAATGATGAGGTTTACAGTTTCTGCCGTCAATTGAGAGACAAGGAAATTGACTATAAGGATAGTAGAAAGCTGGAACTGATAGCTCTGGCTGCCAGATGGGCAGAATTGATTTTAAAAGATGATGTTAATAATTAAAAACCATTATAATTATGAGTTGGGATAAAAACAACTTGATTTCAAAGAATGAGATTCAAGGGAAGATTACAGTAGAGACAGTGCAATTTGCTGAGAAGTTTGGCAATTATCTTGCTGAGAAGGAAGACTTTGCAGAACCTTTGACAACCAGTCAACTTCGCAAGTTCTTTGGAGAAGTGAAGCGTCAACAGATGACAGGCTATGATGAGACAGAGTTTGTGATGCTAAAACCCAAGTTAGCGTATGCTGTAGGAAGAGCCAGGCAGAATGGCAAAAAAAACAAGCACCAAAAGATTGAGGATTTTTATAGGGTGATGGCTGATGCTATCGATAAGGTAGAAAATGCATCTGATAAGCAAAAAGCTTTCAAAAACTTTATCATGGCATTCGAAGCAATCGTTGCCTATCATAAGTCAGCAGAAAAGAAGTAGAATCATAAATAATAATTGTACAATGGAAAAATTAGTCAAGAAAATCAAGATACAGACCTCTATTACTCTTGTTACAGGACTTCATATCGGAGGTAGTAGCGATAACGTGGAAATCGGCGGTATCGATAACCCAGTTATTAAGTTGGCCACCAGAGAGAACCAGCCGTATATCCCAGGCAGTTCTCTGAAGGGCAAGATGCGCTGTCTCTTAGAGCAAGCCGCAGGCGCCTCAAAAGTTGGTTTGAATGATCAGGTTAACAACCTGTTTGGAATCTGTGAAAACAAGTCTCTGAATATTAAAGATAATAAGCCTTCCAAACTGATTGTCAGGGATGCCATGCTGACTGATGAATCCAAAAAGGTACTTTTTGAATGCGATCTGGATATGCCTTACACTGAAAATAAGTGGGAGAATGTCATAGATCGTACGAAGGGCATTGCCGAACATCCTCGCCAGTCAGAGCGTGTTCCAGCAGGAGCCGTTTTTGATGCAGAGTTTATTATCAATGTTTGGGATGATGATAAAGAGGATGAGCTGATTTCATTATTCAAGAAAGGCATTCGTTTGCTGGAGAACGATTACCTGGGCGGTAGTGGCTCGCGTGGCTACGGACAGATAAAGTTTGGCGAGTTTGTACAGACAATATTGTCTGATGATAATAACTGGAAGGCATAAAAAGCAAGTTTATGGCAACATTTAAAATATTTAAGTTGCACTTTACCTCACCACTGCATATTGGCGACAGGCACGAAGATGATGGCTCCAGTCTGAAGATTATTCACTCAGAAACTTTATATGCTGCTCTTCTGGCATGTCTGGCAAAAACAGGGCATACAATTCCTGAAGATGGAGATTTGGGGTTTACGGTAAGTAGTCTCTTCCCTTACTTCCAACGGGATAAGGACTCTCAACCCGTTTACTTCTTGCCGATGCCATTGAAAGCTCAGCCTACAGAAATAAAAGATATTTCTATGGCTAAGAAAGTGAAGAATGTCCAGTGGATTGATGTAGCTATTTATGAAAACATCCTGTCTGGTGTTGGTTTTTCAGAGGCTTTTATACCTAACATTCAGGAAGCCTATCTCACTAATGAGCAACTGCCTCAGGATCAAAATGGCTCAAGAGAATTTGTCAGGTCTGAGGTATCCCAACGCGTTGTGTTGGATAGTAGAACTGGTGAGGAAGATGCGCTTCCTTACTATGTGGACAAAATTTTGTTCAGATATGAGTCTGGCTTATATTTCATAGCAGAGGGTGATACAGATATATTGGAGAAAGCCCTTAAAATCCTGTCTATAGAAGGTATAGGTACTGATAAGAATTTAGGTTTTGGCTTCTTTGATTTTTCGATAGACGAGTTGACGATAGAACTACCCAGTCATGCAAAACATCAGGTGTCTCTGTCTTTGTTTATACCAGAATCAAAGGATCAACTAAGTAAACTGATGGACTCTGAAGACATAGCTTATGACTTTACACGAAGGGGCGGATGGATAACCACCTATCCGTATAATACACTCAGAAAGAATGCAATTTACGGATTCCTGCCAGGCTCTGTATTCAGCTTGAAAGATGATGATTGTTCCGTTATAGGTAAGATTGTCAATTTGAAACCGGAAATCGGTGAGATGACGCCCGATCATCCAATCTGGAGGAATGGCAAAGCGATTATGCTGCCCATCAATTTGAAATGAATGAAATATGGAAGATAAAAAATATCCAATAGAACTGGAAGTTATCACACCACTGTCGGTTGGTGCTGGCAATGATAATGAATGGATGCGAGGCATCGACTTCGTCCAGAAAGACGGAAAGGTCTTTGTGCTTGACATTCAAAAAGCAGCAGAACAAGGTGTAGATATTGGAAGGTTGACCAGTTTGTTCCTGAACTATGACGAGAAAGGAATCTGTACTTTGATAGGTGATAAGTTGGAATCGGTATCAAGGTATATATTTAAATCGCCAGTTTCGACAAATAATTCCATCAAGACATTCCTACGTACCCAACTTTACGGGAAGCCTGTTGTTGCTGGTAGTTCTCTGAAAGGGTCGCTAAGGTCTGCATTGTTTAACCATCTCCGTGATAAAGAAAAAACGAACGAGGAGGTATTTGGTAATATGAAGGACGGAACAGACTTGATGCGTTTCATTCGTATTGCCGATATAGAGATGCCTTCGACGGCATTAATAAATACCAAACTCTTTAATTTGAGAAAAGATGGTTCAGAATGGGGCGGAGGATGGAAACATGGAATGAGTGAAACTACGAGTCAATTTAAATCCAATGGTTTTAACACCCTCTATGAATGTGTACTTCCAGGAAGTAAAGGGCTTGGTGCTATCATGTTGGCTGCTGGTGCTTACGAGTTAATGTCTAAAAACACAGATAAGCCAATCTCTCACGCACAGGAGAAGAAAGAACTGTTGAGCGGAGATATCAAGGGATTATTCCATGTTATCAATCTTGTTACAAAGGATTATCTTTGCAAAGAGAGGGCTTTCTTTGAGAAGTATCCAGCTGAACGCTCTGAAGAACTGATAGACAATGTGAATGATTTGCTGGATATGATACCAGCGGACGATTCCTATTGCTTGCTGAAGATGTCAGCTGGTGTAGGCTTCCATTCAATCACAGGTGATTGGCAATATGACGACTATAGCCAAACCGGTTTGTGGAGTGATGGAAGGAATGCAGGGAAAAAGAAATATAAGTCAAGGAAAACATCAGAATACGGAGGCCGCCTGCAACTGATGGGATTTGTAAAACTCAGAGCACTTAATGCGGATGAAGTTGCAAAGAGTACACTATCTTTAGAAGAAGAGCATGCCGTAATAATTGATAGCATCGTTGCTCCTGCGAAACAACGCGAAGAAGAACTACGTATAAAGCGTGAAGCCGAATTAGCCCGAAAGCTGGCTGCTGAAGAGGAAAAACAAAAAATGGCAGCCTATCAGGATTTGATAGAGCAGGCACAGATTCTTTATCGTGATAATCGGTGGAATGAGGCTCTTGATAAGGCGACTGCAGCAATGGAAATCAGTCCCAATATGCCAGAAGCTTCTTCTTTGATTGAGAGTTGTAAGAAGGCTATCGAAATTGAGACATACCGCCAAGGTGAGGAGGCTGCTAAAACTCAGAAATTCAGCCAGCCTTTGGCTGAAGTCATCATGGGTAAAACCTCTGCAGGAAACCTGATTGGAACCTTGGCGAAATGGTTGAAACAGGAGGGACATACATTTGGAGAGACGGAATATGCTGTTTTCTTGCAAGAGGCCATTAAACTATCACCTAAGGAAATAAAAAACATAAGAGGTAAACGCAAAGATCTCCTGAGGGCAATAGGTGATAATCAGACAGAAAGGTTACTCAAAGATCTCGGCCTGATATAAGTTAATGACCCTTTGAAAGTTAAAAGCGTTCTTTGACAGGATTAAAAAAATGGGATTTTTGAAGAACAAGAACTATGATTTATATCATTTTTTTGTTCTTAAAAAGTAGTGTAACATGCAGATATATAAATACATACACATTATATAGTGTATCGCGTTTCCATTATAACAAGGATTACAACGGTTCGTCGAAGATATCCCAGAAGGATGGAGTGTATCACGTTTCCATTATAACAAGGATTACAACTTTCTTTCATTTTTTTCCACTCGTAATCGTAGTGTATCACGTTTCCATTATAACAAGGATTACAACTTAACGCTTGAATATGCTACACTTGCATCCAGTGTATCACGTTTCCATTATAACAAGGATTACAACGCGCCTAAAATCTTGGCATAAGCATTTGTCGGTGTATCACGTTTCCATTATAACAAGGATTACAACACATAATCTGTCATACTACTACTTGTTTAGGTGTATCACGTTTCCATTATAACAAGGATTATTTCTTTTATTCTAAATTATTGATTATCTTTGCACTCAGAAATAATAACTATAGAAAAAATATGGCAAGAAAAGTATTAATTTCATTTTTGGGTACTGGCCCTTTTGAGTCAAAGGAAACCCGAACTTATAAGACTGCCCGCTATCATTTGGGAGATGCAGACTTAGGTGACTATCCATTTGTGTCTGCTGCCTTAAAAGAGTACTATCAGATAGACAAGATTATACTGATAGGTACTGTCCATTCCATGTGGGAAGAAGTGTATCGCTGGTTTAACGTTAAGGCAGGCAAGTCTGAAGATGAAACGATTTATTTTGATATTGCTGAGGCATGTGAGAAGGCAAATCATCTTTCAGAACTGGTTGTACCTCATCAGGAAGCGATAGAGCAGTCAATTGGCAATGATTCCAAGATGGTACTCATCAAATACGGAATAACCGAACAGGAAATCAGAGAGAATACAAATATCATCCTTGGTATCCAGAAGTATCTGAATAATCACGATGAACTGATAGTTGACGTGACGCATTCTTTCCGCTCGCTCCCTCTATTTATCATGAACCTGCTCATTTATCTTAAAAATGTCAGCCAAAAAGATATAACCATCTCACATATCCATTACGGAATGCTAGAGATGAGCAAGGAATTAGGCTTTGCGCCTATCATTGATCTGAAAGCGACAATGGATGTGAACGACTGGATTACAGGCGCATATTCTTTTGTAGAGTTCGGGAATGCCTACAAAATATCCAAGCTGATTGCTCAGGAAGATAAGGGAGTATCAACCCTGCTGAATGATTTCTCTAACACGATGAACTTAAACCACCTCTTTGCGATTCAGGGCATATCGCAAAGATTGTCATCTATAAAAGAGAAAAAATATGCTACAGTATTGCCAGAACTAATCATTAACCCAATTGTAGGAGAGTATATAAAATATTTCCCTGTCAATGAAAAGAAACATTCCGTCTTCCAGTTAAAACTTGCAAAATGGCAACTTGAACACAAGAAATATGCTCAGGCTCTTCTGACTATCAATGAGTCGATCATCACATATCTATGTGAATCACAGAAATTAGGCTGGGATGACTTTGATAATCGTGAAGGAGTCAAGGGAATACTTAAAGGCTATGATGAAGAATTACGCTCGATGGTAGATCCTGATTTGAGGAAAGTCTATAAGCAACTTCTGCCATTAAGGAATTGCACAGCTCACACGATGGAAACTTCTAAGAATATCCAAGACATCATAAAGACTCTGAAAGAATCTATGAGTATTCTTGAAACCATTATCAAATAGTAATGAATAAAGAAAAAGAGAAAGCGTTTGTCAATCTGTCCAATCATCCGTCTTCTGATTGGACAGATAAGCAGTTGAAAGCTGCAGAAAGATATGGAAAGGTGGTAGATGTGGCTTTTCCGGCAATACCACCAGAGGCTGACGAGCAGGCAATCAGCCAGATAGCGGCCCAATATGTCGCAATGATCCGGGATATGACAAAAGACAAGTCAGTAACCCTGCATATCATGGGCGAGATGACTTTTGTGTTCAGAATAGTCTCACAACTTAATTCACTAGGAATAACATGTGTGGCATCCACTACAGAGCGGATTGCTTACGAAACAGACGCTGGGAAATTATCAGTATTTCATTTCGTTCGCTTTCGGAAATACAACAGTTAGAGATGGTAAGATGCTGCCATTGCTAATACAGCGTTTCTGAAATCGTCCTGGAAATGTCCTTCTCCTAATACGACAATACCTGGACCATAGCCTAACAGTCGGGAGCGAAGTTCCATATTGGGAATCACCATTATTGTAAACTCGCCTCCCTGCACCTTATCATATTCTCTGGTTTCTTTCTGAGTGTGATGAATGGGCTTTGTCTTAACAAGGTTGTGAACTTTATAATCAGTCGTCTTGATGGTAATGGGGACTGGTGCTTCATTACCTTCGTGTGTTACCCCCACTATATCATTAAAATAGTTCTTATAAAAACCATCTGGCGCAGCCTGAAACTTTTTATCAGGACATGTCCATATATCTGATGGTTTCTCATAAACGATTCTATCCAAAGAGAAGTTCACAACTTTATAGTTGTCATTCTCTTGGACATAGCCGAACAAAAACCAGCGGCTATTGAATTCCTTTAGAAGATGGGGATGCATGGTTATAGTTTGTAGTTCGGTATAACCAGCATGATATTTAAATGAAATAACCGATTTACCCAAAAAGGGATATAGTACTTTCACTAAACTGAGATTTTTGAGTTCAGATATACATTCCAGTTCTATCAGAGGTGAGTCTGCAATGTCATTTTTAAGCAACATCTGCAATCCACCAGTCAAGAAAAGTTTCTTGGCTTCTCCATCTATCTTTCTTAATGTTTTTCTCTCTTTCTCTCTCTTAAAATAGAAATAATTACCTTTCTTATAACGAAAGCCCTCGGAAGCATCTTTCTGATTCTTAAAATCAACAAGACCTCTTAACTCCCTGTTGATAAAAGTTTTTAAACTATCATAATTAGGATTAGAAGATATTTTCGGATAACTGTCGCTACCGTCCAACCTCCTCAATACATCTTCGTAAGTAACATACGCATTACCAGAGGCCAACTCATCTATGATCTGACGAAATTGATTATTTCTTGAATTATCTGCCATAATAAACAGTTTATATCAAACTATCTGCAAAGATAAATTATTCTTTGAAGATTTGCGAAAGAAAAAGCCTGCTTTTTCAGTTTTTCCCTTGAAATTATTTCGAAAATGCTTAATTTCTCGAAATGATTTGGTTGATTTGCGAAAAAATGCTATTTTTGCATAGTCAAAACCCTTATAAAATGGAGGTGTTTTTCGCAAGAGTGCGAAAAATGAAATAGGAGCAAATCATTTGCGAATATTTCGTTACTACTATCTTTCTGTACATCAAACAGTTACAAATGGTGTAACTTCTAAAACCCCGTATTTGACATAAAAAAGCAAGGGGATTTGCGAAAAATTGAAGAGTTGAGAATATATAGCACAATGTCAAATTGATACAAGTAGGTGTGAAATGATAGTAATTTCGTAACTTATTGAAATATAGATTGTTTATGATTGATTCCATTAAAACAAGGATTACAACGACTACTTCTTGCCAGTGGCTTCAGGCTTCTTCTCGTTTATGATTGATTCCATTAAAACAAGGATTACAACATGCCTGCAGTCAACCAATCGATCCCATAACGTCTTGTTTATGATTGATTCCATTACAACAAGGATTACACGTACATAGATCCAGACACGTCACAGCAGAAGTTTATGATTGATTCCATTACAACAAGGATTACAACAAATCAATCATGAATCCTAATTGGAAAATTATAGAGTTTATGATTGTTTCCATTACAACAAGGCAAAAAAAATCCGGCAACATTTCTGTTGTCGGATTTATGTGTTTATACACGTATTAATGGTTAGTAACTTGTGTGCTCTTACCCACTTGCAATGGCAAGCCCGTCACTTCTGCAACACTTAGGAGTGGCGGATAACAAGGAGGCCTTAACCCCTTTTGGTGCTAGCCAACACCTGAATAACCGTAATGGCTAAGGAAAGAGCTAACTTCCAATACATTGTGTTGTTGTTTTAGTTTGTTAGTTACGCGTGCTGTACTTAAATCTTGTCTTAGACAAGTCCTCTGCCTAACAGCACTTTAGGCGTATGGAAATAGGAAACAATCTATTTGCTTCCTTCGCCCATGTTCTTCAACAGAACATCAGCAACAGCAACAACTATGCTTAAGAAAATATTCCAATTCATATTTTGTATGTTTTGGATTTTACCTCAGCACTATGCTTCGGTTTCTGGGTGCAAAGATACGGTGCTTTTATGAATGATGCAATTATTTGTTCAAAGATCGAGGTTACACTTTTTTCGGAAACTGTTACCTATTTGGTCGTCATAAGCCTTGGTGGTTCAAGAAAGATTACATACTTTTGCAACGTGGATTTCTTAATGATATAATCTTAATTGGTATGAACGTCGATAGTATTAAACCTTCTGGTAATGGTGGAATCAATAGTGAGGGCAGGACGCTTTTAGAAATCTGTATGCAGCCTGTACCTGATCATCTGATAAAGAAATTGGATGAGGAGCGACTGGCTCCTAAGATTGTCAGTAGAATGAAGGCAGACTTGACCAGGATGGGTTCGAGTCGGGTGCCCCATCCAGCTCAGAATGGTCATGTGGACTTTAGTGCTATTGCTTGGCCAGGAGTGAGTGCAATACTTCCTGAAAAGGAGGCTTTGGTAGCGGCTATTCGTCAGAACAATCCTGGCATTAGTCTGGATGACATCAACCCAAGGAGCATTCGCGACATCACTTATTATATAGGTCGCAAAGCATTGGCTGACAAGTATGGAATTTCTATTCCAAAGGCTGCACATATTATTGGGCTTTTGGACCTTGTTATTCATGAGACGGATGATGGAAGGATAGAAATCGTTCCCAATAATGTGCACCGCTTTAAACAACTCTATACTCACAAGGGGTATGTGTCGAAAATGCTGAAGCTTATAAACGGAAAAGAGGTTACAGATGAAGATGAGTAAAGCAACATATGGTTTTCAATCTTATATTTTTGAGGGAGCGGACACAATTTGTCTGCCCCTTATTGTAATTTTGCAGCCGATAAACAATGAGTATGAATATGGAGCAGAAAATTGAGTACGCGAACTATCTGGGCGTGAAGGTGTTTTCGAACAAGTGGTATAGCATTCATGTGATGCTGTTCGACCACGGTATGGCAAGAGTTGGGATGCGGTATAAAAAAAGGAAGAACCAAAGGCAACTGTGGTGTAGTTTCTTGACCTTTGATGAGTGTAGGCGTGAATCTGTTTACGACACTTGGGACTGTCTGCAATTCTTGCAGATGGACAAAACGGCTCGCAAATGGTTCCGCAAGGTGCTGCATCCGTGTTTTGAGAAATTTCTGCTGCCCAATGGCATCATCAGTTCTGAAATTGCGGAAGAATTTGAGAGCCAAGAGCGACAACAGCATGCTTATAGACTGCCTCGTATGGAAGAAGAGGTAGATAGGGTATTATGGTGGTATAAATAGTGATGAAGATATGAAACTACAAGAACTGCTAAGGAAATGCGACTTCGACAAGATGTTTGAGTACATCGTCAAGTTTGATTCCAAATCGGAGGGAAGCAGATTCGCCTATCTGGTTGCATACGAACTGCTGTGCGATATGGAGGCAGAAGAGGGCAGAGAATACGACGTAGTGCCTAATCCATACGCACAGGAGTCAGAAGGACCGGCATCGGAAATAACCGTCTGGTGCTCTGACCTGGAGGGCTGCAACTGGCAGAAGGCGTTAGGGGCAGAGATGAACTTTTGCCCTGAGGCAGAGAAGGTGCCATTGGATATGATTGCTGGCATCTGCCTTTGGCATATCACGTTCTATGGATTCAATCCTGACGAAGAGGAAGAAACGTTCAATAATATGGGAGAAGAGGAATCGTCAGAGGATGGCCCAGCTTATATGGTAGATATCTTAAGCGAGGAAACCAAAGCCTTGCGGCCTGACCTCGTGAAACTGGGACATAAGGAATACGAAAAGCAGTTTCGGATTTATAGGAAGGCTTACATGAAGGAACTGACGGCTCTCGCTGAACAGGGAGATAAGTACGGACAGTTTTTCTTGGCAGAGGAATATAGAAGAGGTGTACATGGCAAATACATTAATTTAAAAAAAGCTTTTCCTCTTTATGTTGCTTCTGGTGAGCAGGGGCTGTATCGGGCGCAGGTAATGTTGGCTTTCTGCTATGAATATGGTCTTGGGACGGAAGTGGACTTGGATAAGGCAAGAGCCATGTTTAAGCAGGCAGGACAATCCGAGAAAGGTCATGGCAAGCTAGAGGAACATCTGGCCATGCTAGAGGTGAACGAAGAGAATTACGATGAGGCGTTGTATTGGTTTAAGGAGGCCCAAAGGAAAGGTAATCGTACCGTCAAATCGTATATTTGGTATTTGGAAAGGAAGTTGAACTAAGACAAAGTAGTGCTATGAGTTGTTTAATGGTTATTGATTTAATCTGCCCCAAATGTGGAGCTCCAGTCGTATGGTGCAATGGTGGGGATGTTATATATGACTTTTCTTCTCAATTTAAAGCAACTTGCCCTTCATGTGGTTATGAAGACTGGGAATCCAATTTCCCCAGAGATAAAGAACGAACTGTAGAAGAACGTATGAAGATATGAAACTACAAGAGTTGTTAAGGAAATGCGACTTCGACAGGATGTTTGAGTACATCGTCAAGTTTGATCCCAAATCGGAGGGAAGCAGATTCGCCTATCTGGTTGCATACGAACTGCTGTGCGATATGGAGGCAGAAGAGGGCAGAGATGAACTTTTGCCCAGAGGCAGAGAAGGTGCCATTGGATATGATTGCAGGCATCTGCCTTTGGCATATCACGTTCTATGGATTCAACCCTGATGAAGAGGAAGAAACGTTCAATAATATGGGAGAAGAGGAGATATTAGTAAGAAAATGATGAGCATGATTCTTTGTGTTTATAGAAATAATCATTATCTTTGCCACATAATATGAATGCATTAATAACAATGAAAGAGAATTTTTATATACAGCTTTTTGAGGGCAAGCAGGTTCGCATCGTATGGGACGCGGAGAAGGAGAAGTATTATTTCGCAGTAGCGGACATAGTGCAAGTGCTAACCGATAGCAATGATGTCAAGCAATACATCAAGCGAATGCGTGCCCGTGATCCCGAGCTCAATTCCAAGTGGGGTACAATTTGTACCCCTGTTGAAATGATTGCCCCTGACGGCAAGCGTCGCAAGACGCAGGCCGCCAACCTCGAAGGCATCTTCCGTATTATTCAGTCTATTCCGTCGAAGAAGGCTGAACCGGTAAAGAAATGGCTTGCCGAAGTGGGTGCCCAGCGTGTTGATCAGATGATAGACCCTGAACTGACGTTCCAGATGGCTGTGGAGGACTATCGTCGTCAAGGCTATAGTGACCGTTGGATTAATGAACGTATGCGCTCTATTGAAATGCGCAAGGAACTGACTGATGAGTGGCATCGTTCAGGCATCCACGAGCCTAAGGACTTTGCCATCCTTACCAACGTGCTAACCAAAGCGTGGAGTGGTATGACCACTGGTGAGTACAAACGTCATAAAGGACTGACCAAGCAGAACCTGCGTGATAATATGACCAATGTGGAACTGGCATTAAACACACTTGCAGAGGTTGCCACTACAGAAATCGCACGTGAGCGCCAAACTAAAGGTATGAAGGAGAGTCGGCAGGCGGCAAAAGCTGGAGGTCAAATTGCAAAGAACACCCGCGATGACCTTGAACGGCAGTTGGGACATACTGTTATTTCCTCTGCACGCGCTTCTGATTATATTAAACCAATAGAACAACATGATGATGAGGCGTTACCATTCTCTGACGACTGAGTTTCAAGAATTGAGGAAATACCTTTATAGTGAAGTGAAAAGCAATTTTATTGATGGATTATAATTTGCCAGTATGTCGAAACTGAAGAAATGCCTTTATCTCATTAACCTCATGGAGCGAAAGGGTGCGATGACCCTGAAAGAGATTAATGACTATTATCAGTATTCTACACTCTATGAAGGTGAGGAAATACAACCTCGTACATTCCTGAGATATAGGGAGTACATGGAAGAGACCTTCCCTTGTTACATCGATTTCAATCAGCGCACAGGGAAATATGAACTTCGTCGCCATCAGTCTCTATATGGTGAGGATGATTCGCTATATGACTATCTACTTTCTGCCTATCATATAGAGGGTATGACGGAGCTGGCTCTGAAGCATCGAAAAAAGATTATGCTGACTGAAGCACCAACTGGTGTTGAGAATGTACAGATAATCCTTGAAGCGATTGACAAAAAAAGGGGAATAGAGTGTGACTACTATTCATTCAACAAGAATACTGTTAAGCATCAGTTGCTGATTCCGTATTTCCTGCGTACTTGGGAACAGCGTTGGTACTTGGTGGCCGAGCCAAACAATCACCATCATGGACAATCGCTGTATGCCTTAGAACGTATGGATAATATCAGACTGACGAAGGAAAAGATGAAACCATCGTCAGACATTGACATAAAAGAGTATTTTGATGGTTGTTTTGGAATCAACCATTCAGATGACCAAAAGCCCGAGACAGTGCGTATTAAGGTGTTTGGTCAACAGGTAGAATACATAAGGTATCTTCCTATTCACGAATCTCAGGAGGAAGTAGAGAAAACAGAAGAATGGAGCATCTTTGAGATTCGGGTGGTTCCTTGTTTTAACTTCTATCAACAGCTACTTTGGCATAGAGAAAAAATAGAAGTGTTAAGTCCTGAAACTGTCAGAGAAGAAATGAAGAAAATCTTGCTTGCGACAATAGCACACTATGGAAACAAATGAGACTGCCAATATTTGGTAGCCTCATTTTTTTGATAACGTTTCTAATAAAGGGATGGCTATTTGGCCTCGCCTGAGCCATAGATGAAGCCGAAAGCACCGCTGGTATAGTCGAAGATCTCCTCGTCTTTGAAGAAACGCTTCAACTCTATCTCGGCATTCGACGTAGAGTCGCTGGCATGAACGATGTTCTGCTGGTTGCTCATCGAGTAGTCGCCACGGATGGTTCCAGGTGCAGCTTCACGTCCGTTGGTAGCGCCAGTCATGGTGCGCACCACCTGTACGGCATCCACACCTTCGAGGGCGAGAGCCACTACTGGTGATGCCTGCATGGAGGCAGCCAATGAGGGGAAGAAGGGTTTGTCAACGAGGTGGGCATAGTGCTCGCGCAGGATCTCGTCAGAGAGCTGCATCATCTTCATACCTGCCACGCGGAGTCCGCGACGCTCGAAACGGTTCACGATTTCACCAATCAGTTGACGCTGTACGCAACTGGGCTTCAATAATACAAGAGTTTTTTCCATGATGATTGTTTTTTAGGGGTTATTTTTTGCTTTTATAGAATTTCTCAAGGGTACGATAAGCATTCTCCTTTTCAGGGGAAGCCACCTCAGCTGATTCAACGTCGATCTTCATGACAGGAGCAGCATCGAGATTCTCCTTAGTGATAGCCGTCCACTGGGGCAGTCCTTCGCCATTGGGATTACCTGTCTTGCAGAAGTTGGCATAATAGGTGAGGAACAGTTTCGAGATGGCGTAATCCTCTTTCTGCCAGTCGTAGTACTCGTTGGTATCGAGGGTACCCATCGCATACTCGATATCTGCAGAGTGAACGGCGCCAGGAGCGATGGCAGGCTGCTGGGCCTCAGCTTTCTTCTCTTCGGCAGTCTTCTCACGCACACCACCAGCTAAGGCGCCTACTTTATCGCCCATCTTGGCAGAAACCTGGGGACGTGGGTGCATATAGTGGTAACGATAGACGGGCAGACCAGACTTGGCGTGGTAATCGCAGACCTTCCAAGTGGGGAAGCCCGTGAAGAGGTCGGAGGCGAGGTCGAGACCCTTCTGACTCAGCACGTCTTCATCCGTCTCAATGCCGTAAGCCTTGAAAATCTCGTCAGTCATGTCGCCAAACGTGGCCTTCATGGCGTTCTTATAGTTCTGGAGGGTAGGAGCCTGTCCCTTGAGTGACTGAGCGGGATGGCCTTCGAGGGAGTTCCAGCCTGCTAACAATGGCACCTGAGCCTGTTCATTTTTCTCGAAGATGTCATCAGCATTCTCTTTCATAAAGTAACCATCGAGTACCACGTTGGCCATACCCTTTGGAGGCAGCATAGCTTGGAGTGAATCAGCATTCATCGCCATGGCATCTGCCAGACTGGCGATACCTGCTGACTTCAACAGTTCTGCACCAGCAGCCTCTGCCTCAGCCTGAGTGGAAGCCTTATAGGGCAGTACCTCTGCACCAGATGAGAGCATCGCACCAGCGATCAGGTTCTTGGAGAGGGGAGAACACATCAGGAGGGATACTGAGAATGAACCAGCCGATTCGCCTACGATGGTAATCTTGGCAGGATCGCCACCAAAGGCCTGGATATTATCTTTCACCCACTGGATGGCAGCCACCTGATCGAGGAAACCATAGTTACCACTTCCCTTATAGTCAGAAGCAGCAGTGAGTTCTGGATGGGCAAAGAAACCGAAAACACCTTCACGATAGTTGGCTGTTACACCAATAACGCCTTCTTTTGCGATGGCGCTTCCATCGTAACGGGGTTCACTACCAGAACCAGCCATCAGTCCGCCGCCATTAAAATAGATAAGTACAGGAAGGGCATCAGCAGTTGTCTTTGCTGTCGTCCAGATGTTGAGATAGAGACAGTCTTCGCTACGCTTAGGCCCACGGAAGGCCATATCGCCGAAAACGTCGAGCTGCATGGGGTCGTCGCCAAACTGCTTCGCCTCACGAACACCCTCCCAAGCCTGAACGGGTTGGGGAGCTTTCCAACGGAGTTCGCCTACAGGGGCCTGGGCGAAAGGAACACCCAGGAACTTCTTCACACCGTCCTGTTCGAAACCTTCGAGAATACCATTCTGGGTTTTCACTTGAAGCGTTACTTCTGCTGCCTTCTGCTGAGAGCAGGCACTGAAGAGTGCGAGACACGCGATGGCGAGCATCGCAAATGTTTTGTTTTTAGTCATAATCATATCCATTTATTGGTTTTGCCTGCAAAGATACGAAAAAAGCTAAGTAGTTGGCGTTGAAACATGAAGAAAAATCGTTCATTATATGTAAAATTGTTGCAATGAACGATTTTTCTATGTTTTTGAAGCATAAATTCTAGAATACTAATTGGGTTTGTCATATCTTTGCGGCAGGATTTAAAAACAATTAAAATGAATAACAGAATGAAAAAGTTAGTGACAACGATGATGGGTGCAATGCTGGTGACGATCTCAGCCTTAGCACAAGTGACACCGATGGTACTTGGTGACAAACACGCCATGTTGCGAGTGGGCGAAAAAAGTAAGTATATTCTACTGCCTGTACAAGAGACGGAGGAAATCGCGGCAATAGCCGTGCTTGATGGCAGTAACAACATGGTGCAGCGTATGAATGTTAAACTGGCTGTTGATCGTGTTGACTATTTTGTACCCTACGAGTTGAAAGGAGCCAAGTTGTTTGATATCGAGTTTCATGGTGACCGTCGTCAAAAGGGAGCAGTAAGCGAGTTCACTTGCTGGAAGGAGATTACGTTCACTGATAAATTTGATACTGCCAACCGCGAACACTTCCGTCCTGCCTATCACCATACGCCTCAATATGGCTGGATGAATGACCCTAACGGTATGTTCTACAAAGACGGGGTATGGCACCTTTATTATCAATATAATCCTTATGGGTCACAGTGGGAGAATATGCACTGGGGACATTCTATATCGAAGGATCTGGTACATTGGGAGGCGCAGCCCCTGACTTTCGAGCCCGACTGGCTGGGAAGTATCTTCAGCGGTTCATGTATTACAAACGGTAGTGATGTGGTGGCATTCTACACCTCAGCAGGTCATCATCAGACACAGTCGATGGCTGTCTCAAAAGATAATGG
>Ga0256407_10003943_pt1 | contig 25503 bp, 31 predicted proteins | sample RumenRJG_04DNA_FD_193489 | JGI IMG/M metagenome (GOLD analysis project Ga0256407, IMG submission 193489) | Bovine rumen microbial communities from Lethbridge, Alberta, Canada - RJG_04 | ecosystem: Host-associated > Mammals > Digestive system > Stomach > Rumen | place: Canada: Alberta... | reverse complement strand
CCGATTCAACGACCCGAAGAACCGCAAGACCGTGGAGCGAGTGAGCAAGGAACTGCTGACGCTGGAGATTCTGGATGACGGCAAGTGGCGCAAGGCTGACATCTTCGACAGGCCGGTGGCGTTCTCTACGGACGAGATGCACAGCGTGACGGATGCTCACGAGGCGCTGGCACAATCGCTGAATGACTATGGCAAGCCCGATGTGCGGTATATGGCGGCGCTGACGGGGAAGAGCGAGGATGAAATTTGCGACGAGCTGGACGGGGAGATATACTATAATCCCCTGAGCGAGGAGTGGGAGATTAAGGCGCGGTTCATCAGCGGGAATGTGATTGAAAAGATAGAGAAGATAGAAAGCCTCACCCCCGACCCCTCTCCGAATGGCGAGGGGAGTGAGCACCACAAGCGCGACGGACAAGCGGAAGAACTATCTACTCCCCTCGCCATTCGGAGAGGGGCAGGGGGTGAGGCTCTTGCTGCGCTTCGCGCCGCCATCCCTGAGCCTATCCCCTTCGATGATCTGGACTTCAATCTCGGTGAGCGATGGGTGGACTGCAAAATTTACGAAGACTTTGCCTCGGAGTTCTTCTCGATGGCTGGCAACGACTACGGCGCAGAGGTGGAAGTGACGGTGAAGTACGACCGCAACCTCGACCAGTATGCCTGCGACAGCGACCGGGGCAACGAGAAAATCTATACCCAGTATGCCGTATCGAGCGAGGCGAGCCAGTCGATTGACGGCATGGGGCTGCTACAGCATGCACTGCTGAACAGCTGTCCCAAGATGATGAAGTATCGCCGCGACGAGCGGGGCCGCAAGATTCAGCAGGGCAAGAGCTATGCCAAGGACGAGGACCCGGAGGCTACGCAGAAGGCTAACACGCTGATTGAGGAAATCAGACAGGGCTATCAGGACTGGCTCTTGCGACAGCCGAAGACGCTGCGCGACGGACTGGCTGAGAAGTATAACAGGCTTTTTAATTGCCATGTGAAGCCGCAGTTCGACGGTTCGCACCAGCGCTTCCCCGGCATCGACTGGCATGGGCTGGAGGCGAAGTACGAAATACCGCAGCCCGTGTACAAGGACGGCAAGAAGGTGAGCGGCGGCCTGTATAAGAGTCAGGAGGACTGCATCTGGATGCTGGTGATGAACGGTGGCGGCATCTGCGACCACGAGGTAGGCAGCGGCAAGACGCTTATCATGTGCCTCGCCGCCCACGAGATGAAGCGACTGGGCTTCTGCCACAAGCCGATGATCATCGGACTGAAGGCCAACGTGGCTGCCATTGCCGAGACCTACATGACGGCTTACCCCAAGGCTCGTGTGCTCTACGCAAAGCACGCCGACTACTCAGGCAAGGAGCGTGAGAACTTCTTCAACCGCATGAAGAACAACGACTGGGACGTGGTGATTATGTCGCACGACCAGTTCGGCTTTATCCCGCAGTCGGACGAGGTGCAGGCCGACGTGATACGTGAGGAGCTGAATCACCTGAACGAGAGTCTGAGCGCACTCTACGGTTCGTGGGACAGCGTGTCGAGCCGACTGAAGCGCGGTCTGGAGAAGAAGAAGGCCAACTTGCAATCGAAACTTCAGGACTTGCAATACGCTATTCGCAAGCGCACCGACAACGTGGTGGACTTCAAGATGATGGGCATCGACCATATCTTCATCGACGAAAGCCACCAGTTCAAGAACCTTGGCTTCACCACCCGTCACGACCGTGTGGCAGGCTTAGGCAACTCGGAGGGCTCGAAGCGAGCATACAACCTGCTCATGGCTATCCGCACCATTCAGCAGCGCACGGGGCGTGACCTCGGAGCCACGTTCCTCAGTGGCACGACGATTACGAATAGTCTGACGGAGCTGTATAGCCTGTTCCGCTATCTGCGTCCGCAGGCTATGGCCAAGCAGGGCATCACCTGTTTCGATGCCTGGGCGGCTATCTTCACCCGTAAGACGCAGGAGTATGAGTTCGGACTGACCAACCAAATAGTGCTGAAGGAGCGCTTCAGATACTTCATCAAGGTGCCGGAGCTGGCGCAGTTCTATAATGAAATCACCGACTACCGCACGGCGAAGGACGTAGGCATAGAGCGGCCTGAGAAGTACGCCCGACTGATGCACATCGAGCCGACACCCGACCAGGAGGAGTTTATCCACACGCTGATGAAGTTTGCAGAGACGGGCGACTTCTCGCTGATAGGCATCGACAACCCCACCAAGCAGCAGGAGATGGCGAAGATGCTGTATGCAACAGATCTCGCACGAAAGATGTCGCTCGACATGCGACTGATTGACCCCTCGTATGGCGACCATCCACGGAGCAAGGCAAGCATGTGCGCCAAGATGGTAGCTCAGTATTATCACAAGTTCGAGGATGTGAAGGGCACGCAGATGATATTCAGCGACCTCTCGACGTGGCAGAATGATGGGAAGTTTAACATCTACGAGGAGATCAAGCGCAAACTGGTGGAGGACTACGGCATACCGGACCGCGAGATACGCTTCATACAGGAAGCCCGCTGCGACACGAAGAAGAAAAAGCTCATCCACGAGGTGAACGACGGCGACGTGCGCATCCTCTTCGGCTCTACCTCGATGCTCGGCACTGGTGTGAACGCCCAGGAGCGCGTCGTGGCGGTGCATCACCTCGACACCCCCTGGCGCCCCGCCGACCTGGAGCAGCGCGACGGCAGGGCCGTGCGTAAGGGTAACGTCGTAGCCCGCGACTATGGCGACAACAAGGTGGACGTGATTATCTACGCCGTGAAGCGGTCGTTAGATGCCTATAAGTTTAACCTGCTGCACTGCAAGCAGACCTTCATCCAGCAGCTGAAGCAGGGGCAGTTGGGCAAGCGTACCCTCGACGAGGGCTCGATGGACGAGAAGGGCAACATGAACTTCGCAGAGTATATGGCTATCCTCTCCGGCAATACCGACCTGCTGGAGCGTGCCAAGCTCGACAAGAAGATTGCCATGCTGGAGGTGGAGCGAAAGAACTTCCACCGCGACCAGCGGCAGGCAGAGGAGCGCCGCGACCGACTGCAGAAGGACGTGGAGCGACTGAAGCAGGATGTCCGGGATGCACAGGCCGACCAGCAGCAGTACGATGCACGGAAGCAGCTGAGCGAGCAGGGCGAGGTGCTGAACGCTCTCACGCTCGACGGCTTCACTGTGCCCGACGGTTCTGCCGTCGGGAGTGCCGACTATGAGAAAGCCATCGGCGAGCGGCTGTGGAATATCGAGCAGAAGGCCCGCACACAGGGCATCCGCCTGAAAATAGGCTCGCTCTACGGCTTCGGCCTGCTGGTGAAGACCAACGAGCAGAAGCTGCGCGATGCCGACGGCAACGAGTCGATGGAATATACCAACCTCTTCTCACTACAAGGCAACCGCATCCTGCACACCGTGAACAACGGCAAGCTCTCGCATCTCTCGCCCCGTCTGGCAGCGGAGTACGCCCTGCGCTGTCTGCAGGAACTGCCCCGCCGCATCGCCGACTGGCAGTGTTGGATAGCCGACAACAACGTGACTATCCGCCAGCTTGCCGAACTGCTGAAGCAGACGTGGCCCAAGGAGGACGAGCTGCGCCGCGCCAAGGCCGACCTCGCCAAGCTCGACCGCAAGATCAACGCTGAGATGAACGGCAAGAAGTCTTCTGGCGGCTCCGAGGGCAACGGCGAGAGCGGCGGGCTGAAGCGGGCGGCGTAGGTTTTAAGTGAAGAGTGAAGAGTGAAGAGTGAAAAATTTGCTACCGCTCTTCACTTTTTCAGAAAAAAGTTAATCCCCAGATTTTATGCCCTTTATAACGAACACGAATGACCGTAAATTATCCACAAATTTTTCATTAAACATTTAGGCGATATGATTGAACTCGACAACATCTACAACATGGACTGCCTCGAAGGTATGCGAGAGATACCCGACGGCAGCATAGACTGCATTATCTGTGACTTGCCGTATGAGGTGCTGCACAAAAACAACCCCAACGCACAGTGGGACAGGCTTATCCCCTTCGAACAGCTGTGGGAACAATACGAGCGGGTCATCAAGAGCAACGGCGCTATCCTGCTGTTCTGTCAGGGCATGTTCACCGCACAGCTGATGACGAGCAACCCGAAGCTCTGGCACTACAATCTCGTATGGGACAAGTGTCGCACGACAGGTTTCCTTAATGCCAACCGCATGCCGCTGCGCTGCCATGAGGATATCGCCGTGTTCTACAAATCGCTGCCTGTCTATCACCCGCAGTACACCGACGGAGAGCCTAACCATCCGCAAGGCAAGGGGAAGCACAAGCGCACCAATTCGTGCTACGGCGAATATGGTCGTGACTATCAAGGACGCACTTACGAAAGCGTACCCCGTGTAGCATCGACCGTTCCTGAAGGCAAGAAATTGCCACGCAGTATTATCGCCATCAAGAAAGAACATGAATCGACCGTGCTCCATCCCACCCAGAAGCCCGTCGAACTCATTCGCTATCTCATCCGCACTTACAGCGACGAGGGTCAGGTGATCCTCGACAACTGCATGGGCAGTGGCACGACAGCCATCGCAGCATTGCGTGAGCGTCGCCACTACATCGGCTTCGAGCTCAACCGCGAATACTTCGACAAGGCACAGCAGCGCATAGCCAAGGAGAAGCAATCGCCCACACTATTCTGAAAACCTTTCACGAGGTAAAAGCATGAACCTTTCACGAGGTAAAAGCACGAACCTTTCACGAGGTAAAAGCTGAAACCCCTCTCATAAGAACCTCTGAAACCCTCTCAAAAACCGAACACTCTGTTCGATTACCAACCGAGCACTCTATTCGGTTATCAATCGAACAGAGTGTTCGGTTTCTAACCCCATTTCAACCCCAATTAAAACCCCTACGACAATGAAGATTAAAGTTTACGAAGTAGTTTCAAGCAGCTACGAGACAGCAGACAACTATCTGCATCAGGAAAGCTATCTGTTTGACGATAAAGATCAGGCAAGAACAAAGTTTGAGGGTCTGCGCAACAGCATCCAAGGCGATGTGTATGGCGACGATGACTGTAAGTATGACGCGGACGAAGACGAGAGCGAGAACCGCTACGAAGCAAGCCGCGAGGTCGGTACTGAATTTGAGTATCAGGCCATCGTCGAGCTGAAGGAAAAGGAAATCGACATCCCGTTTGTCACCGACCGCCGCAAGTATGGTATGACGCTGAAGGAGGTGCGCGACGAGATAGCCAACTTTACAGGCGACAAGAAACACGAAGCCATGCGAAAGGCCAAGATATTTGCCACGCATATCTCGCTGAGTCACGTATCAGGCTTCACCCTAAGTTATGGGCATCAGACAGACGAGCACGGCAATAGCACAGAGAACCGTAACTGGCTCCAGTTCCGCTGGACGGATCTGGAAGGCGATAGCGACACGTTCTCCATTATCGAGTAACCCGAATTATTAACCCCCCAAAAAAACAATTCAAGCAATATGAGCAAGATTAAGAACCTGGTCATCGACCAACTCAACGACAAGCAACAGGCCATCCAGTATCTCACCGACCTCGTGGCCACAGTGTCTAACTATTATCTGAAGGGCAGGATAAAGCCGGAGCCGCTGCGCATCAGCGAGAGCCGCCTCACACCGGGGCAGATAGGCATAGACCTGTATAACTTCGGCAAAAAACCCGTGTGCGACGGACTGAACTTCGTGCCTATTTACTTCGACGACGGCACGGACGAACAGGGCTTCGTGTTCGCCATGCACTACAACGCCGATGACCCCACGCCGCTCACCTTTCTCGTGGACTTCACCAACCTGCCCGAGGTACAGGTGGATCCTGAAAGCCTGCCTACCGACACGCTGCAGAACATAGCCCGCTGGCTGGAGCAGGCGGCGCAGGAAAAGCAACAGTCCCCCACCGACCTCCGTGCCCTGATGGACCGCTGGGCAGGCTTCTGCTACAACCACCCGTCCTTTGACGAGGTAATCCTCTGGATGGTTGGCGGCTCACGGCAGCACTACCTCTACCAGCACTTCTGCACGAAGTGGATGCACCTCTGCGAGGCAGTCTGCCACCAGGATACCATGGCCACCTGGATAAAGTTCTACCGCGAACTCGACGACAAGTGGGCCGAGCGCCTGCTGGACTATGTGTACAACGTATGGAAGCGCGACGAGCAGTAATCACGACGAGAGAGCAATAACTACGCATATTAACTACCTAAAAACAAAAGGTTATGGCAAATTTCAACTGGTTCAACAACAGATTCAATGACGACAACACCATCCACTTTGACAGGAATGAGTGGGTGTGTACTGACGAGCGTAACTTTCAGTATTGCCGTAAGGTAAACGACACCACATTTGAGTATATACAGCTGAAGGATCTCGAACTGATAAGAGATTCGCTCTGCACAAGGCTGCGTGCTCTCGACTATCTGAACGACGAGACTGGTGTTGACGACTGGTATCAGGACGAGATAGACGTGACGAGGTATGATGACGAAAAAATCCGTGAATATATTGCACCATTCAGCGGAATACTCGATGGTGTGGAGGACCCCGTTGAGCGCAACCAACTGATTGCAGAATGTATCTTTGAGACAGACTGTATCGTAAACAATATCTAATCAATATTAACCCCTAAAAACAATACGCGAATGATAGAGAATTGGATAATGGGCTTCTTCGCATGGCTGTGGTTCATACAATGGGCCTGCAAGAAGTAAGTATTAACCGAGAAAAACGAGTAAGCGACTATGATATATTCAGACACATGGTTTTCAAAACAAAATATGACGATACACGGCAGTTGGGGAACAAACCGACAGATGTGGTTGCATCACTATGTAGAGGTTATGACCGGAGGATTGCAGCCTATGCACCGCAAGAACGCCGACGGCAGCATTGACGTGCTCGGAGTAGCAATTCTGCGCCTGAGCAGCGGTCTTTCACTCGGCAGCTATAACCGCGAGAAGATACAGCACTCGCTGGCAGAACACGCCGAGAGACTGCGCGAGGCAGGGGCAACAATCGTCAAGCAGACGAAGAATACACTTGTGGCTCGTCATGGAAGGGAAACGGCCTACTATGTCATCACACACATCAAGGCTTCGACATTCTTCAAGAACTTAAACAGGGTATGACTATGACAAAAGAAAAACTGACACTGCGTGAGTTCTTCCACCTGAAGAACCGCGAGGAGGAAGACGACATCGACATGAGTATTGACGGAACCGACTGCTACATCGCAGTAGTGCTCGGCGACATCAAACTGACACCGGCGGGCGAACGGAAGTTCAAGAGCTGTCTCGACGGCCTGCGGGTGGACGGACACTGCATCGTGGGCGACGACGATGACTACGAAGCCTACGAGACATGGCTGGAAGAGGGCGGCGACGACGGCGGAAGGCTGCACGCCGCCGAAATCCTGCTGAAAGCACTTGCCGGCTACTGCCCCGTCAGCAAGTACCTCGAATGGTTTGAAGGCAAGGAAGCAAAACTGATTTAAGTAAGCGACTATGGAGCCAAGAATCATCAAGGGGCACAGGTATCTGTGCAAGAAGCAGGTAATCCGCAAGGGTGTAGGCGGCCATCCGGAAGAAGCCTACACCAAGGGCAGGGTGTATAGGAGCGAGCAGGATTCCCCATACCCAGGAGCCAGGTACAACTGCGGCTTCATCACCGACAACCAGCGTATGCAATGGCACGGCTGGCCGTACTTCCCGGAGAGCCATCCGTGGTGCAACGAGAAGTGGACCGACTTCTTCGACGACCTCGGAGAGTGAATAATTTGAAATCAATTTGTATAATTTCCCGTCGAAAGACGGCTAAAAACATCAAGCGACTATGACACAGGAACAAGTAAAGCGCATCCTCACAGCCATCTGTGACGAGCACGACGGCGACCGCGACGACTGCCGCCCCAACATTGAAATCATGCACGGCTACAGCCAGTACACCGTCATCGACGCAACCTTCCCCGCCTGGGAACTGAGCGACGACGGCATCCTGCAGGCCAACACCTCCAGCGGCACCCACTGGATAGCCTGCGAAAGCATCAACAGTATAGGAATCTAATCACATCTATACATCAAACGAGCTATGACAATCAATCTTACCCCCGAAGAAGCGAAGGCAATGAAGAGTTGCCTGCACGCAGTGACCCACACATGGCGCCGCTACCCCGGCATGAACACCGGTAGCAGTCAGGTGCATAACCTCTACTGGAGCGACATCGAAATGCTAATGGCTATCTACGACAAATTCCCCGTGGAACTATGAGCTACAAATTTCAACTGAACCAGCGTGTAAGAACGCCGATGGGTGATGGCGTGATAGATACCCTGCCCTATAACGAGTTATCTGATGCCTATATTGTATATCTCGACAAACCGTACAACGCATTAGGCTGTCGCATGCAGCACGAATTTGTGTGCGAGGAGAAATACATCACTGCCCTATGACCACGAACGTCCAAGGACTCACCCTCACGGCACCCGACGGCAGGGAACTGCGCACACTGGCGTGGTTCCCGACGGAGGAGTGCCGCCGAGATTTCTACGAGAAAGCCGCCAAGCGCGGCCTGACCGTGACCTCTATAAGTGAAGAGTGAAAAGTGAAAAATTTGCTACCGCTCTTCACTCTCTCGAAAAATATTATTATCTTTGACCTGCGGTCGAAGATACTCACGTTCGGAAAAGCTCATATAAATTTGGCTTTTCGCTCACTTATTCGTATCTTTGCAACCGCTACAACGAAACAATTAAAAAGCTACACGAATATGAAAAAATTAACTTTCAGCGAATGTACATGTGAGGCCGACATCGTGGCCGCCATTGAAAAGAGTCTTGAACACGACACCATCGTCGCCAGTGATGAACAAGCCGAGCAGTGGTTCCGCGACGCAGGCATGGAGGGCGAGGTGACACACCGCGTCATCGTCAGCACCCACGTCAGCGTATGGAACGACGAGGCGCAGGGCGAGGAAACCTACAACGTCATCGTCAAGGAGCACTTCATCGACCCCGGCTCCGACGATTATGTCTACTCTTACAGCATCAGCTAACGGAATAATTAAAAGCTACACGAATTATGAAATACTTTGGGGTAAACGGACAAGGCAACGAGTGGGAACTGGAAGCCACCAACGAACTGGATGCTTTGTTAGAAGCATACAACGATATGGATTGGGGCTTTGACACTAAATCGAGGGACTTCGATTATGAGTTCCGTGAAGGTCAACTGAATTGCAGGATTGACTGTTACGCTGACGATGCAGCGGAAGATGACGACCCGGCAGCTTCGGCAAGCATTGAATGGGAATACGAGTTGGAGCCAGTATTCAACGAAGAGAAAGGCTACGACGAGTACGAGTATCGGTTAAAGCAAATTCGCGTATCGCTGTTTGACGACACCGAGTTAACCGTCAGTGGGCAGGAGGATTTTTCTGACATTGTGAAGAAAGCAATGAGTAACAATTAAGCTACACGAATTATGGACGACAACATCAAAGTAATCAAGTCGAAGGAACTCTCAGGGCAGTTTAATCCGCGCTTTATCGTGGTGAATACTGAGACGGGAGAGATATTGGACGATGCCAACGGTTACGGCTATAAGACTGTGCAGAAGGCTTACGCTGGCTATGGCTATAAGTCGAGAAGCCGTCAGCAGGTGGCAGACATCAAGCGCAAGGAGGCCGCCATCTTTAAGTGGCTGTCTGAGCATAAGGATATGGACAAGGAGTTGGAGGCATCGGCATTCTATGGGCTTAAAGACGGCGTGCAGATGACAGCCAAGGACGTGGCCGCGTTGATGGATGACCACGGCTATACCGACCTCCCGTTCACGGCGGCAGAACTACTCCGTTGCTGGAATAGAGGGAAGCCGCAGTATGGCAAGAAGAAACATTAACGAACTAAAAACGAAACGAACAATGGACATCAAGCAATCATACTACGCCTATCTGCAAGAGCAGGGCGCGAAGGAGAAGATACAGAAAATTATTGATGACGGTATTGAGGAGTGGAAGAAACGACCTGCCTACGAATGGAAGCTAACCGTGAACGACTTTGGCGACACGTCGGGTGAACTGTATCAGGTGCATGGCGAAAATATCCACGAAGTGAAAACCATCGGCGACGTCTGCAAGACCGACATCGAGGTGCTGACATCTTATTCTGGCAACAGTGAGGCAACCTACTGCAGCGGTTGTGGACTGCGCTATCCGAACGTGGCCGAAGACATCAGCTACGACATCAACGACTGTCTGACAAAGCTACGGGAACAGTTTATCAGTGCCAATGCCGACGCTCTGTTTGCGGAGTTCGACATCGAGCACGATGACACATGGAGTGAGGATGATATCTACATCGCTCTTGACGAAGCAATGATTGACGATGACTGCTCCCTGAACTACGACTGGATGGTGAAGGAATTTCCGCAATATCTGGATGATGAGTTCAGCGGAGAAGAAAGCGTGTTTGATATTAGATGCTAAAAAAGCTACACGAGTATGAAGACAGACTTCACGCCGCACAGCCCGCAGGCGGGCTACACGGCAACGATCAAGCTGACGGGCACGAGAGAAGAACTTTCGGCCCTGTACGACCTGCTGAAACAGGCAGAACCCTCTGACGACCGCGAGCGACGCATCAAAGACGACGTGCTCAACGAGCTGCGCTCCGCCCATGGCTGGATAACAGACATGGAGGACATCGCCCGACGCACGGGCGAATAATCTCTCATCAACCACCGCCACGAATCAGTGCGGTGGTTTTCATCAAACAAGTAATCACAAACAAAAACATCAAACGATTATGGCAACATTTTACGACGCACTGCCACTTGCAGTAATCAAGCAACTGGTGAAGGCAGAACTGATGGAGTACTGCCGCACCACCGAAGTAGAAATTCACAGCATCGAGTTCGATGACAACATCTACGGTTACGATGAAGACCCGGCGCAGCAGGAACTGCTGCAGCGTCTCACGGTGAAGGCCACCATCACGGGCAGCGAGGAGTGCTTTCGCAAGGACTACGGCACCCACCCATGGTGGTTGGAATGGAGCGCCGACATGGCGCAGTTCACACAATCATGCCGTGCCGACCAAGACGATGACGAAGCGTGTAACTAAAAAACGAAACGAACTATGCACACCGACTTTACGCCGCACAGCCCGCAGGCTGGCTACACGGCAACGATTGAAATCACCGGCACGAGGGAAGAACTCTCGGCCCTGTACGACCTGCTGCAGCAGGCAGAACCCTCTGACGACCGCGAGCGACGCATCAAGGACGACGTGCTCAACGAGCTGCGCTCCGCCCATGGCTGGATAACAGACATGGAGGACATCGCCCGACGCACGGGCGAATAACGCCCGCACACATTTATATATATACTATACACCGCTGCCCTGCATCAGGGTGGCGGGTTTCTATTAACTTAAAACCCAAACAAAACTATGAAGAAGTATTTTGCCCTGCTGTCGTGTGCCCTGATGGCACTGACAGCCTGTGAGAACAACGCCCTCGAAACAGAGAGCACAGTGATGAACCCCGTAAACGTGAACGACCCGCAACAGGTGACGCTCACCTTCTCGCCCTACGAGCAGGAGGCCATGACCCGCGCTGGAGGCGAAGCCACCAGCATCGCCACCATCGCCACGCGCCTTGACGTATGGCTCTATCAGGACGGTCAGGAGGTGCAGACCATTCACCAGACCAGTGCCGACGCGGACTTCGGCTCCCTCACTGTCACCCTCGACAAGCGCAAGACCTACACACTCTATGCTTGTGCCCATAAGGACACCGGCGCGGCTACCCTGCAGGGCGGCATCATCACCTGGCCGGGCGCGAAGATGACACACTCAATGTTCTATACCCAGACGTTCACGCCCGCCGAGACTACGACGCTCTCGTGTCTGATGCAGCGCATCGTGGCGCAGTTCCGACTGGAGACCACCGATGCCGTGCCTACCGATGCCGACAAGATCACCATCGCCGTGGATCAGGCACCAGCCGCGTGGAACGTCGCTGGCTACGGCATGAATCCCCGCGACTACACCGCCACCTACCAGGGCTACAACCTGAACCAGGACGGCAGCGTGACCCTATCCGCCTTCGTCATCGCCACCGACGACGAGTCCACCCTCCACACCATCACCGTCACTGCCTACGACACCGCCGGCCAGTCTCTCCAGCAGCGCACCTTCGAGGATGTCCCCCTGCGCAACGGCTACAGGACGACGTATCGCGGCGCATTTTTCATAGATGCCGCCTTCACGTCCACATTCACCGTCGCCGACTGGCAGGAGTTCGATGTCACGGAGTTCTGATGACTTCTCTTGCAAGCGGGCGTTCTGTTTTTGGGGCGCTCCGCTTGAAATTAGTTAAAAATTTGGTTAAAAATTTGGCAAAATGATTGTGAACTATGGATTTGATACAAGAGCATAACAGGAAGTATGAGTTCTTCCGGGTTATCACTGGAGAAGCTATGCGCGTGCATGCTAAGTTCGGACCAGGACTTGTTGAGTCGGCCTACGAGGCGGCACTACAATACCTGCTCCAGCTGAAAGGCATACAGGTGGAACGACAGGTGTATCTCCCGATGTTCTGGGACGACGTGCAACTGGATCAGTCGTACCGTCTCGACCTCGTGGCCAACGGGGACGTGATAATGGAATTGAAAGCAGTGGAGCACACCAACAAGGAGCACGCCCGACAGCTGTTCAGCTATATGCGGCTGACGCACACCGAATATGGCATGCTTATTAACTTCGGCAGCGAGCATCTGTATTCGGCATGGTATCAGCTATACCCCGACGGCAGAATTGAGAAAATATCACTTTATTAACCCGGTGCTTCGCTTTGAAATACTGAAATTATTAACCAAATTTTTAACAAATTTCAAGCGAAGCGACCCTAAACCCCAAAACAACAATGAAAGCAATCAAGAATCTTTGCGCCCTGTGCGCACTCAGCATGGCACTCGTCGCCTGCGAGAAACCCATCCTCGACACAGAGGACAGTAACGAACCAGAGGGCAACGTGACCCTCACGTTCAGCGCTCACGGTGCAACGACCCGCGCCGCTGCCACCGACATTGGCACCTGCTTCTCGAAACTCAACGTCATGCTGTTCAATGCCGATGGCACTAAGTATTTCGACAAGGTGCGCACGCAGTACTCTACCGACGAGAACTTCGGACAGATGTCGCTCACGCTGCCCGCCGGGGAGTATGGCGTGGTGGCCGTCGGCCACTCGTCGGCCAAGAGTGCCACCATCAAAAGCATGGAGATGGTGCAGTTCACGGCCAGCGACGGACAGAAGCTGACCGACACCTTCTGCTATGGCGGCACCGTGACCGTGGGCGAAGCACCCGAACAGCACCAGCTCACGATGAACCGCATGGGCGCGATGGTGCGCTTCACGTTCACCGACGAGGAAATCCCCGCCCAGCTCACCCACGTCAAGTTCGATTATACCGGCGGCTCCGCCAATTTCAACCCCACCACAAGCGAGGGCACCACGAAGTCGACGCAATCAGAGACGCGCCCCGTCGCTGCCGATGACGTCTACGAAATCTACACCTTCCCCTACCTCTCCTCCTCCGGCACGCTGAAAATCACCATCACCGCACTTACCGCCCAGGGCGACGTCATCAAGAAGCGAACCATCGATGCCGTCCCCGTGACGCGCAACCGCATCACCTCGTACACCGGCCCCCTCTTCTCCGAAGGCGAGGGAACCATCACCCAGAGCGGCTTTTCGTTCACCGTTAACGGCGAGTGGGACGGCGAGGACGAGCATGAGTTCTGATGGGATGTCGGTATGTCGTCATACCGACATATCGTTATATCGAAATATCGACTCCCGGAAAATGCAACGCCGCCGCGCTCCCTTGTCATAGGGGATGCGCGGCGGCGTTTTTTTTTTCGTGCGTGCGGGCAGCGTGCCCGGCTGCGGTCACGAATACCAGATGGAGCTGTCGGCGGTGGTTGTCGACGTGCTCTCAGTGTCTTGGGTTCTCAGTTCTTCTTCGTTGTTCATGTCGCTCTTGGTTTTTCGGTTCATTTTTCAGCTTCTTAATACTCTCAGTGCTTGCCAGGTGTACCATGTGGAGCGGGTGGCGTCGTAGATGGCATCGTGCTGAATGCCGTCGTATTGAGAGGGTAGGGGAGGGAAGAGGTCGTAGGCCTTCCTCAATCCGGCAAGGACTTCCTGCGGAAATACCGCAGGGCTGGGGACGGGAGTGCCGTCCTGCAAAAGGGTTTCGGCGGTGGCTATAGCCTCTAAGCGTTGCTGACAAGCCAGCTTGTAGGCGGCTTCGAGAATGACCGTGCGGCAGTCGCGGAAAGAGGTGTGGGGGATGATGCTCTCCAGATCAATGTCGAAGCGGCGACAGAGAGAGCGGAGGATAGCGATGTCTACGTCCATGCCGTGCGCCCAGAGGCAGATGCTATCCAGACGGAGCTCCTTCACCATGCGTCGGATAAAGTCGAGCACGCCCACGAGCACGTCGGCCACGGGTTCGGCCAGTCCCTCGCATACGGCCCGCTTCGCCTCGTCGCTCTGTCGGCTCCACCAGCTGACGGTCGCTTGGTCGAAGTCCATGCCCTCCACCACGCAGGAACGGAGGTCAACATAGTTCACGAAAGGCTCTGCGTCGGCCTTGCTCATAAACGGCTCCACGTCGGCATCGCGCAGCCAGGGCACGACGGCCACCTGCATGATGGCGGCATTAGCCGAGAGCGAGCAGGTCTCGAAGTCGATGGTAAAATCTAAGTGTTTCATTGTCTCACATTGTAATGATGTTCCTGCGTTTCAAGATTTCGCGCACTGTGTCGGCATTCACTTTGGCGATGCTGGCGATGTTCGCTACGTGCCATCCTTCTTTCTGCAGCCGGATGACCTGCTGTTCCAGGGCCTTGCCCCCGTGTACTCTTGTTGCCATAATACTTCAGTCGGTTGTTAAGTTGGATAATCATTATTGTTGTTCGCTGTTGATGTTCTCAATGGTCTGCAGTACCTGCTGCATGGCATCCTCTATTTTCTCTATGCGCTTCTTGCGCTCGGTGAGGGCGGTGAGGATGACGTTCACGTTGCGCAGCAGGTCGCCGGCATAGTTACGGCTTAGTTTCTCATCGGCCTGACGGGCACGTTCCTTCAGTGCCTCCATTTCGCGTTTGTAGGCCTCCAGTTTCCTGTGTTGCTCGGCGATGATTTCGAGGTCGGTAGCCTCGCCGGTGGCACAGTCGTGGCGCTCAATCATCTCGAATCGGAACCACTCGTGGCCACCCTGCGGCATACTGATACGCACGGAGCGCGTTGGAAAGCATACGTTGTTCACGCGGCCCGTGATGCCGCCGTCGATGGTGACGGTATCGTAGGGCCGCCACACCTGTTGAAAAAATTCTTTCTCTGTCATAGTTATTCCTTATTGGTTATATCTAAATGAGATTCGTCCTCGCGTCAGGTCGTAGGGGGATAGTTCTACCTCTACGCGGTCGCCCACCATCACGCGGATGTGGTACTGGCGTATCTTGCCGGAGAGGGAGGCGAGGATGGTGATGCCATTGTCGAGCGTGACGCGGAAGTTGTCGCGGCTCAGGTTCTCGGTCACCGTGCCTTTAGCCTTGATGGCCTTGCCACGAGCCTGCTCATGCTCGGCAGAATGAAAGCGATCTTTCTTCTGTTCTCGCTTACTCGCAGCCTTGATGTGGTCTTGCTTGCTCATAGATGTCGTTATTTCGGTATATCGTTATTGCGTTATTGCGTTATTTTGCTGTGCATCAGTGTGTTATTTATCATAACACGGATTATCGCGATTTTCTGTCTGCGGTTTCTTGCGTCTCCGTTCCCGCTCGTTCTGGCGGAAATCTGCGTCTTTCCAGTAGTGTCGCCGGCGCTTCTCCAAGTAGTTCTGATGTCGCCGCTCGCGGTCGTGGTCGAGGAACGGGCTGCAGAACTCCGGCATATCGTCGGCCATCTGTTGCAGGGTCTTGATGGCCTCGCGTTGTGCCTTTGTCAGCGTGCCGAGGATGGGCAGCGCGGCCATGCACTCGTCGAGCATCTGGAGAATGTTCGTCTGTCGGGTCCGCTGTAGCTTCGGCCATTGCCGCCGGCGCTTGCGCTCGCTCTCTACTGTGCGGTAGTATTTGCGACGCATGCCCTCGCGGCTCTGACCATGATAATACCAGACGGCCTGGCCTGTTACGCAGGAGTAACAGATGTGGCGGAATTGAGGTGCTCGACGTTGGTACATATTCTTCACTCTTCACTCTTCATTTCTTCTGCTTCGGGGTCTTGATCCGGGGCAGGCTGCACGTAGTCCTTGTCGCCGATGTGGGCGGGGTCGAACGGGTTGAAAGGGATGCGGGCCTTCGGGTAGAAGTAGATGACCTCGCGCTGATGGCTCTTGTCGAGCACACGCGGCAGGCGGTTGCCTTGCTCGTCGGTCTGGATGGTGCCGTCGGGGTTCATCGGGTGCTGCCAGGCGGGACAGCGGCGGAAGCCGTTCTGTTTGTCGGTGCGCGTTTGCAGCACGATGGGCGGGTTCTTCACGAAGACGCTCGTTCGGAGGTAGTCGCCGAGGTAGTCGCGTATGCGGCGATGGGCAGACTTGATGGTCTTCTCGCCAATTTGTATGCCGCAGTAGTCGAGCAGGCTGATGGCCAACTCCGTCTTGGCGATAGGTATGCCGAGGTGGCGCTTGTCAGCGAGGTAGCCGGCTATCCACCGGGTGAACTGCTCGTCCTTGCTGGCAGCCAAAGCCTGGCGTAAGAGGGCACGGCTGTCGCGCGGCGGCGTAAAGGTCTCTTCGGGGTATTGCAGGAACAACTGGCAGCACTGCAGCAGCAGGTTGCGGGCATCGTTCAGAATTTGCGGCGGCAGATTGTGGGCCACCTCCTTCACGCCCTCGCTGCGGAAGTCGTCGGCAGGAGTATGTGCGGGGCGTGAGCCGTCCATCGAGCGGGGGTGATACCAGTCGCCAACCAATATCTGATAGGCGCGGCGGTTCGTCGAGTCGCTGGAGAGGTCTATCTGCTCGTTTGAGGCAAGCACAAACTTCGGAAGGTCGTCGCCCGTCAGCTTCACGGAGCCTTTATATAGACCGCGAGAGGTGACGGAGAGCGGATAGTTGTACATCTTCTTGGGGTTGAAGCCCTGCGGCAGCTCGTCGATGCAGACCACGTTGTGCAGGCCGGGGATGATCTTGCCCAGTTCCTGCTCCATCACGATGTTGCCGCCTTCGAGCGCCTTGCCGTCGATGCCGAGGGTACGGCGCACGAGGGCGAAGAGTTCGAGGATAGCCGTCTTGCCCGTGCCGCCCGATGCCAGATCCTCGCGGCGTGTGCCATTGTCGGTGATGTGGATGAACTGCTGGCGGTTGGCCGAGCGGTGCCTTACCAGTGCCGAGCCGATAGCGTGGAGCATGGCAATGAAGTACATGTCCTGCGTCTGCTGTTCGGTCTTGGTAAGCTCCTGCGTCTGCTCCTTCTCCCAGAAGATGCGGCAGGTGTTATACAGGAAGCGGAAGTGCAGCGGCATTTCCTCTAATGGCTTATCCATCACCAGACGGTAGCGCCAGAGCTGCTGCCACTGGTCCCAGCGCATATTCTCTTGCTTGATCTCGTCGTCCACCTTTGCCGCGCTGAGTATCGCCTCGTGCTTGGCGAGTTCGGAGGGATAGAAGCCTGCCTCCTCCACGTGCCACAACCGGTCGGTAATGGTGAGGTCGCCGTCGAGGATGGCGTCCTGATTGGTCCACTGCTTCATGGTCGAATACGGCGTGAGGCTGATGTTGTCCTTCGTCACACGGACGGCGGCATTCTTGAAGAAGAAGTGGTCGAAGTCCTCGCCAAAGCTCTTCTCGTCGAAGTCCATGGTTTCTATCGACTCCATGATACCCTGCTCCAGCTTGGCTCCGTAGATGGCACGGCTGAGGGCACCTTTCTTATCATTAAACTCGGAGTGCGCCCGGAGCCATTCGGCCATGATGTCGCGCACCTGGGGCACCAGCTTATTGCTGCCCTTCTGACCCACGAACAGTTCGCTGTAGGTATGGTCGTTGCCTAAGAGGAAGAAACGGCTGAACGACTCGTCGCCACCCTGCATCACGCGGCGCACGATGCCACGGGCACGGAGGAACACGGGGGTGTTGCGCAGATCGAACTTATAGCGGGCGCGGCTGCTGCCATCCTGTTCTTTTCGCTCGCTCTCCCACTGCCAGAACTTGCAGGTCGGGGTGTCGAACATGGCGTTGTCGAACCATTCCGTCGGGTCGTCGTGCTGAAGTTCTGCGGGCATCAGCCGCTCCACCTCGGCAAAGTGCTGGATGAAGTCGGTGGCATCTTTCAGGGACTTTGTTTTAGTTGAGAGTTGAGAGTTGAGAATTGAGAGTTTGCTGCCGCCGTCGGTGTCCTTTGAACTTTGAACCTTGAACTTTGAACCTTGAATCATCCCCAGCTCGCGGGGCAACCGAAGCCAATGCACGGCAGGGTTGCTCAGGGCGATGGCCTGGCTGGCCTTCAGTCCTGTCTCGTCCTCGTCATAGCAGACGTACAGCCCTCCTTCCACGCAGACACTCTGGAGCTTCCTCAGCAGGGCACGCAGCCAGCGGTTGGGGCGCATGGTGCCGCCCTTGCCGTCGAAGCCTGCCAGCTCGGAGTTGAGCCAGACGACGTGCGCGTTGCTGTGGCTATAGACGGCTATCGCATCGCGGGGGCCGGAGCAGAGCACGATGCGTCCGAAGCGGATCTGTTTCGTCTTCTTCTCCTTGTCCTCAATCTCCACGTAGGGGTGGCGCTTGTCCTGTTCAGGGATTACACCGTCCTTCAGAAAGTCCTCCAGCGGAGCGTCGGCATACCACTGGCGGCCTACGTCCACGCTCTCGTCCACATCCTTCCATGCCCACTTATACCCGTAGATATTCCTCGGCTCGTATTTCTTCGTACCGAAGGGGTATTGGAACATGAAGATGGGATAGTTACGGGTGGAGTTGACGAATTGCACGTAGAAGCCACCCTTCTCCTGATTCTCCTTGCGGCTGATGACGCGGGCGACGGGCTGCACGTGGAACAGCCGTTCCACATCCCTACCCCACTCGCTCACGGTCTTGGTCTCGGCTTTCAGAGGGTTGCCGTAGAAGCCCGCTCCTAAAGAGCAGCGGTAGAGCGGTTCGCCCGTGTCGGGGTCGAAGTCGGTTATCTGGTCGCCTATCTTGATTTCGGCGGGGGCAGTGCCGCTGTGGTAGGAGGCCGTAGCACTTTGTTCGGTCGCTGCCCCGCCGTTGTTTCTTATATCGTCCTTATTGGCTTTGTGGGCTGACATCTCTACCTTCAGCCCCAGAGCCATCAGTCCCTCCACAGTCCACTCGCCGCGCTCCAATAGCGGCTCGTCGCCCGTCCAGTCGGCATATTGCAGCTCTGTCTTGCGGAACTCCGTCCACCCTACCCTGCTCATGCGCAGGTTGCGCTGCCACTTGCGCCCATCCTCGTCGGTCTCTTCCTCCAGGTTCACGTCGCAGCGGGTGGCCAGTTCGGTCAGTACCTCCTGCAGTTCTCCTGCGGGGATGGCTCCTGCCGGTTTACCCATCAGTCGTGCGGCGAGCTGAATGGCTCCGTAGCCCGTAGCCCCGCACACGTAACACTTGAACATCGGCGCCGTGGCTTCCATCCTTGCGTCGCGCTCCACCCGCAGCGACGGATCATGGTCGTCGTGCCACGGACACAGGTAGTAGGCCACGGTGCCTTTTGCGTCCTGCCGCTGCATCGTGTGACCCCATCCAGTCATGACGTCCACGAGGGGTATCTGGTCTAATATGTTGTGATTATTTTTGTTCACGATTTGTCAGTAGTTTCCTTCGCCTGTTTCATGTACTCACGGTATTCCTTCTGCAGCTGTGCGATGACGGCATCCTTGTCGGCAATGCGCTCGCGCAGGTTCTCTACCAGTTGCTGCAGCGAGGCCACCTGCTTGTCGCCCTGCTCCCACTTCTCGCAGGCCGTACAGTACATGTTGCGTAGCTGCTCCACGTTCTCTGCCGCCTGCTTCATCTGGTGGCGCAGTTCGTCGCGTTCAGTCTGATAGGGATTGTTGCCCAGCAGTGCGGAAAGAAGATTCTTGAAGTATTGTTTCATGCCGAAAGCCTCCTACATGGTTCGAGTGATACATACAGCCGGTACGCTGGGGTCCGTGCGCACCTCATACTCCTTGTCCTCCAGCTTCATGTCATGCACCTGAACCTTAACCGACTTTATCTTCTTCTTATCGGCCAAAGTGAAGATGCGCGACTGCCTGACCCGCATACCCCTTAACTCTTCTTTGCTCACAGTCTCCTGCATAATTGTCTGAAAATCTCTTAAATTATATACGTTAATAACACAAAAACGGGAGAAAAACCTTACCTTTGCAAGTGTTCTAAGTCCGCAAGGCGACGCACGGCTCTCCGCTGAGAGGCGCTTCACTGCGCCTGCAGGTTCTCCTTGTACCCGTCGGTGAGTTAATTAACTAACTCGGCTGCAAAGGTAAAAAAGAAATCCGAAAGTCGTGTTGATTGCTGTTGATTATTAACGTAATTTAATTGTAGTTTAAACATGGCAAAGAAAGAGAAGAACAATTTCACACGCGCCGTGGAATGGCTAAAAACCCACGGAGTAGTTAAGGATCAGAAGGATATGGCCGAGCGTATGGACACGACGGAGAATACCATATCGAGAAACAAGCACGGTGGCGTCAAGCGTCCTGATGACGACACACTGCGCAAGTTCAACGAACAGTTCGGCAGCATCATCAACATTGACTACCTGCGTGGCGAGAGCAAGGTAATGCTGATGAAAGACCTTGCCGCACGTCAGTCTGCCAAACCTGCAGATAAAACAGCGTCACTCCTCGCTGCAAAGGATGAAACTATCGCTGCCCTGAAGCGCGAACTTGCAGCCAAGGATGACGTAGTGGCCACTAAGGACAAGGTCATCAGTACGCAAGACAAACTCATCAGCAAACTCCAGCAACAGATAGACGACCTGCGAATGCAGGACGCCCTTGAAAAGGGGCTTCGCTCGGCTGGTACTTCCCGCTCGGCAGTTGCTGAACGCGAGACCGCTCACACCTAAATATATATAGGCCAGACATACGAAGAGGCCGCTATCCTCACGGATGGCAGTCTCTTTGCTTGCGCAAAAATCGCTTTAGTTATTTGGTGATTCGCAATATTATGCTTATCTTTGCCACCGCTACGACAAACTTAAAAGCTACACAGATATGAGACAGGTATTATTTATGGCAGTGCTCGCTGCAGGAATGCTGCTGGCAGGGTGCTCGAAAGAAGAAGGTAATAGTATGCAATTTACAATTAACGAAAGCAGTATCAGTCTGCTGGCTCACGACGATTATAAGATAACTCCATCAGGTGCGTTCACCGCAAGGAGCAGCAACGAAGATGTGGCAACGGTGAACGCCGATGGCGTCATTCATGCAGTGTCAGCAGGCAATGCCGACATCATCTTTACGTCGGTCGAAAGCCCAGACCTTACACAGACGTGCAAGGTGAACGTGGACTGGCGGTACAAGTATTTTGAGGAACCGATACTGGACTTTAATGCAACCAAGGAGGACATAAAAGAAAGAGAACAGAACGTGTATGCCCTTGAGGATGACTATACACTTCAATATGAATACAGAGGTAAAGAAGTTGAGATGAATGCTTTCTACCAATTTTCAAGAACAGATGGAAGACTGTGTGGAGTTGCCCTCTACCAAACAATACGTAACAGAAGAGAGTTGACAGACAAGGTTGTCCTGCAACTAACGGAACGGTATGGAGCACCCGTCGACGACAAAGGTGACTATATATTCCCGAACGAAGGATTTACAATATATTGTAATTCGCAAGGTGTTGGGTATGTAAAGAAATAGGAGAAATGGACAATAAGAAGTATGCTAACGGTCAGTCGTTAGCATACTTCTTATTGCGACATTTCTCCAGGAGTTCCCCTTATAACAAACCAAGAACCTTCAATAGACTTAATAGTTACCATGTCTCCAGCCGGACCGACATAAGACTTTTCCTTGAAAAATATTCCATCCAAAACATATAATTTATCATTTGAAATAGGATATACAGACATGCCTGACACTGACAGACTTCTAAAAGGAATAGTAAAGAATGATAACTCTATCCCGTCGTATTGTCGTGCGGATGGGAGATAAATATTAAAATTCCCATGCCACGCTATATCTGCACTAAGATTCCTGACGAAGCAACAATATGGATTGGTTGCAGGATTGATATAATAATCAGGAATGCGGGATTCCTGATCTTCAAACACTTTTGATTTAGAATAGAAAAGGCTGGCATTTATCATTCCTCTCACCACCGCATCATTCTGATACGTCTTTCCCGTAAGCAGATTGACGGCATAGTGGGGTATGAAGTTGTGGTGGTCGGCACCCCACTGGCCGCTTGACGACGAACCGGGTGTCTTGTACTTGCCTGCGTGATCCTCGTTGGGATAGGCAGGGTCGAACCAGAAGTAGGTAGGTTCCTCATCACCTCCGTTGATATATGTGTCAGGGTCTGTGTACTCCCCTTCGTAAGCAGTGCCGTTGATGGTGCCATGCACGGAGATGAGCCAGTCGCCGCTGACGACGGCTGCACCGAACTGCGCAAAATCGGCAAAGAGATAGCGTGCGCGTACAAGGTTATATTGGCTCATGCCCTGCACCCAGATGGTTTGACCAGTAGTGGTGGGACCAATGTGTGTGCCGTTCACCACGTTGCTCTCGGCATTGAGGTAGTAGATACTGGTGGTCTCGCTGTTGCCTTTCACCTCCACGGCCACCGTCTGACTGTCGTTGCTGGTATATTCTACGTCTTCGCGGTATTCGCCGGCCATGTAGCACAGCTTGCCCATTGCTCCGACTGCTCCAGTCAAACAGATGTAGGAGGTCTGGTCGTTCACGCCTGCCGACGTGTAGTGCATGATGCGCTCCCAGACGTAGGGGTGCGTGGGCATCGGGTCGGGAGCCGACGGGAACCAGCGCTCGCCGTTCACCTGATAGAGGTCGCCGTCGGCATGGCTCGTGCGGCTTTGGCTCAGGGCGTAGGCGTGCTCGTTATATGGAGCGTTGTCGCCCTTCAGGTCGCTCTCGTGTGCCATGTAGGCCGTTGCCGTGCGGCCCTCTTCCAGCTTTGGCATACAGATACAAGCGATGGAATGATTGCCTGTGCCGCTGCCGTATGCCTGATAGAATAGCAGATTGAGTGTCTCGGTGCTGATGCTGCTATTGGTGAGGAATGTGATGGTATGTCGTGCGCCGTCCCATCCTCCAGAGATACGAATATCGTTATGACCGTCGGCTGCGACCTGATATTCTGCGCCGTCAAGAATTACCTTTCTGTCGTTGCCAAAGATGTTTGTGCGTACACCACTGAAAAGATTATAGAACGACAAGATAAGATTTCCACCGCCGTTTGCAACAAAAGCGTTAAACGACAAAGTGTACCATGTGTTAGCTTTGAGTTTACCGAGCAGGCTTTGGTAGAAATTCACATAGTCTTCGTTAGCCATAGCATTAAGCCGGATCGACTTCCGTCCATTGACAATGGTGTCTGCTGCCGTGTCGATGACAACATTGGTATTGCTGCTCCTGTACCATGCCTCCAGCACAAAGTCCAAACCCCGGTCGAAGATGGTGCGCAGCAGGATGTTCGGATTGACCTCCTGGGCATCGTCGCCCTTAGGTCCGTTTTTACCGCCTTTCACGATGGCAACCAGTTCGCGGTCGATAATGTTTTGGTCGGACAACAGACTGATACTGCTGGCTGATGACATGGCAAATTCAATGCCAATATCCGTTGTGGTGCTGTCGATGGAGTGAACGCCGCTCGGCAGGTCTTTCGTCCAACGCCACTCTGAAAACGTACCATCGCTAAGCTGTCTCCGCCAAAAGATGTTATAGGGAGCACCACCATCACGCCAGAGGTTGTCAATATTGTTTCCGGGGAACGTCTGTGTGCCGCCGCCATCGGTCTTGGTATATCCACAGTAGATATTTTGTGTCAGCGGAGTATAGCTGCCATTGGCATCCACTTGGAAGCTCACCTCACTCATGTTGGGATGCAACTGATAAACAGCACTGGTGTTGCTCGAGGTAAGCGAGAATTGCGCGGTGTAGGACTCTCCGTTGTAGTTGAGCGTGATATCCTTGGCGTAGGAGCCTGACGCAAGAACCGTGCCTGCCACGAACTGCCAAGTGACAGTGAGAAGACCATTGACAAGCGTAAACGTAGTTGGCGTCACGCCAGCGATTGCCATATCTGCTTCTGTCTGTTGGGTGCTGACACCTGCCGTGGCGGGCGAGTCTCCGTCGTAGATTCTGGCGTGAACAGTGACAATGCGAGTGAAGCGTACACTACCGTCTTCGGTACAGGCAATAATGTCAGCTTGATTGTCGAGGTCTATGCGCACTGCATTCTTTCCGTTCTCGGCATAGCGGTTGTGGATGACGGGTGCATGGAACACACCCCAGCGGTGGTTCTCGTCGTCGTAGTCGCGCCACGACTCCCACTCCACGTCGCCCGGCTGCGATACGCCCGTGGGGTCATCGCTCCAGCCGGAGGGAACAAAGTCGTCCGTGAGCAGGCAGTTGTCCACGCCGTCGGTCTGTCCGCTGACAGCCGTGCCGCCAGCCGTGCCGGTGGTGGCATCGTAGCCTGCATTGCTGTTCAGCCGGTAAATCCATTCGCGTATCTTCGAGTCCTCGCCATTGCGGACAAAGGCGATGGTGGTGCGAGAGAGTTCCTTCTCCGCGGTCTGGCCGTCGGCAGTGATGCGGCGCATGAGCCTCACGTTCACGCTCTGTTGTAAGGCGAAAGCCGTCGTGTCGATGTTGGCCGTGGCGGCCTCCTGCGATGAACCGCTGAAGGTGAGCGCCGTCCAGGACAGCGATCCGACGGGAGCATATTCAGCCACGAGAAAGGCATTGGCTATCTGTTCCCGCGTCAAGTCGAACACCTCGCCGCGCTGGTCGGTGGCGCGTATGCCTACATCCACGCCGCCGGCAGGGCTGTAGTTCTGCGTCTGCGGGTCATAGCTGACGATATTCTCTGACAGCGACAGTTCGTATTTCTCCACCGTCTCGGCCATGATGTTGATTGTGGCCGTCTTCAGTATCTCGCTCTGCAGCGTGTCGGCATTGTGACCTACAGCCAGGATGGTGAACGTGACTGATACGGCCCCGTTGAAGTCGTCGTCAGTGCCACGGGCATGGTTCAGGGTAATCTGTCCGTCGGGCATCAGGCGATAGTCCTGCGTGTCCTGTCCTGCTGCCTGCTGGTAGTTCCAGGCGTTATCGGCGGTAGCGTCGCCGCTGTTGCGTATGATCTCCCAGCGGTCGAAGCGCTGTATGTCTGTGCCGGTCCATCCTTCGGTGAGCATGGCAGTGAGCACGAGTCTCTGCCCCCAATAGACGTATGGTGTAGGGCCGGCATCCTCGTCACCAATGGTGCAGC
>Ga0256407_10003942_pt1 | contig 25521 bp, 17 predicted proteins | sample RumenRJG_04DNA_FD_193489 | JGI IMG/M metagenome (GOLD analysis project Ga0256407, IMG submission 193489) | Bovine rumen microbial communities from Lethbridge, Alberta, Canada - RJG_04 | ecosystem: Host-associated > Mammals > Digestive system > Stomach > Rumen | place: Canada: Alberta... | reverse complement strand
ACAGAAAAAGTTCGTTATTTATGATATTTATATTATCTTTGCAATCGAAAAGTCATGTTGAATTAAGTTTTAAGACTATGGAAACAAAGAACAACCGAGAATTACAAAGCGCCTGGGATTTCGTTGAAAATACAGGGCGAAGTATCTTCTTGACCGGTAAGGCAGGAACGGGAAAGACCACTTTCCTGAAACGAGTAGTAGAGACAAGCCGCAAACGAATCATTGTTGTGGCTCCTACGGGTGTTGCAGCAATCAATGCAGGAGGTGTGACGATCCACTCCTTCTTCCAGCTGCCGTTTTCTCCTTTTGTCCCTAATGCAAAGATAAAGAGCAAGTTTGACTTTGGAAAGGAGAAACGACGTATCATTGCTTCGCTAGACCTACTTATCATCGATGAGATATCAATGGTGCGCAGTGACCTCCTCGATGCCATCGACTCCGTATTAAGACGTTTCCGCGACAGATACAAACCCTTTGGAGGAGTACAACTGCTGATGATAGGAGACCTACAACAGTTGACACCTGTAGTAACTCCTGAAGACGAACGACTACTTGCACCATATTACGATACCCCTTATTTCTTCGGGTCTAAGGCTCTGAGCCAGATAGACTATGTGACGATACAACTCGATAAGGTATATCGTCAGGAAGACGGAGCTTTTCTTGACATCCTCAACGATATCCGCGAGGCCAAACCTACAGCTGATGATCTTGAGAAACTCAATCAGCGCTATGATCCGATATTTATCCCAAAACCAGAAGAAGGATATATCCGTCTGACGACACATAATAAACTGGCAGACGACTACAATGAGAACCAACTTGCCAAGTTGCCAGGATTTAAGTATTCTTTTGATGCACAGATAGAAGGAAACTTCCCTGAATACTCCTACCCCACAAGTGAAAGGCTCATACTGAAAGAAGGTGCCCAGGTGATGTTTGTAAAAAACGACCCCACAGGCAACCACCGTTATTTTAATGGACGCATCGGACAGGTTGTTGATATCAGCGAGAGACATGTGTCAGTATTATGTCCAGGCGATGCAGAAGCCATTGAAGTAGAGCCGTTAGTATGGGAGAACACCCAGTATCAGTTGAATGCCGTAACAAGGGAGATAGAAACAAAGGTGCAAGGACGCTTCCGTCAGTTGCCTTTACGTCTGGCATGGGCCATCACTATTCACAAAAGCCAAGGTCTTACCTTCGAACATGCTATCATTGACGCCAATCTGTCATTTGCACCAGGACAGGTATACGTTGCCCTCAGCCGATGCAAGACTCTCGAGGGAATGGTTCTCTCTGCTCCCATAGAGCCACGTGCAATATTATCCGATGAGAGAGTTGAGAATTATATCAGTCGTCAGGAGGAAGAGGCGGAAAAGAGTATCAGACAACTGCCTGAGTTGAAAGAAGAATACTATCGCCATCTGTTACTCGAGCTCTTCGACTTCCATGATATCTTCTATAAAGAAGAACATCTTGTAAGGATTATGACAGAGTTCTTCTATCACAGCCACAATGACGTCACAGAACTCCACAAACGTGTGCTCTCCGACTTTAGCAGTAAGACGATGACTGTATCCGAGAAATGGGTACAGATGATTCGGCAGCAGACCACCGAACAGCTTCACGCAGAAGATTTCCTAGAGCGTGTAAAACGTAGTGCGGCATATTTCGAGGAGTCAATCAATACCATCTATGGCAATTCTCTTGACCTCGCATCAAAGATAGAGACAAACAACAAACAGGCAAAGACCCGTTTTGGCGAGTCGTTGGCAGATACCCGTCAGGCTGTGCTCTCACGCAGATATCTGTTGGCAAGGATTGCAGAACAGGGCTTCTCCATCAGCAGTTATCTTCACGAGAAACATGATTCTCTCCTGGATGCCATCGACGAGAGACTGGAGATTGTGAAACGCAAGCCAAAGGCAAAGAAAGAGCCTAAGCCAAAGAAAGAACCCAAAGAAAAGACATGGAATGTCTCTTATAAGATGTTTCTCCAAGGAATGAATCCAGAAGAAATAGCCAAAGAGCGCTGTTTAACAATAGGAACCATCCAAGGCCATCTTTCACGATTTGTGGAGTCGGGCGATATCCAACTCTCTGACATTATTCCCCAGGAACGTATTGATGCCATCTTACGGGTTATCAGAGCCGTAGGAACAGAAGAGGGCAAGACTCCAATAAAGAATCTTTGCCCTCAGGATATTACTTACAATGAGATAGATCTCGTCTTACTCAGCCTCAAGAAGGAGCACACGACTTGACCAGTCGTTCTTCTTCGACCACTCTGGCTCATTACGATAAGGCATCTCCAACCCGTGGTTCATCAGATAAGCTCCGCTGAAAGTCTTACCCTCGATATCCATGGGTTTAAGGTCTATGCGGTTGAGTTCGTGAACCTTATATTTCTTTGATGCATCAAGACCTGCCATCTTTACTCGTGGAAGATGCTCATTCTGGAACGACTCAGTCTTCCACCAGAAGAATACGCTCTTGTCTTTTGCCTCGTTAACATACATCAGTGAGGCAAGGCCTTGTTTGTCGTATGGAGATACCAAACGATATAATTCGCCAAACTGCACGATAGGACGTATCTGCTTATACTCCTTGATAGCCTGACGACAGAGAGCCTTCTCATCGTCTGTCATATTCTTTGGCTGTATCTCCATTCCCAGACGTCCGCTCATAGCCACATCGATACGATACTTCATGGCTGTGGTACGGAAGACGGTATGATTGGGCGTTGCCGAGATATGGCTGGCCATAGCAATTGCAGGGAAGAAATAGCTGGTACCCCACTGCATATAGATACGCTGGAGAGCATCTGTGTTATCACTCACCCAGAACTCATCGAAGTAAGGCAACACACCCCAGTTAGCTCGTCCACCACCAGAAGCACAAGCCTGGATGGTAAGGTCAGGATATTTCGCACGTATACGCTGACAAGCCTTTTCAAAACCACGATGATACTCAATATAGAGGTGACTCTGGTCGTTCATTGTGAGATACTGTGAACCATGATTCAAGATAGGCATGTTGGCATCCCACTTGATATAGTCGATCTCAGGATACTTTGTCATGAGGTTATCGACGATAGAGAAGACAAAATCCTGAACCTTAGGATTCGCCATGTCGAGTACGAGCTGAGTACCTCCTCGGCCCTGTACGGCATCACGCTTAGGAGCCTTGACAATCCATTCAGGATGCTTCTCATAAAGCTCTGATACGGAATTGGTCATCTCAGGCTCAATCCAGATACCAAACTTAATACCATGTTTCTTTGCATCGCGCAGAAGTCCCTCAATGCCGTCTGGGAGCTTATTTTTGTCAACCACCCAGTCGCCCAAAGAGCTGTTATCAGTCTTACGTGGATACTTATCACCAAACCATCCGTCATCCATCACGAAGAGTTCTCCGCCCATAGAGGCGATATCGCCCATCATCTGGTCCATGCCTTTCTGGTTGATATCGAAATATACGCCCTCCCAAGAGTTAAGCAGTATCTTACGTTCCTTATCGCCATGCATGAGCATGTACTTACGTCCCCACTTATGGAAATTCCTTGAAATTCCAGAGAGTCCTGCCTTTGAGAAACTCAGGGCTACCTTAGGAGTTACAAATGTCTCTCCTTTCTTAAGGTGGTACTCAGAGTTGTCCGGATTAATACCTGCAAAGAAATAGTGATACTCTGTATCATCGGTATCAATCTTCAACTGATAATTTCCACTATAGCAGAGGGCTGCACCAATCACATCACCAGTATTCTCCTGACCCTTGCCATCGAGTGAGAACATCACCTCTGCATGGTCTGTATGAGAATTTCGTGAACCATCTTTATTCTTTATCACCTTCTCGCCAGGCAGCAGAGGCTCCTCCACAAGACGTGCCTCATTAGCCCAAGACCCATAGAAATGTGAGAGCCATACGTTACCTCTACGGATAGGAAGACAGATAGAAGCAAACTGAGTCAGGGTAACAGTTTTTGGCTCACCATTGGTAATCTCTACCCATGTCTCAATCATATCTTCATTCTGATAAGCCTTATAGCAGAGTACGGCTGATACCGGATAAACAGGATCTTTCAGGGAGACACGAAGTACATTGTCCTTACGTTCCATACCTGTTACATACATTGCCGAAGACATGTTTCCGTCGGCATGCTTCATAGCGAGGGCTGCCTCAGCGGGACAGTTAAGACCATAGATAGGATAAGCATCCATACGTCCATTGACTGGTTTCTGAAGATTTGCCAGGTCGTAGTCGCTTAGCTTTGTGCCGAAATAAACATACTGTGGCTGTTTGCCGTTTTCCACATCAAGAACCATCGTAACATTCTTCGTTTGGACGGTAACCTGCTCGGCCTGAATCGTTTGTAACGACGCAGCAAGCAGCATTGCAAAGATTATTCTTTTATTCATATCGTTTGGTTATATTATAGTTTCTTGGCACAAAGATACAAAAAAAAAACAAACGATAAATGATAAATAATAATTATTTTGTATTTTTGCAGCCAAAATGCAAGAATAAGGCAAAGAAATACTATATGAATCCACTGGATATCATCCTCTTAGCAATAGCTCTGGCGATGGATTGTTTCACTGTTTCCATCGTAAGTGGCATCATCCTTCAAAAACAGGGTAATCAGTATCCTTCTGTAATGAGGATGGCTTTTCTTTTTGGATTCTTCCAGGCGATGATGCCCCTGCTCGGATGGTTAGGAGTTAGTCATTTACAGACATATATGGAGGCCTATGATCACTGGATTGCCTTCTGTCTGCTTGCCTTTATCGGAGGAAAGATGATCAAGGAGAGTTTCGATGATGAGGAAGAACAACATTTTAATCCTTGTAAATTAAAGACTCAATTATTGCTCGCCATTGCCACAAGCATCGACGCATTGGCTGTAGGAATCTCTTTTGCATGCACAGGATATACTACGCTATCCCAACTCACGCTACCGCTTATAATCATAGGTCTGGTATCATTTCTCTTCAGCATTATCGGATATCATCTTGGGCGAAGGTTTGGCAAAACCATTACCCGCAGACTGAAACCAGAACTCGCTGGAGGTGCCATATTAATAATAATAGGTGTGAAAATTCTCATTTCACACCTATTAGAATAGAACTTACTATAAGTATATCTATTACAGAGAATACTCGTACATTACCATTGAGTAAGGAGCGAGTTCAACCTTCATCTTCTTAGCTGCCTTAATCTGCTCTTTCTTTGGAGCGATAGGCTGTGCATCGTAGTTGTTCTCATCGTTGGCATTTCCTGCGAGAGAGGTCTTTGTAGCCATCTTCTTCAGGCCGAAACGACTGAGGTTGATATTAGCTGTCTTTGGTTCGCCACTGGCATTACAGAGTTTAACGAAGAGCTTACGGGTCTTAACATTCAGGATTACAGACTGACCGTAGTGAACATCCTCCTGAGGCTGTTCTATTCCAGGAGCATCACCCTCGAAACTTACGCAGTCGCCATAGTAGTACTGACCAGAACTCTGTCCGAACATCTGCTGAACATAATAGCTGCAAGTGAGGAAAGGACGTTCGTTGTCGAAATAGATAAGGTCAGGATTCCAGTTAGTAGCATTCTTTCTTGCGAAGAGAGGAGCATAAGACGTCATAGATACGACATCACCATTGCGCTCTACATGAAGCAGATAGAGACCCTCGGCAAGGGCATCGATAAGCTTCTTATCCTTAGCAGCATATTCCCCAAGATAAACCTTTGTCTTGCGGTCACGTGGATAAGCATCATACTGACGGCTCTTCAGGAAATATGAATTTGGCTCGTAATAGTGCTCATCGATGACAGGCATACCCAGCTCTTCTGCCAACTTCCATCCTGCTTCATAGTCAGGATTGTCCTTATGAGAACCAGGACCTGCTGTACCAACGATGATAATCTCAGGATGAGCCTTAGTAACACGCTCATAGATATACTTGAAGCGTTCACAGAACTCAGGAGAGATCTTCTCCTCATTGCCGATACCCAGATATTTCAGGTTGAAGGGTTTTGGATGACCAGCATCAGCACGCATCTTTGCCCATTTGTTTGTGGTAGGATCGCCATTAGCCCAATCAATAAGGTCGATAGCCTCAGCCACCCACTCATCCATTTCAGACATTGGCACAACATCCTGAGCCTGTGTTGGCCACATGCCCCAGCCGCCATTCGTTCCCTGACAGCTCACACCAGCAGGCAGGATAGGTACTGGCTCCATGCCAAGATCCTCACAGAACTGGAAATACTCAAAATAACCCAGCCCCATGCTCTGATGATAACCCCAGGTGTTCTTCAGACTCTTACGCTGTTCCTTAGGACCGATAGTAGTCTTCCAACGATAGGTATTCCAGAATCCATCGCCACCACCATGAACCACGCATCCGCCAGGGAAACGCATAAACTTTGGATTTAAGTCTGCAAGAGCCTGAGCCAGATCCTTACGCAGACCATGACCTTTATAAGTATCCTGTGGAATGAGTGATACCATATCTACATCGAGGTCACCCAGATTGAGTACGAGAATCTGGAGAGCAGCCTTCTGACAAGTTGAATCAGGAGCCAATACGGCCTCAAACTTCTGCCAGTCATTGCCCTCTACCTTAATATATGTATCAGACAGGAGCTTTGGATCTTTTCCCCATCCCTGTGGCTCTACGAGGGCCACACGAACGGACTTGCCTTCACCACTGACATTACGCATAAAGAGTGATAAATTGTATTTCTCGCCAGCCTTAACAGAGATGCCTTCGAAGCCATCATTCTGGATACCGAAGCCTTTCCATCCCTTGTAATCATAATACTCCTTAACACGCTCGGTATGGAGTCGCATGTAAGTAGGATTATTCTTATGAATACCTTTGCACTTACGAACCTCAAGAGTTCCGAGAGAATGACCTGGACGAACCTGCTTCCAAGCTGTTCCCGCGCCCCATCCGTCACGCTCTGCGGGACTATACTCGAAAGAGCCGTTCTGTACTAACTCGGCATAGAGGCCACCATCGGCACTGCTGCTGATGTCCTCGAAGAAGATACCAATCAACTCATCACTGATGGCCTTGCCACCTGCTGGGGCTTTCATGACCTTCTGGGCTGAGACTCCCAGAGAAACTGCCATAAGGGCAGCACTAATTAACACACGTCTTTTCATTTACAATCCTATTATTTGACTATTTACAATCTGACTATCTATTTTATCAGTCGCACCTCGTAGATTTCACCAATCTGCTTACGAGGTTTGGCAACGAACTTAACACGTACCTGTTTCTTTCCCTTCAAAGCCTCTTCCGGAACAGGATAGGTTTCATATTTGAATTCGGAGATACGATATTTGCCAGTATTGTTGACTGATGTCACAAGCACATCATCAACGAAAATATCAAACTCATGACTCTTCCACTCACCTACACCCCAGTACTTCAGACGAAGACTGAGAGCCGTCTCACCACCTGTCTGCATCAGATAGCTGAAATAGTGGCCATCGCTAGCATCACGATAGAATACATCGTTGGAATTGCCTACAAACGATTTGTCTGTCTCCATAAAATGATCTGACTCTGGCTGCTGCTCACCAGGCTGTATCTTATCTACAGTACGGTCTTCGAGCATCTGGCGCTCCTTCTCCTGTTTGGCGAGATTATCAAGATATCCCTTATAGCTATCCTCCGACAGAGCCAGCCAGTACATCATATATCTGGAATCGTGAAGCTCAAAGAAAGGCATCAGTTCGTTTCGGATCTCATTAACCATCTTTGTCGAGAGAGTGAAATGCAGAGGCTTGCCTTCGATAGGCTTAAGCTGGTTGGCAATGTTATCGATATTATTATTGATAAGGATAGGAGCTTGGTCTGTTGGCAGTTTCTTACCTACAGCCAACTGTCCAAAACGACTATCGTCGGCTATCAGCATCGCCAAATCTTCGGTGCCAGTCTTCATTGCCAGCATTATCGGACCATGCATCAGTGCGATATACTGTGGCAGGTTAGGCAGATACCTCACACTATTGTGCATTGGGAATCTCACCTCCACCACATCACCCTTCTTCCACTGACGATCGATGGTGACATACGATGAAGGACCGGTAATAATACCTACGGGCTTACCATTCACCTTCACCTCAAACAGTCCTGGCTTCACCCATCCTGGATAGCGTACATTCAAAGCAAACTTTCCCTTACCTTGAGCGATAGTGATACGGCTTGACTCGCTATAGGGGAATGAAGTCTCCTGACGAAGAGTTACACCTTTTTCCTTCCAGTTCAACTCTGATGCCACAAACAGATTCACAAACAAAGCCTCACCCTTATGGGTATATATAAACTGTCCGTACTTGCCATGATTCTCCATACCCGTGCCCACACAGCACCACATGGCCTCGTTGGGAGCAGAGTAGTTACGATAGTGTCTCGGACGGGCAGAAGTAAAGTACACATATCCGCCATGCTTTGGATGCTGACTGGAAAGGATGTGGTTGAATGTAGCCAACTCATAGAAATCAGCGAAGCGGGCTTCTGGATTCCTGCGATGAAGTTCCTCAGAGAGCTTCAGCATATTATTGGTGTTACAGGTCTCAGGTCCGTCGATATCAGCAACGAAATCCTTACAAGCCTCCTTACTTGGGAAATGTTCACGACGGCTGTTTCCTCCGAATGCCAACGTACGCTCACCAGTCACGATATCCCAGAAAAAGGCACTCGCATCATGGTACATCTCATCACCAGAGAGTTCTGAGATACGTTCAAAACCAACCACCTTCGGCACCTGGGTATTGGCATGCATATTGTCAAGACAGTCCTGTCGTTGAGACAATGGCAACAGCAGTCTGCGATGAGAGAAACGTTTTGCCACATCAAGGTATTTCTTATCACCGGTAATGGCATAAGCATCGGCAAGCACCTCGTTCATACCCCCGTGCTCTGTATGGAGAGCCTGTTCCATCTGAGCATCAGAGAGTCCTGAAGTAAGATCGATGGCCCAGTCACAGAAACCAAGGAAGAGATTCTTTGCCTCTTCATTTCCACAATATACCCATGCATCACGAAGGCCGGCATACATCTTATGGATATTATAGAATGGTACCCACGCGCCATAATATGCTCCAAAGTCGCCTTTCTTGAATGTAGACCATAGGCGTTCGCTACCAGGAACTCCACCAACATAGCCTTTGCCCCATTCTGGATGGTTCTTTGAATTGGCTTCTGCACAAGCCTTCAGTTCGCTAATGAAATACTCCATCCGCTGTCGACAAGCCTCATCACCTGTTGCAGCATTGATAGCTATAGCTGTGAGATAGTGGCCTCCTACATGTCCGTCGAGTCCTTCCCAGTTAGGATATGACTTACCTTTAGGCGTAAGCCCTGCCTCTTTGAGATAAGGAGCTAGAAGCCGGTCACAGTCATACTGCAAGAGGGTTTTAATGTTCAGGTCGCGAGCCTTTTTCAACGGTCCGTCTAACAAAGTTACGTCACCAAGCGGAAATTCATCGGCATATAGTCTTTCCTGAGCCTGGACACCACTAAAAGAAAAGAGCATAGCCAATGCAAAAAAGAGTCTTACTACGGTTGTTGTACAATTATACATGATTTTTTATTTTGAATAGGGATAACGTGCACAAAGGTACGGATTTTTTTCCTAATAGCAAAACTATTATGTAAAAAAGGAGGAAAAATCTTCTTTTTCTCGAAAGAAATATTTAACTTTGCATTCGATTATCGGTTCACCACGAGGTGATTAATAGGGAAACGAGCGCAAATCTCGTACAGTCCCGCTGCTGTGATTCGTTCTTTAGGGCACAAACAAACAGTCACTGATATTTTCGGGAAGACGTTTGATGCCAGACGATAAGTCAGAAGACCTGCCGATATATCATGATCGTTGTTGGCCTCTGGGGTTAGGCGACAGTGATTAGTAAAGAATGAAGAGTGAAGATTGAAAAATTTGCTACCGCATTGGTAGTTTTCACTTGCTGCCTAAGTCTATCGATGAAGGCTCAGAGCAAGTTGGACTCCATACAACATGTAAAGGAGATTGTTGTTGTGTCGAGACCAGCTATGCGTGAGGTGGTGCCAAGTCAAAAGCTGAATGGCGAGATGCTGGAGAAGTTGAACACGCACTCTATTGCTGATGCCTTGCGCTATTTCTCTGGAATCCAACTTAAGGACTATGGCGGTGTGGGAGGCATCAAGACTGTAAATATCCGTTCGATGGGAACTCATCATCTTGGCATTTCCTATGACGGCATTCAGCTTGGTAATGCCCAAAACGGACAGATAGACCTCGGACAGTTCTCTCTCGACAACATCGAAGAGGTAACTCTATATAACGGTCAGAAGAGTGCCATCTTCCAGCCAGCCTCCGATTTCGGTCATGCAGGAGCGATATATATCCGCACCAGAATGCCGGTGTTTGAGAAAGGTCATACCAACTTGAAGTTCAATACACAGTATGGCTCGAGTGATATGTTCCGGCTCTCCACACTTTGGGAAGAGAAATTTTCAGAGACAGTCAGTTCGTCGCTTAGTGCAGGATTCCTTACTGCCAGCGGAAAATACAAGTTCCATTATGAGCGTCGTTATCCCAACGGACAGACAGCGTGGGACACAACAGCCGTAAGAAACAATGGCGATATCCATGCCGAACGTATAGAGGCGAATATCTTCGGACGACTAAACCAAGGCTCTTGGCAACTGAAAGCCTACCTCTATAACTCCGCTCGTGGAATTCCTGGAGCCATAGTTAATAATGTGTGGCGAAGAGGTGAGCGCCAGCAGGACCTCAACACTTTCGTTCAGGCTGCCTTTGATAAAAATATCGGAGAAGGATTCTCCACCAGATGGCTTGCCAAGTATGCTTATTACAACACTCATTACGTTAATAAGGATACAACTCAGCTCCCCGTTGATAACAGATACAAACAACAGGAGATATATCTTTCTACGGCAAATGTGCTTGAGCTCCTTCCAAACTGGAGTGCTTCATTGAGTTACGATTTCAAATGGAACAAACTCAATGCCGACACATATAACTTCGCCTTCCCTACGAGAGTATCAAACCTCGTGAGTCTAGCCACCGCTGTCGACTACAAGCACCTGAAAGCTCAGGGCTCCATTGTTGCCACCTTCATCAACGACAGGACACATCGCAGAGGCGAATTCGCTGGTATGGACTCCAAGAACTCACTCTCAAGACTCACCCCTGCCCTCTTCGTGAATATATACCCCTTCCAAGGCACATTCTTCTCGATGAGAGCCTATGTGAAAAAGAGTTTCCGCATGCCTACTTTCAACGACCTTTACTATACCGACATGGGCAATGCCAACCTCGTACCTGAGAGTGCTCTGCAATACGATATCGGATTTGCCCTCAACAAACATTTCGAGAGTGGTATCATCCGTCATGCGGAGATGCACTTCGACGCTTATTATAACACAATACATGATAAGATCGTAGCTTATCCTAAGGGCCAGCAGTTCCGTTGGACAATGCTGAATCTTGGTAAGGTACATATCAAAGGTATAGACGTAGAAGCAGAGGCAGATTTCAAGATAGGCAAGGATCTCGTGGCTACAGCCAGGGCACAATACACCTATCAGGACGCTCGCGATGTCACCGACCCCAACGACTCTTACTATCGTCATCAGATACCCTATATCCCATGGCACTCAGGCTCCGCCATCATTGGCCTCAGCTATAGGAACTGGGATCTTAATTACTCGTTTATCTATGCTGGTGAACGCTACGATGAACAGGAGAATATCATCTATAATCATATGGAACCCTGGTATACCAGTGATCTGAGTCTGGGTTACAAATTAAGATTCAAAGACTACCTCTTTAAGATAAAACTGGATGTGAACAACGTTCTTGACCAGGACTATGAGGTGATTACCAACTACCCCATGCCGGGACTTAACTTCGCATTGACATTAAGTGCAGAAATATGAAGCAACTTTTATATTACATATTGCCTTTGCTGATGCTTAGTTCATGTCGAAACGATGTGATGGTGGTTCCTATGGAGGATATCAATACCGGAGGAAAGACTGTCAAGAGTGAGATTATCGGTATGTATCTGCTTAATGAGGGAAATATGGGTTCCAATAAGTCCTCTCTCGATTATCTCGACCTCTCAGGCAAAGACGCTACTGTTCATTACCTCAGGAACATATACTCTGAGCGTAATCCCGAAACAGTCATGATGCTTGGCGATGTGGGCAATGACATACAGATATACGGCTCACGACTCTGGCTCGTAATTAACTGTTCAAACAAAGTAGAGGTAGCTCAGGCCGACGATGCAGTAAGGATAGGAAAGGTAGATATCCCTAATTGCAGATATGTTACCTTTAAAGACCGATACGCATACGTTTCCTCTTATGTAGGCTCTGTATATAGCGGCAGCAATAGTCCTCTGGGTAGTGTCTATAAGGTTGACACTCTCAGTCTTCAGAAGGTTGATTCATGTTCTGTAGGTTACCAGCCCGAGGAGATGGCCATCATCGGTAAAAAGCTATATGTGGCTAATAGTGGAGGTTATCAGGGTATGACAGGTCAGGGTTATGAGAGCACTGTAAGTGTCATCGATCTTGACAAGATGCAGGAAACGGAGAGAATTACTGTGGCTCCAAACCTGCATAGGATTAGGAAAGATAAGTATGACCAGCTCTGGCTGACCTCTCGCGGCAACTATATGGATTCAGAGTCTAAGATCTACTGGCTTAATAAGGGGGGTGATGGTAAGATGCAGGTGATTGGGCATCTGGATCAGCCCGTCAGCGATCTCTGCATCGTAGGCGACTCGCTCTATTTCTATGGCAGTCAGTGGAGCGAGATAACTATGACGAATACCGTAACCTATGGTATCATCGACGTACGAACCCACCAGATTGTAAGCACTAGTCTCTCCGATGCGCCAGAAATCAATAAGATCCGTATGCCATACGGCATCATCGTAAACCCCATCCATCGTGATTTCTATCTCATGGATGCTAAGAACTACGTGTCGAGTGGTGAACTGCTTCATTTCCTCCCTGACGGCACCTTCGACTGGAAGGTAAAGACTGGCGATATCCCAGCCCATGCGGTGTTTTTGAAAAAGTAAAAAGTAAAACATGAAACAGATTATAATGATATGTGATAGGATATTTTTAAAGGCAAAGTGGTTTTTACCCTTTTACCTTTTTACCTTTTTACCCTTAAATGCCCAGCGGATGGACAACATACCTGTGCACTCAAAATATATAAAGGCAGTAGATGAATATGTACCCGCCCCTGGTCAACATGTCAATGATGTGCCAGAATATGAGGAGGGTGATACTGAAGCTGATATGATTCGCAAGTGCAATGAAAGTATTGCGGGAAAAAGCATCACTGTACCTAAAACCGACGCCCATCTTGTGGCTCTTGGTGGATGGGGAGGGTATATTACATTTCATTTTGACCATTCCATTGTGAATCTCCCAGGACGACGCGACTTTGCCGTATGGGGAAATGCCTATCAGGAGATGCAGAACCTTGTTTTTGGAGGCATGAATGAAGCAGGTATTGTAATGGTTTCCAAGGATGTTAATAAGAACGGACTTCCTGACGACCCATGGTATGAAATTAGTGGAAGCTGTGATGAAGATAGTGTTGGAAAAGTGATGTATAACTACGAGGTGACTTATCATAGGAATCCTATGGGTGATATCCCATGGAATGATAATTATGGTAACAGCGGTACTGTCGACCGCAACCACTATCATTTACAAGAATATTATCCCCAGTGGTTACCAGACGGCCTGACTTTTCGAGGCACACGTCTGCCAGACAACATCTGGAACTACTCAGATAAAGTGGATAAAGGATGGAGTCCATATTATTATGTTCTTATCGGTTTCCGCTACGGCTATGCTGACAACCTGCCCAACTTCACAGATAAGGCTGATGAGAACTCGTTTAACTACGAGGGGTGCGGCATCGATATCGGCTGGGCTGTAGATAAGAACCGTCATCCAGTAGAACTCGACTTCATCGATTTCGTACGCGTCTATACTGGTCTTAACCAGAAGTGCCCTCAACCGGAATGGTGGGGCGAGACTTCCACAGAATTTGGAGGTGCCGAGGATATTCATCTTGAGGAGTCTCTGGCAGCCATCCGTAACAGCCTCACTGGCATCCAAAACCTCACAGGGGGACAGGCACAATGTGAGGTTTATGACCTACAAGGCAGAAAAGTCAAGAGTCCAGATAAAGGGCTATACATCAAGAATGGAAAGAAATATATCATTAAATAACATGTTTCACTTAAAACAAAAATCATTATGAAGACAATTAAGTTTTTCGCAATGGCAGCCATCGTATGTGGCGCAGCTATGTCACTGACCTCTTGTAGTAAGGAAGACAATCCTTCTGGTAAGAGCCTGGTAACCATCGGCTTCGAGGGAGCTAAACTCAATGCCCAGGGCTTCTGGTGTGGCGATGAGACTGGTACTCCATTTGAGAACTATGGATCACCTGCCTATGCATGCTCTTACACTGAAAGTGGTGTTACATTTCCGGTAAATTGGACTCCTTCTTGGGGTAGTTGGTCAGGGTTTGCTATCTCTAACCGCACAGAAAAGACATATAAAAGTGAGACTATGACACCCGACCAGTTCAACAACGTAACAGGTAAAGCTCATGGTGGAAAAAATTTCTGTGTTGTTTATACTTTTGGCGAGACTATTGATTTCAGTACAGCGGTTACACTTAAGGGATTCTGGTACACTAATGAAGCCTGGACTGCAGATGCAATCCTTAATGGTGATGGTTATACACCTGGAAAATTCGGAACCAACGATTGGTTCAAATGTATTATCTCTCCCACCCCTGCTGAAGGTGTAGGTGGTGCACGTTATGAACTCGACCTCGCCAAGAATGGTGACTACGTAAAGGATTGGCAGTACTGTGATCTCAGCAATGTTGATGCATTCAAAAACATCAAGAGCATCTCTTTCAGCTTTGATAGCACAAGAAAGAATGACTGGGGGCTGACCACTCCAACTTACATCTGTATTGATGACCTCATTATAGAGAAGTAACCTTGCTCATATTAATAGATGAGATACGTTAATTTATTATTGTTAGCAGTATTGCTCGCTGCCTGCAGAGGGGGAAGGACCTCCTCTGCAGAGGCAGCGGGCGACTCTGTTACCTTTAAGTATGCCACACAGCTGAGTATCGTGAGATACGACGGATATACTGTGGCATCACTAAAAAACCCTTGGAAAGAGGGCATGACCCTTCATCGTTATGTACTCGTTCCCTCCGACCGCGATCTTCCTCCGCATCTGCCTAACGGCACCATCATCCGCACACCTGTCAGTAGGGCCGTGATGTTTACCACAGTCCACTGCGCCATGATGATGGAGTTCGGCAAACAAGACTGTATCTCTGGTGTTGCAGATCTGAAATATATTAAGATACCCTGGGTTCAGCAAGGAGTGAAAGATGGACGTATCTCCGATGTTGGCGATGGTATGAGTCCAGTCATTGAGAAGATCATCGACCAACGACCTGACGTACTCTTCCTCTCTCCCTTCGAAAACAGCGGAGGCTATGGAAAACTCGAAGAAATCAACATCCCCATCGTGGAGTGTGCTGAGTATATGGAACCTTCACCATTGGCCCGTGCAGAGTGGATACGTTTCTATGGTATGCTTTTCGGTTGTGAACAGCGTGCCGACAGTCTCTTCCATGTCACCGACAGCAGCTATCAGTCACTGAAGGCCATCGCCAAGACGGCCAAGAAGAATCCTTCCGTGCTGCTCGACAAGATTACTGGCAGCGTGTGGTATATTCCTGGTGGCAAGAGTACCATTGGACAGATGGTACAGGATGCTGGAGGAATCAGTCCTTGGAATGCTGATACTCACAGCGGCTCTGTATCCCTGCCCTTTGAAGCTGTACTGGAGAAAGGTGGTGAGGCCGACGTATGGCTCTTCCGCTATAGCAGCGACCACGACATCACTTACCCAGAACTGCTTGCTGACCATCATGGGTACAGTCAGTTCAAAGCCTGGCGTAACCACGAGGCTTATGGATGTAACGTAGAACTAGGTCCGTTTTATGAAGAGACACCCTTCCATCCCGACTGGCTGCTGAATGATTTCATCAGCATTCTCCACCCCGAGATAGAAGGGCTTAATCCTCCGCGTTATTTCAAGCGTCTCCCTTAGGAGTAAAGGGTGAGATAGTACGAGGTTCCTGATTAGGAATCTTTATCTCACCAAACTCACGCTCGTAACGGTATATATTCTCCTGAAGAGCACCCAGAAGACGCTTTGCATGTTCTGGGGCGAGGATTACGCGACTCTTCACCTGTGCCTTTGGGACACCAGGAAGGACACGTGCGAAGTCAATCACAAAATCACTCGATCCGTGGGTGATGATTGCGAAGTTAGCATACTCACCCTGTGCCACATCTACTGGCAGTTCTATCTGCAGACCTTGCTGCTTATCATTCTCTTCCATAACTCTTATTACTTAAATATTAGGTTCATCCCATACCTTCGTCTGGGAACAAGCTGTAGGTACTGTCTGATTACCTACCTTCAAATTGAAATCACCCTCTTCGAGAGTCCACTTGCCGTCAGCACCTACGAAGGCGAGGTTCTTTGCAGGCAGTTGGAAAGTGACGGTCTTCACCTCGCCTGGTTCCAAAGCAATCTTGGTGAAGTCACGCAGACGCTTGTTGTCAGGCACGATACTTGCCACGAGGTCGCTAGAATACAACAGCACAGCCTCCTTACCGGCACGACTGCCAGTATTCTTCACATCCACAGTTACGGTAAGGATATCATCGGCTGTGAATGAAGGCTTGTCGACTTTCAGGTTTGAATACTCGTATGTGGTATAGCTGATACCGTAACCGAATGGCCACTGCAGCGACACCTTCGCATCGTAGTTATAAGCACCTGCCATAGTACCAACCTCCTCAGAAACCTTATAGTCATAAGTGTTCAGTGAGTTGATCTCACGAGGATAGGTATAAGGCATCTTAGCCGAGAAGTTGGCATCGCCTGCAAGAAGGTTAGCGAGAGCATCACCTCCATAGTTGCCTGGGATGAGGATATTAACCACAGACTTTGCCAGAGGTTCGATGTCGGCAATCAGACGAGGACGCCCCTCATTAAGTATCAGGATAATAGGTTTACCAGTCTTTGCCAGTTCCTTCACGAGGTTACGCTGGTTCTCTGAGAGCCAGAGGTCAGAGAGGTTACCCGGTGTCTCTGTATACGAGTTCTCACCGATGGCAGCGATGATGATATCAGCCTTAGCAGCTGCTGCGACTGCCTTTTCTATCTGAGGTTCGTTCTCATCATAGTAAGCTCCGTCCTCTTTATATGTCACACCTTGCTCCAGGATAATATTCTCCTTACCATACTTATTACATAGAGCCTCATATATGGTATTGTATTTCTCTGCGAGGTCCTCGGCTTTCGATCCCTGCCAGGTGTAACTCCATCCACCATGCAGGCAGCGCATCTGGTTGGCGTTAGGACCAGTGAGCAGGATCTTCTTACCCTTAACGAGAGGCAGGAGACCGTCGTTCTTCAGGAGGACGATTGACTCCTCGGCTGCCTGGAGAGCCTTTGCGGCAAACTCATCACAACCGAACTTTTCAAATCCCTTGCCACCGGTATTCGGCTCTGTAAAGAGGTTAAGACGATATTTTACACGGAGGATACGGCGAACGGCATCATCGATACGGCTCATGGGCACCTTACCCTCGTTAACCAGTTCCTTCAGCAACACGCAGAACTCCACGCTGTATGGATCCATCGACATATCTATACCGGCGTTGATAGCAATACGGATGGCGTCTTTCTTATCCTTTGCCACCTTCTCACGAGTATATAGGTTATTGATGTCAGCCCAGTCGGTAACGAGCATTCCATCCCATCCCAGATCCTCCTTCAACCACTTTGTAAGATACTCATAGCTGGCATGAACGGGAACTCCGTTGACAGATGCAGAATTAACCATCATCGTCAGTGTTCCAGCGAGTGCGGCAGCCTTAAATGGCTCGAAATATTTCTCGCGTATCATCTGTGGAGACAGATATGCAGGGGTACGGTCCTTACCTGTCCAAGGAGCTCCGTAGGCGAAATAGTGCTTTGTGCTGGTACCTACGTGGAAACGGTCGATATGGTTAGGATCATCGCCCTGATAACCCTTTATCTCTGCCACTACCATCTTCGAATTCAGGATGGCATCCTCACCGAAGCTCTCATAGACACGAGGCCAACGTGGGTCGCGACTTAGATCCACCACAGGATTATAAACCCAAGGACAGTTGGCTGCACGACTCTCATATGCCGTTATCTCTGCTCCGATAAATGCGAGGTCGGTATTAAACGATGCACCCAGATTGATTGGCTGAGGGAAGAGTGTTCCTCCCTGAGTATAAGTAACACCGTGGTTGTGGTCGAGACCATAGATATCAGGTATACCGATATACTTCATCGACTTCTCCTGAATCAGCTTTATCCATTCCTGCCACTGGTCAACGCTTGGGGCACGAGTACCTGGGGCATTGAGAATAGAGCCCACCTTCCATTTCGAGATAAGTGTGTCGAGCATCGTCTCGTTGAGTTTCCAGACCCGCTTGGTGTCACCTGAGTATATATCTACCGGGAATCCTCCCAGCTTGTCAATAATCTCCTGATCGGTCATCTTCAGAATCGCCTTCGTCTCTTCTGCCGACCTGCCATACTGCTGCATTACACTGCGTACCTTCTCGAGGTCTACCTTGGCGTTCTCAATAGTCATCTTACCCATCACGTCGAGGTTCAGCTCCAACATCTGGCCGATCTTCTCGTCGAGGGTCATCTTCTTGAGAGTCTTCTCAATTTTTGCCTCCATTTTCGCATCACGCGGGATAGCCGGTGTAACACTGCTCTGAGCCATGGCAACACCAACGGCACAGCCAATAATAATGCTTGTCAAAGTCTTTTTCATCATAATCCGTCTTAGTTATAATTCTTTTTATTTGGCTACAAAGATACAAAAAAACGTGAAATGACGTATGACATTTGAGATTTTTTAGTATTTTTGCATCAGAAATGAGCAAAGGCGTATCATATTGCCTAGGATTAGGGCTGCTGATAGTCATTCTCTTCATCCTTAATCTTGTGATGGGATCTATCCGGATTCCTGTCTCAGATGTGTTCAGCATTCTCCTTGGCGATGAGAGCGAAAAAGCCTCGTGGCGATTTATCGTCCTTGAGTCCCGTCTTCCCCAAGCCATCACAGCTGTACTTTGTGGTGGAGCTCTGGCCGTTAGCGGTCTGATGCTTCAGACGGCTTTCCGCAATCCTCTTGCTGGTCCGAGCATCTTCGGTATCAACAGCGGTGCCGGTCTTGGTGTGGCTCTGGTGATGCTCCTACTGGGAGGAAGCATCTCTGCCGGTTCGGTAAGTATCTCGGGGTTCGTAGCCATACTGATAGCTGCATTCATAGGGGCAATGGCGGTGATGGCCATAATCTTCTTCTTCTCCAGTATAGTAAGAAACAATGTGATGCTGCTCATCATCGGCATCATGATAGGATATATCTCCAACTCAGCAATCTCGCTGCTTAACTTCTTCGCTACCGACGAGGGAGTGAAGTCGTATATGGTTTGGGGAATGGGTTCGTTCGGAGGGGTATCGATGAAGACGATGCCTGTCTTTGCTTCCGTTTCCATCGTCGGACTCATTGGGACCCTGTTGCTGATAAAGCCCTTAAATGCCCTTATGCTGGGCGACAGGTATGCCGAGAATCTGGGCATAGACATCCTTCGCACCCGCAATTGGTTGCTGATAGTAACGGGATTGCTGACAGCGATAACTACAGCCTTCTGTGGTCCCGTAGCCTTTATCGGTCTGGCTGTGCCACATATAGCCCGACTGATTCTCACCACCGACAACCATCGTGTACTGCTTCCAGCCACTATCCTCTGTGGTGCCGTCATTGCACTTATCTGCAATCTGATATGCTTCCTTCCAGGCGAGAACGGAGTCATCCCTCTCAATGCCGTAACGCCTATTATGGGCGCTCCTGTGATAATATATGTGATAGCAAAAAAACATTAGATATGAATACCAATAACCAAAAGACCCGTTTGGCACTTATTCTGAAAACCGGCAGGCTACGTCTGTGGTTCTATTACCCTGCCACGCGGCATTACTGTTACCTTTCTGAAGCCGGTGAATACGGACGTGAATACAATCCTACAGAGTTTGCACAGTTCTTCCATCGTGACGATATGGAGACCTTACGCAGCACTGTCTTCGATATCTGCGACTGCAAACAGGATACCGGCAAGGTATCCATGCGCAGCAGGGCAAAAACCGAGTCGGAGTGTCTGCACTATGAGATATCCATATCTGTTGTCAGTCGCAATGACGAAGGCATACCCACTTCGATTATGGGTATCCAGCATGATGTTACAGAGGAGTATCGTCGGAAGGAGAAAATCCGTCAGCTACTGGTACGTTACCACACCATCTTCAACTCTTCGCTGCTCGACATGCTGTACTACGACAACAACGGTGTGCTTAAAGATATCAACGAACGAGCCTGCAAGGCCTTTAATGTTCAGAGTCGTGAACAGGTGCTCGACGGCAGTTTCATTCTGAAGAACAATCCCTTCTACAGCCAGATACCCATCAATGAGATGGATAATTCGCATACCGGCAGCATCATCGACTTCAGTGAGTTCCAGACCCCGGAATACCGTCTTGAGGAGTTTGACTTGAAAGGCAAGATGTATTATGAGTCGACCATCAACCCCATCCGAAACGAAATGGGGGAGTTGGAAGGTGTGTTTATGTCGGGTCATGACATCTCAGAGATGGTGGAGTCATACCATCGTCAGGAGGATGGCGTAAAGAAACTAAAACAGGGAACAGATAATATCAAGCAGTATATCGCCAACATCGACTATGCCTTGAGCGTCAGCGGTGTCCAGCTGGTAAACTATTACCCCCACGCCTTTACCTTTGAGATTATAAACAGGGAAACAGGCAATAAGCTCCATATGTCGCAACTGCGATGCATCCGTCTGGCCACACCCCGTTTCCGTCGTACAGTCAACAGTGTGTTGAACCGTATGGACCACCTTACAAAGAACGGTATCACCCAGGCCATTGAGATAGAGATACGCGACAAGAAAGGGCGACAGATATGGCTGTTGTTCAACATGGTGCCGATGCTCAATGCCGAAGGCTGTGTGGAACGCTATTTCGGAATGTTCCGCGACATCACCGACATGGTGGAGACCGAACAGCGCTTGGCTGTAGAGACAAAGAAAGCCCAGGAAACGGAGCAGCTTAAGCAGACCTTCCTTACCAATATGAGTTATGAGATCCGTACCCCACTGAATAACATCCTCGGCTTTGCAAAACTCTTTACCGACGATCATGATGAGTGCGATGAACCACTCTTTGTCAGTCAGATAAAGGAAAATACCAACGAGCTGTTGCTTCTGGTTAACGACATCCTCTATATCTCTCGCCTCGATGCTAATATGGAGGAGTATAAGAAAGAAGAGGTAGACTTCGCCATGAGCTTCGAGAGTATGTGCCGCAATGGAATGGTTAATATCCAACCCGATGTACAGGTCTTAGTCAACCAGCCTTACAACAGCCTGGTGGTGGATGTCGACATCAATCACTTGTCGATGATCATCCATCGCCTGTGTACCCTCTCGTGTCTTTTTACCTCTCATGGCTCCATCATCGTCAGCTATGAGTATCACCGTGGTGAACTGACATTCCATCTCGAAGATACCGGCCTGGGATTCACGAAAGAAGAGCTGCCACATATCTTCGACCATTTCTCGCGCGATATAAAAGGTGAGATAAGAGGTTCCGGCCTCGACCTTCCGATAGTACAGCTGCTGACCCGTCAGATGGGCGGTAGCATTGAAGTACAGTCAGAATACCAGAAGGGCACCAGCGTATGGGTTTCAATACCTTGTACAGCCTCTGTTATTGAAAAGAAAAGATCATGACCATTAAACTTACAGACAAATGAAGACGAATAATATGTTTGATGAGCAGCAGGCCATGATGATGGCCCTCGAGATAAGCGGAAACCACGTGATGTGTCTCGACCTTAGGCAAAACCGTGTGTTCGACTTGCACGGAAAAGCCATGTTCGGCAATAACGTAGGCATCGAGGTGTGTTACACCTATATCCATCCCGACGACAAAGAAGTGTTCCGTAATTTCATAGAACGCCTGAGCAACGGCATCGTCAAGGAAGCGGAATGCCGTTACCGCTGGGACTACAACTATACCGGCAAGGGCGAGCCCGACTGGCATGACATGCATGGTTACGCCATCGCAGAATATGAAGACGACAAACCGGTGAACATCATCGCTACACTTACCGACGAGTCGGAAAGCAAACGAAAGGAACGCGAGGTAGAACATCTGTCGGAGAGATATAAGACTATCTTCGAGAACTCCATCATCGGACTGTCGTTCTATACCCCCGACGGCTGGCTTCTCGATGCCAACCGCATCATGCGTAAGATCTGTAACTTCGACAGCGACAGCGGTGATGAATTCTTCTCAAAGATGAACCTCTTCGAGATGCCACCATTCAATGAGGTGCTGAGCCGTGAACATCCTGAGGACTACTGGGCCTGTTCGTTGAGCGTCATCCCAGAGCGTAATATGCACGTCTACCTTGAGATCAGCATCCATCCCATCTATGATGAAAACGACAAACTGATGTATATCGGTGTATCAGCCAACGATGTTACTGATGAACGCAACATGTACGAGAGGGTAAAGAAGAACGACATCCAGATGCAGGAACTCAACATGGCTATCAAGAACTACGAGGCCGAATTGGTATATATGATGCAGTTCTGCCACATGCAGACATGGCGTATCAGTCTCGACCGCGATGTCATAGAGTTCTATAGCGGACTGAACACCGTGGTACGCTCGTTCAACCTGAAAGAGGTTCAGAAGATCTTTGCCGACCAGGAACATGAATTTGTAAAGGCACTGTCGCTGTCCACCCTCAGCAACACTCTGAGCAAGCCATTGATATATATTGGTCAGGTGTATCCCGTAATATCCCATAGTTCCGACGGGTTGCAGTGGGTTCAGGTCAACGGTATCCCAGAGTTTGATGATAACGGACGTCTGATAGGTGCCTTCGGTGTATGGCGAAACATCAACGACCTGATGTGCAAACAGGATCAGTTGCGCAAGGAGACTCAGCGCGCCAGGGAGTCGGGAGAGAAGAAGGCTCTCTTCCTTGCCAATATGACCCACGAGATACGCACTCCTATCAATGCCATCGTGGGGTTCACTGATATCATGACCGCGCTGACAACTTCGGAAGAGAAACAAGAGGTGATGCGTATCATCAAGAACAACTGCGACATGCTCCTGCGTCTGATGAACGATATCCTTACAGCCTCATCATTGGGAACGAGCCACATGAGCATCGAACCTGTCGACGTGGATTTCTCTACGGCATTCAACGAGTTGTGCGAGTCGTTGCGACTAAGGATTCAGGAGCCAGGAGTGGAGTTCATAACAGACAATCCTTACGATACTCTTAAGATAAAAGTAGACTCCGGCCGTGTGGCACAGGTAATCACCAACTTCGTTACCAATGCCGTGAAGTACACCCATAATGGGTATATCAAAGTGGGATACCGCACGGAGATTAGGACTGTCGACGGGAAAGAACAAAATGGTCTCTACTTATATTGTGAGGATACCGGCGAAGGTATCCCCGTAGAAGTTCAGGGCAGGATTTTCGAACAGTTCTATAAGGTCGACGACTTTGTTCAGGGAACGGGTCTCGGCTTGTCTATCTGCAAAGCATTCGCCGATGCCTGCAATGGAGACATCGGCGTAATCTCAGAAGGAAAGGGCAAAGGCTCAGTCTTCTGGATGTGGATTCCTTTATAATTCTTTATAGCTGTTACTTAGCAGCCTCTTTGTGATGATAGTCCTCAATCAGTCCCTTCTTTACGAGGATTGGCAGGATATTGGCAGCCGACTGACGCTGTCCTTTTGTGCCACGGCCATAATACTGTTCAAAAGTAACGGGGTCATCACGCAGAAGCTTCTCCATAAACTTATCGTTCATTCGTGTCATCTGGATCTTGCCCTTAGCATTCGGTCCCTTGTCGAGAAGATATAATACGTGGTTCTCCATCAGGTCTTCGTTGGCAAGCAGCAAGTCAGCAGCCAGGAACAGACCTCCCATAGTATAGTGGCCTGTTGCCAGGAGAGCCACATCGAGACCGATGTTCACCAGGTCGAGCACATCGCTAAGTGTCACCTTATAGCATACCACACAGAGCTTACCGTCCTTGTAAGGCAGGGCACGGGTATAACGGCTGATAGGCAGCACAGCACCATCGTCATCGCGAAGGGTACGGCTGTTGATAAACAGCTGCCTGTCGATGTTCATCATAAACACATCTTTCTTGATAATCTGATTAACCTCCTTATCCTTTGTCTTGATAGTAAACTCAATACCATCGTACTTTACATTGCAGGTGTCTGGCTCATTGTCGGGTGTCAGCTGATCGTATGGCTTCCACTTTCCGGCTGCGAAGTCATCGTAGCTCATACATACCTTAACTTGAGCCTGAGTGCTCAGATTTATTCCGCAGATAATAGCGGCGATCATTACTATTTTTCTCATAATCTTTATTATTTTTTTCTTTTGTCGGTGCAAAGGTATAGTGTTTTTCTCTACTTTCCATGATTTTTTGTGATTTCTTAATAAAAAGCATGCGACACACTCGAAAATTCGCGACAAAACATTAAGACCGATGCAATTTGTGTCGCATCGGTCATAATAAATATCCCATGGAAGCCACCCCGCCGGTTCATCTTGTTTACCAGGAGCAAAGTTATAACAATCCAATACCTATTTTGTGGCTATAAGTAGCTGTATGTAGCCAAAAGTGTCCGGTTAAAATCTTTTTAACATTATTTTGTTTGTCATTAAAGAAAGAATGTTTTTTTAGTCCAAACATAGGTATTTGGCAATCTGGCGTACCTCGCGGGCAGTATAGCTGTTACGGTTGCGGTTCCAACGGCTCTTCTTCAGCGCCTCCACCAGCTCAGGACATCCGTTGATGTCGTCACGAAGCTTTTTCAGTGCCGACTTAGTCTTCTTGGGACACAGAAGGGCGGTTCTTTTTGTGCACGGACGCGGATTCACGACAATGGCTATCGGCAAAGCGATGAAAGCCATAGGGTTTGAGGCAAAAAAATATCGCGGAACCTATAAGTACATTGCCGTCCTTGCCGACTATTACCGTCAGCTGCGTGAGCGCAAACAGGATGCTGCAGAGGATACCGTCTTGCCCTTCTGAGGGAAAAGGGCAGCAGGGGCAGGAAAAACATAAGATTATTAAAATCGCTGAATTACGAATCAGCTGATTTAGGGATTTGTTTTCATATTCGTAAGAAACAGCTGCCCCTGCTGCCCCCCGCCATCATATTAGAGCGT
>Ga0256407_10003939_pt1 | contig 25542 bp, 16 predicted proteins | sample RumenRJG_04DNA_FD_193489 | JGI IMG/M metagenome (GOLD analysis project Ga0256407, IMG submission 193489) | Bovine rumen microbial communities from Lethbridge, Alberta, Canada - RJG_04 | ecosystem: Host-associated > Mammals > Digestive system > Stomach > Rumen | place: Canada: Alberta... | reverse complement strand
CCAAAGGGGGCTGGGCGAACGTCGACTTTAGTATCAATATCCCGCTTTAGTATGCAAATATTTTTCACTTTTTATTTGGAATTCCGCTCTATTTACACTATCTTTGCACTCGCCGAATGTCCAATGTGGCATAATGCATGGTAGCAGTATTGATCTACAGGACTTGGCACTACATATTGAAAGGCGTTACTTTACGCTTTGTTTTTGGATATTCGAAACTTAGGAACTTCCGAATAGCTGTCCGAAACATTGCAAGAGTGACTGCCACGGGGTGTAATATGTACTCTCCGTAGTGTGCTGCGAGGCTCGTGTAGCCTCACTAGCACACTTTACGGTGTATAGTATACTCCCACGTGGGTGTTTCTCTGTCTGTTTACAGCTATAGGTTTCCTAAGACCTCGAATATCGAACAGGCAGATGTGAGCACCCACGTTTTTTATTTGTAGTTAGCCATTGATATTGAACCCGTCCGCTCTGAGGGTGCCCAGCGGACAGAAAAGAAAGAATGAGTTAACGAAAGAATCATAAGCGTCTTTGACATCCTTGGTTGACTGATCAACCTGAATTAGCACTTCACGAGAACGTATCAGTTGGACAAGCAATTGGATGTTTACGCTCATAAGGGCGTGGACAGTAAGATTGTTGTCTGATACAGGCCGTGCTAAGCCTAGGTTGAACACTGTCTCTTCCACGCCCCCTTTTCAAAACGAAGAGAGGGCTTTTTCATGTCAAAAAAGAAATACAAAGGAATTGACCTGTTTTGTGGTATTGGAGGTTTCCGCCTTGCAATGGAAGACAACAATGTGGAGTGTGTTTTTTCTTCCGATAATGATAAATTCGCACAAGAAACCTATCGGGCAAATTTTGGAGAAGTACCAGAAGGTGATATAAAGAAGATAGAGGCTAAAGATATACCCCCATTTGATATCCTTGCTGCTGGTTTCCCATGCCAACCATTCAGTTATGCAGGTGAGAAGCAGGGATTTAATGACGAAACAAGAGGAACTTTGTTCTTTGATATATGTAGAATCCTCGAATACCATAAGCCTCCTATGGTATTCTTAGAGAATGTGAAGGGCTTGAAATCTCATGAGAATGGGAAAACATTAAACATTATTATTGAGAAGTTAAAGGGTCTAGGGTACTTCCCACATTGGACCATTCTTTCTTCTTTAGATTTTGGTTTGCCTCAAAAAAGGGAACGATGGTATTGCGTGGCTTTCCGTAAAGATATTGAATTCTCTTGGCCAAAACCTATTGGCGGCCATCCGACATTAAGAGACATAGTTAATTTGAATGATGACAATCCTTCGCTGAAACTCCCTCAATTCGAATTAGACAGAATCGATTATCATTTCTCTGTTGCGAAACCTGGCGATAGAGTTAAGCACGATAATTCTAAATACGAACCTCATACTAAAAAGGGCAAGTATGGTATATACTCTTTTCAGAAACCTGATGGTTCTTTGAGATTTCACGTTGGCGATGTGGCCAAGACACAAATCCAGGAAGCATTCTACTCTTGCCTTGATACCTATGCCTCAACTATTATCGCTAATAGAACGCCTAAACTTTGGGATATAAGAAGAAAACTCTCTGTTTTAGAGGCACAAAGATTACAAGGATTCCCAGATGATTTCAAGTTCCCAGTTTCTGATGCACAAGCATATCATCAGTTAGGTAATTCCGTAAGCGTACCTATAATAAAGTTGATAATGAAGGAATTAATCGAAACTTACGAAAACAACAAATAAAGATGAAATACTTTTCTATAACAACAGTAGTAAATGCCTATAAAGGTTTCCAAGATTGTATGACAAACAAATCTTGGGGATATTTAGCATTATTGAAAGGATGCAAGAATAGTATCAAACCATCTGTTCCGTATGAAGTAGACTTGGACGTTGTATCAAACTTCCTTGAGGGAATTTTCAATTTATCGCAAACGAAACGGAACTATAATTCAAAGCGTAACCTGTTTGTTGTTTTTTCAAATAAATGGGAGCATTATTTCAATGACCAAGGAAACTATTCACCCAACATCTATGATATAATTGCATGGGCATATAGGAGAAGGCCATTAGCGGATAACGTAACAAGTGAAAGTATTATTGATATGTTTGCTAAGGAATTCAATATTCCCACTTCGGTGATTGCCAGCAGTTTTAGTACATTACCTAAACAGCTCGCATTATCAAGCAATTTGTATTCTGAGTCTCAGCTAAAACAAGAACTTAGCAGGATTGGTGTTGATATCTCCAAAAATAATATTGACGCTAAAAAAGGAGGAGTTGTTGCTTCTCCAGGAGAAATTAGTCGTGGCCCATTCGTACAGACATTATATGCAGGATTAGAGATTACAGATTATGTTATAATAATGCAGTCTGAATACACATCACTTTATGGTAATAGTATCAATGTTAAATCTTCTAACAATAGGAAATCTTTAGTAGATTCTTTATACCGCCCTTACATCACCGCTATCAAGTCAAAACCCTTCCTCTTGCTTGCAGGTATCAGCGGAACGGGTAAAAGTCGCATCGTGAGGGAACTGGCACGGGCTTGCTGGGAGGTTGGCTCTGAGGAATTCAAGGCACAGAAGCCAAGAAACTTCGAAATGGTGCAGGTGAAACCAAACTGGCATGATTCGAGCGAACTTATAGGATATGTAAGCCGCATAGGAGTTGACAAGGAGGGTAATCCCCGTCCCGTCTATGTGGCAGGTGACTTTCTGAAGTTTGTGGCCAGGGCATGGGAGGAACCGGAAGTGCCTTATTTCCTTTGTCTTGACGAAATGAACCTAGCTCCCGTAGAGCAGTACTTTGCCGAATATCTGAGTGTGGTGGAAAGCAGGAAATCGGATGCTGACGGAAAAGTGAACACCGATCCCATCGTGAAGCATGTCAGCGAAGAGTGGTATTGGAACCTATGCCGCGAACTGACCTCCGACGAAGACCTTCGAGTGCAGTTCCGTGATGAGGGCATCTGCTTGCCTCAAAACCTTATTGTAGTAGGAACGGTGAACATGGATGAGACCACGTTCTCGTTCTCGCGCAAGGTGCTCGACAGGGCTATGACGATAGAGATGAACGAAGTGGACCTGAAGGGAGGCTTGACGGAGCGCTATGGGCAGATAGGCAAATTAGGACCAGCGGAACTGATAGGCAATGCCGTGGAGGGCGTGGATGTATATGAGCAATACCGTAAGGCCTGCGACATCTCAATAGCCTATCTGGAAAGCATCAACGAGAAGCTGGACGGAACACCATTCAAGATAGCCTATCGCACGAGGAACGAAGTGCTGCTCTATGTGGTGAACAATCTGCCCTATCAGAAAGAGGATGAGACAAAGGGCTTTGTGGCAGCGCGCGCCCTCGACGAGATCACCTCGATGAAGATACTCTCTCGCATCGAAGGCGATGAGACCAAGGTTACCGGTGATTTCCTGGAAAGTTTGCGTAATGCCATCAAAGAAGGACTGGAGGCTGTCTGCGAAAACCTGTTCACAGAACAGGGTTACAAGTCCGTGTCGCTTGCCAAACTGGATGAGATGAAGAAACGGCTGGCTTCGGGCTATACCAGTTTCTGGAACTAAGACCACAGATTAAACGAATTAATTGTCAATGGAACTGCTGACGATAGAACATGAGGACTTTACGATGTACGTGGAGTGCTCGAAGTACGAATCCATCTGGGGGAAGGCGGTGAGGAATGTGGGCAGCGAGAACCTGCTCACCACCTACACGTGGACGGATGGTGTGAAGTCAGCAATGATTGGCGACGAGCTGTTAGAGAATGGCGGTCAGGCCAGGGCGGTGTTCTTCGATAATGCGGAATATCCCATCTGGGTGGAGTTCGGTAATCATGTCAGCAAGGCGCAGTTTGGTTCGATGCTTCAGTCGGACAATGACCGTTTCAGTTTCAGGCGGCACACGCTGGCAGGCTTCATCAACTATGGTAATGAGATTGGCCGGAGCGAACTGCAATTGGTGTATTATATAGGTAAGGAGCAGCGGCACTTCAAACTGAGTTATGAGGTGTTGAGCACGAAACTGAACTACCACGAACACTGGAAAAAGATTATCGAGGACATCGAGGCGGAGTATCGCATGTTGTCGCTCGACTATATGAAGCGAACGTTTCATGGTTTCTCACCTGACACAAAAGGAGACGCACCAGAACTGATATGGTGGAGCATCTTTGCCGGAGAGCAGGAGAAGTTCATCCGGGCCTGCCGCAGCATTATTGAGCGGCCACGCCACCGGTTGAGAGGCTATGAGGTGTATCTGAGAGCGGACAAGCTGAAGCAAGTGCCGTCAGGCATCGAGAACGAACTGGCAGAGCACAGACGGGAGCAGGCCCATTTGTATCGGGTGGAAGAACACCTGCAATCGAACGACACACAGGAGAACCGTTTTCTGAAATATGCACTCGGTCAGATAGCCTCCAGATATGTAATTCTCAAAGAACGCATCGAGGCCATCAAGAATACCTCAGAGGCACTGAAGCAGGAAATGGAGACGGTGGAAAAGACGCTGAAACATCTGCAGCGGAATCCGTTCTTCAGAACCGTAGGGCGCTTCAAGGGATTGACACAGGAGAGTCTTGTGCTGCAAAGGGCCACCGGCTATAGTCAGGTGTACCGGACGTGGCAACTGCTACGCCGTGCCTATTCGCTGAACGACGGCATGTACAGACTGCAATCAAAGGACATTGCCACGCTCTATGAGATATGGTGCTTCATTGAAGTGAGCCACATCGTGAGGGAACAGTTGGGCATCGATGTGGATGTTGACCATCGTAACCGCATGGAGATGAACGGTGTGTTTACATGGGAACTTGGTAAGGGTGAACATTCGCGTATCTTGTTCAGAAAGGATGGTATTGAACTTGCAGAGTTGGTCTACAACCCCAAACATACGAACAAAGAGAACGACTCCATCAGCATGGAGCACCTGGTAGTGCCTACCGTTCCACAAAAGCCTGATATTGTGTTGCAGTTGACAAAGGACGATGCAGAGAAAGGCATGAAGATGACCTATCTCTTCGATGCCAAGTACCGCATCAGCGACAGGACAGACGAGGGGGTGGACACACCGCCAGATGATGCCATTAACCAGATGCACCGCTACCGTGATGCCATCTACTACAAGGAACATTCTTCCGACGAGCTGAAGAAGGAAGTGATTGGAGGCTACATTTTGTTCCCAGGAAACGGTGATCCGATTGAAGTAGCGAAGGCAAAGTTCCAAAAATCGCTCGATGAGGTGAACATTGGAGCATTCCCGTTGAGGCCCAACGATACAGAGAACAGGAAACTGCTGGAAAACTTCATTGAGGAACTGATAGGGAAGGCCTCAGCAGAGATACTTGACAAGAGCATACCGCAAAAAGGGTTGTACTATACCGCAGACGAGCCAAGGGATGCTGTGTACATGATACTTTCCTTAGACAAAGAGGTCAACAAGGATGCAGAAACCATTGTTGGCGGACAAGCAGAAACCATTATCATGGGGCGTCTTGGCTTGGATGAGACGAAGGACATCGGGGCCATCCGCTATATAGCACCAATCATACCAGGTGGACACATCGAGGGATACTACAGGGTGGCGAGAGCGAACCTGACTAAGGTAGAGGACGAGAAATACCCGATACGCATCAGATTTGATGTGTCCAATTGGGTAAAACTGGAACACCCTGCAAAATTTGGAATGACGAAGTGGGCCTTCCGAGGGGTTTGCAAAACGAAGGAAGAGTTCTTCAGACATTGCAAAGAACATGCGATTTGACGGAAACCGATTCCATCATTTCATAAATTCTCTTAATATCATCCCATTCAAGATACCATGAGTGGGATTTTTCGTATCTTTGTATCGCATTAATAATGATGGAACGATGATGAACCACAATATATATGTGGCCAGTAGCTGGCGGAACGAGTTCTACCCCGAGGTGGTGGAAGCGTTGATTGTCAAAACAGATATGACCAAGTTCGGTGATATTGTGCCAATCGAATTGGCACAAATAGGAAAGGATGAAATTGTGCCAATCGAAATGGCACAAATTTCGGGGGTGGTTGCCAGCGGATTTGCAGGTGATAAAGATGCTAAAAAACATGTAATTTGATATGGCTAAATAAATTCATTAAGACCTATGAAATATTCCAATCTTACAATTGCGGACATACCTAAGTCATTCAATCTGGCTTATGCTGTCGATTACATACAGCCATTGCCCGAAGATGCAAATCCGGAGAATCTGCTATACGATTCTTACCCTGCGGAATGTGACGAGGAAAAGGGGGAGGACGCGTGCGTGATTTTCAAGTATGACGAGTCTGCGACAGGCGTTTATGTTGTGCATACACCCCATCTTCAGACGTTATCGCTTTGGCTTTCGCCATGGGCGGTGGAAGCTGACGTGCAGGTTTACGTATCGTTTGTTAATGCGGTTCTCGCCAAGCACAAAAGGGCCCGGTTGTATGACAAATATGCTCCGCTCAAGAATTTGTCTGACAAGGATGCCGAGTTGATGACTGTTGAACGCAAACGATATCTCAAGCGTCTCCTTGCCACGAAAGATGGATTCACCATGGAAGGCATTAATGCAGACTATACACTGCAAGTAGCCCATCTGCGGTCAGCCGTCACTCCAGAGATCCAGGTGCAGGAGTTGCAGCAGTCATTTGTGCGGATGCAATGGGAGTTTGACGATAGGTCAGAATGATGACAAAACCATGCTTTAAGGTTGGTGAGAAGAACCTGAAGTCTTAAATTACACAACGATGAAACGAAAGATATATGTGGCCAGTAGCTGGCGGAATGAGTTCTACCCCGAGGTGGTGGAAGCGTTGAGACGGGCGGGACATGAGGTGTATGACTTCCGAAATCCGCCTTCGGGCGATGAGGGATTCAAATGGAGCTGCGTGGCGGAGAACTATATGGAATGGTCACCGCAAGTGTATCGTGAGCAGCTGGAACACCCGAAGGCCGTGCGACAGTTCGACAACGACATCAAGGCGATGGAGGCGTGCGACACGTGTGTGCTGGTGCTGCCTTGCGGCAGAAGCGCTCATACTGAGGCGGGCTGGTTTGCCGGACGGGGACGGACGGTGGTGGTCTATATTCCCGTGAGGCAGGAGCCGGAACTGATGTACAAACTGTTCAGTGCCGTTTGTTGCTCGATGGATGAATTAGTGGAGACGTTGAAGTAATATGGACAAAATCACCGCACAACAGCGACATGCTAATATGGCTGCGATTCGGTCGAAGGACACGAAGCCGGAGATGATTGTGCGGCGTGGACTGTGGAAACGGGGTTTCCGCTACAGGCTGAACCATAAGCGATTGCCTGGTCATCCGGACCTGGTGCTGAGGAAGTACAGGACGTGTATCTTTGTGAACGGGTGCTTCTGGCACGGACACCATGTGCAATTGCCAACTGCACAAATGGATAATGGACAATTGAAAATTGACAATTCGGAGTGCTGCAAGATTCCGAAGACGAACAGGGAGTTCTGGGTGGCGAAAATACGCAGGAACAAGGAGCGTGACATGGAAGAGCAACGACGGTTGGCAGAGATGGGGTGGCACTGCATCACGGTATGGGAATGTGACCTGAAGCCGTCGAAGCGGGAACAGACGCTGGAGTCGATTGCCTTTACGCTGAACCATATCTGGCTGCAGGACCATTCATTGCAGCGGAAGTTGGAGGATGGAAGAGGTAAGAAGTATCCTCAACTTGAGGAAGAAAGTGAGAACTACATGAAGGCTGCGGAGGAAGCTCCCACTCGCCTAGAATAGTTCCAGGTTCAAAGTTGCCCACAGAAGGCGGCAAGCCGCTGGTTCAAGGTTCCAAGTTCCAGGTTCAAAGCTCAAGAGGCGGAGTATTGTCTACACTCCTACACTCCCACACTCCTACACTCCTAAAAAACTTCTCACTTGTCACTTCTCACTTAGACAACCTTCTCACTTGTCACTCCTCTTCCGGCTCCACATGGACAGCCACATGGGTCTCGGCACCGTAGTGCTCCCTGAGCAGACGTTCCACCTCGGAGGCTTTCTCATGGGCCTCGCGCAGGGGCAGGTTGCCATCCATGAGGATGTGCATCTCGATGGCGTAATGGTTGCCGATGCGACGGGTGCGCAGGTCGTGGGGCTTGGATACTCGGTCGACGGAGGCGGCCAACTGCAGGATCTCCTTCTCTACCTCGTCGGGCAGCGACTGCTCCATGAGGTCGCCGATGCCACGGCGCAGCAGGTCGATGGCTACCTTCATGATGAACAGGGCCACAACGACCGACGCCAAGGGGTCGAGCACGGTCCAGCGCTCGCCCAGGAAGATGGCGCCGCCAATGCCGATGGCTGTGCCGATGGACGACAGGGCGTCGCTGCGGTGGTGCCAGGCGTTGGCCTCGACAGCCTGCGACTGCAACTGCCGCGCCTTCACCATGGAATAGCGGAAGACGGCCTCCTTGAGCACTACCGACAACAGGGCGGCCCACAAGGCCAGCGTGCCGGGGGCAGTCAGCTGGCTGCCATGCCACCACGCAGCTATCTTTGTCACTCCGCCATAGAGCAGGCCGATGCCCACTGCGGCCAGCGCCAAGCCGATGAGCGTCATTGCCAGCGTCTCGAACTTGCCGTGACCATAGTCGTGCGACTTGTCCTTGGGCTTGCCGCTGATGCGCACAAAGATGAGCACGATGACATCGGTCAGGAAGTCGCTGAGTGAATGGACGGCATCGGCCACCATGGCGGCACTGTGTCCCACAATGCCGGCCACGAACTTGAAGAGCAGCAACAGCACATTCACTGCGCCGCCCACCAGCGTCACCCGATAGATCTGGCTTTGTCGCCGATTGTCATCCTTCTGTTCCATCCTTGTTCGTTAAATCTTTATCATCTGCAAAGATACTGCTTTCCCGCGAAATACAAAACAATTGCCCTCGCAATTTTTCCTTTGCAGCTGAACAGTGAGTCAAAGCCAGCTCCACTGTGCCAACTGTGTCATAAAGAAATGAGCCCCGGAAGACTTCCAGGGCTCATGGCTGTTATGATTAGAAATACTCTTTTACTTCACTATCCACTCAAAGAGACCGGCTGAGTTGTCGTTGGGAAGTACCACTTCCAGACGTAAGGCCTTGGTCTTTACGGGGTCGAAGTTTACCGTGCAGGCTGCACCCTTTTCGGTGGGATAGCCGTCGGCACCAGTCACTGGCAGCCACTGGCCCTGAGCGTCTTGATAGAGGATGCGCCATGACTGCGGCACGCGGCAACCGCCCCAGGGACCGTCGTCGTACCAGTAGACGGTGGCACTCTGCACTGTTGAGGGCTGCGGGAACTCATAGGCAAGCCACTCGGTGCAGTCTTTCTTCGGCCACCAGTGGGTGTAGGGCACGCTGCGGTCGTTCTCGTCCTTTGGCACCAGACGGTCGTTAATACTGGAGAGGGCCGGCATCTTCTCCGTTGAGCTGCTGACACGGCTCTCAGAGGCGAGGGTGGCAGGCTGAGTGGGATTGGTTGCGCTGAGGTCTTGAGGCAGCCAGACACGCATCTTTCCGCTGCCGCGATGGCACCATGCATAGTAGGGAATCAGCGTCAGCGCCTGCTTCTGGGCTTCCAGCTCGCCTTGTTTGTTGAATGTCAGCGTCTGGGCATCGGTGACGAGTGTCTGAATAGGTGTTCCGGCAATCTCGCCCTTGCCGAGGCGGAACTGAGGATGCTGGTTGATGAGAGCTCCCATGATGTCGAAGTTGTTGTCGGGATGCTCGGCACAGTAGACCAGCGGTCCGCGCTCTACACTGACCATGCCGCGGTCGGCCTCCACCTTGTTGTTGGCTCGTACGGTGCGCGGCTCCATGTCGAAGTGAATCTGCACCTTGTCGCCCTTCTTCCACTTGCGGCTGATGGTGTAGTAGCCATCCTCCGTCACGCTGGCGGCGGCATCCTGGCCGTTCACCTTCACGGTATAGCCGAGGCGCTTGCCGTCGGTATACTGATAGAGGTTCGAGGGCACCACCTGATTGCGTACCCATCCGGGGATGCGTATCTTCATGGCAAACTGTCCGGCGGCATTCTGGTCAACGCTGACGGTGATGTCGCCATTCCAGGGATACTCCGTGGTCTGGCTCAGGGCTATCTTCTTGCCACCCACCGTGAGGTTGCTCTTGTTGGAGAGGAAGAGGTTCACGTAGACGTTGCGGTCCTTTACGGCATAGATATAACCGGGCAGTGAGGGGATGAAACGGCAGATGTTGCTCGGGCAGCAGGCGCAGCCGAACCATGCCTGGCGCTGGTGCTGTCCCATCGACTCCAGCGGGTTGGGGTAGAAGAAGCCGTTGCCTTCGAGCGACACACCGCTGATGAGGCCGTTGTAGAGCGTGCGCTCCAGCACATCGTAGTATTTCGAGAGCCCATGGAGCAGGAACAGACGGTAGTTGACATACACATTGCCGATGGCGGCACAGGTCTCGCAGTAGGCACTCATGTTCGGTAGCTCGTAGTTCTTGCCGAAAGCCTCGCCGTTGCTGGTGGCTCCGATACCGCCAGTGATGTAGAGCTTCTTGGTGACGATATTGTCCCAGATGGCATCGATGGCCTTGACATAGTTCTCGTCGCCAGTGAGGGCAGCCACATCGGCCATGCCTGCATACATATAGGCGGCGCGCACGGCATGTCCGACGGCCTCGTCCTGTTCGATGACGGGCTTGTGAGCCTGCGAATACTCATGCACGATGGTGGTCTTGCCGCGATAGTCGAGGAAGAATTTCGCTTCGTCGAGGTATTTCTTGTTGCCAGTGACGAGATAGAGTTTGGCAAGAGCCATCTCGGCAATCTGGTGACCGGGCACTACACAAGCCTGTCCGGGATTGGGTCCCACCTCGCGGCACACACAGTCGGCATAGCGGATGGCGATGTCGAGGAACTTACGGCTGCCCGTGGCCTGATAGTGGGCGATGGCACCCTCTATCATGTGACCGAGGTTGTAGAGCTCATGGCTGAGGTCCTCTTCCTTGCTCCAGCGCTTCTCGCCCGCCCACTCGTGGGGCTCTTTGGGGTTCTGGGTGCGCGAGGTGTATAGATAGCCGTCGGGTTCTTGTGCCGAGGCAATGACATCGAGCACAGAGTCAATATATGCCACGAGTTTCTTGTCGGGGTAGGTCTGCAGGATATACGAGGCTCCCTCGATGGTTTTATAGGGGTCGGTATCGTCGAAGGCCAGTCCGCCCACCTTGAATACCTTCGAAGGGTCTTTCAGGTGCTGTGCTGCATTCGAGAAGTTGGTGTAGCGACCCGTCTCCTCGCACTTCGAGAAAGCAAGGGGGATGGTCACCTTACGGCTGGCCTCCAGCCGCTGTCCCCAGAAGGTGCCCGGGGTTACTTTCACAGAGGTAAACGGCACCGGATTGATAGGATAGCCGTGGGCTGGTGCCTGTTTCTTCGCTGCTGAGGCGGTGGTGGCGATGACGGCCGTCAGCAAGATGGTCAATAGTCTTTTCATATAGTTTGCTATTTTTTGATTAATTTCAATACGAAGCCACCGCCAGAGGCGAGTCGGATGTCCAGCAAGTCACGGGCTGTGAGCGTCTTTCGCTCAACGCGGTAGTCCTCGGCCTGGTGGTTGGCATTGATGCCGTCGGTGACGAGAATAGCCTCATACGACGCTCCTGCCGGCAGGAAGTCGAGAGCGAGAGCGACAGTGCGGCGGTCCCAGTTGGTCTGTCCGCCCACATACCAGTCGTTGCCGTTGCGGCGGGCAGTGACGATATATTCACCCATCTTGCCTTGCAGGATTCTTGTCTCATCCCATGCATCGGGAATGGAGGTGATGATATCGGTGCACTCCTGCTCGCGCTCGTAGTTGGTGGGAGCATCGCAGAGCATCGTGAAGGGCGAGTCGTGGACGACGTAGCAGGCCAGCTGATGGCAGCGGGTGCCCATCGACACGGGGTTCTGATAGCATTCCACCCAGTTGTCCTTGGTGCCGTTGCGAAGGGCTCCGGGTGTGAAGTCGACATTGCCTGCCATCATGCGGATGAAAGGGAAGGTGACATCGTAGCGGGGCATGTCGGTATCCTTCTTAGCCCAGCGGGCCTCCTCCATGCCAAAGACTCCCTCGTAGTTCAGGATGTTCGGATAGGTGCGGTTCATGCCTGTGGGAGTGAAATAACCATGGTAGTCGACAAAGAGCTGATAGCGGGCACACGTCTTGGCCAGACGCTCGGCCATCTCGACGGCCGTCTGGTCGTTGCGGTCCATGAAGTCGATCTTCCAGCCCTTGATGCCCATCTTGGTGTATTTCTCACAGGCCTCCATCAGGTGCTCGTCGAGCACATTGAAGACCGTCCAGAGCACAATGCTCACGTTCTTGGCCTTCGCATAGTCGATCAGTCCCTGCAGGTCGATGTCTTTGATGGGATTCATGATGTCGCCTTTGCTGGAGTCATACCATCCCTCGTCGAGCACTACGTAGGGGATATGGTTCTTGGCGGCGAAATCGATGTAATACTGATAGGTGCGGGTGTTGATGCCAGCCTCGAAGTCGACGCCTTTCAAGTTCCAGTCGTTCCACCAGTCCCAGGCCACCTTGCCCGGTTTGATCCACGAGGTGTCGCCTGTCTGGTTGGGTGTGGCGAGTGCATAGACGAGGTTGTTCACCGGCATCTCGGTGTCGCTCTCTGTGATGGCCATCACGCGCCAGGGATAAGTGCGTGGTCCCGTGCTTTTGGCGATATAGTCTTCGGTCGTCTCCACATAGCTCATGCCGCGCCACTTGTAGTATGCCATCTTCTTCGGATACTTGGCAAAGGCAGCCTTGAGGTGTGTGCCATCGGCCTTGAGAAACATGCCGGGATAGGAGCGGAGGTCGGACTCGAGCAGGGTCACCTTCACACCGCCATTCGTTCCCTTGCCAGCTTCGTCAGTCAGCAGACGCTCGATGGTGGCGGGCAGGAAGGCATATTTGTCTTTGGCTTCGGTGAGCAGGGTCTCGTCGTAGTAATTCTGGAAGGCCATGGCAAACGGTTTCTGGTCGTTGGTGGAATAGGCGAGCCATGCCTTGCTGTCCTCCGGGAAGCAAAAATCGGCCATTTCATCGGTAATAACCGCCTCTTTCTTGCTGGTGGTGTAGAAACGATAGGCCACTCCCTCGTCGTAGGCTCTGACGTGCATGCCCCAGTCTTTGCCGAGCTTTATGTCAAGCTGGCAGTAGGCTGTGGTGAACGATTTCTGGCGGTAGAACGGAGCCAGGATGGTCTCTTTGGTGATGCCGGTCTTCCTGGCGCTCGTGATGCTCGTGGGACTGGCTTTTCTTGTAGCACTAGCTTTCCCCGTCGAGATGTCGAGGCCTGCCAGGAGGTCGACAACCTTCAGGCTGTTGTGTCTGACGGTGATCTTGATGCCGTCGCTCACCGTTACGGTGTTCTTTCCGTTGGGCGATGCCACGGTATAGTCTTTGGCTGAGGCCTCGCTGCCGGTCAACCAGACCAGCAGGGTGGCAAAAGTCAGTATTTTTCTCATTTTCATGATTTAGGGTCGGTGAAAACTATTTCAGCACCTCTTTCAGTTGGTTGGTGGCACGCTCAATCATGTCCATCGTACCACTGCCGTCGCTGACATAGCGTATGACCATGCCTGCATAGCCGATGGCGCGGTTGGCAGCCTTGTTATCCTCGGGCAGTTGTTTGGCTTTCTCCAGGAGTTGCATCAGTTCATCCATGTCCTCCAGTTCCGGCAGATTGCCCGGGCGCATGGTGTTGATGACGGCATTCAGAGCACCGGCAGCCTTGTCGATCTCTTCCTGTGAGTATTGGTCCATGGGTGCATCCATGTAGGGCAGTGTCTTCTCGTACTGGGCAGTCATGCGGGCAAACCCGTGCTTGGCCCATGGCGCATACTCAGGCACTTTCACGGCCAGTGCATTCCAAGCCTGCTGCTCGTCGGCACGGCTCTTGGCAATCAGCAGCAGCTCACGCAGTTGCGACTTGTCGATATCGGTAGCTGTCGTCGTCAATTTCACATTCGGGTCAGCCTCTACGTTCATGCGGAAATAGTGGGTCACATGCTCGTCGCAGGCATAATCGGGGATAAACGTACGTCCGCCATAACTCAGGGTATAGAGATGTGCGTCGGCACCCGTTCCCTGTTTGGCACCGTTGAGGGTGACGTCGCTCAGGTCGGAACTGACGTTGATGGTGGCCTCGTCCCAGTTGTTGATGCCGGTGGTGGCCATCACCAGCGGACCGTACATAAAGGCCCCTGCCCACATCGGGGTGTATTCCGTCTTGCCGTTTTTCTCATAAGCCGGTGCTGTCTCCATCTTGTCGGGACCGAAGTCGAGATGCTTGGTGAAAGGCATGACCACCTCTACCACATCCTTCTTGGTCCACTTACGGGCAGGAATCTCCACGTAGCTCGAGGGTTGGTAGTGGGTGGCGATGCTCTTGCCGTTGAGTCTCACGTCGAAGCCCTCGGTAGCCCAGTAGGGCACACGCAGCTTCATGGCGAAGGTACCCTTTCCTTGGGCAATGCGGATGGTGGTCTGCTCTGCCGGCCACTGGCATTCCTGTTTCACCACGACACCCTTCTTCGTCCAGTGGGCAGTCGTCGGCATGTAGAGCGCCACCCAGAGCGTGTTGTCGTTCACGAAGTAGGCTGCCTCTTGGTATTTCACGTGGTTCTCCACCCCCGTACCTCCGCAGCAGGTGGCCTGCGGTGTCTCGTTGCCCCAGGGCTTCGAGGCGTTGAGGCCCACGGCATACTGATAGACCGTCTGGTACTCATGGGGGTTGAGCGAGCCGATGATCTGATTGTAGAGCACCCGCTCGTAGTAGTCCATGTAGCGGGCATCGTCGGGGTTGAAGCAGTTCAGGTCCTTCGTCAGCTTTGCCAGGTTGTAGGCACAGCAGGTCTCGTTGATGGTCGGCTCGGGATGCAGCTCGCGGCCTCCCCAGCTGGTGACGTTGGTACACATAGAGGTGATTTGCGAGTAGGGCTGGCGGAACATCTCACCGTTGCCCACACCGCCCATGGCATAGCGGTAGCGGCCTTGTATCATCGTCCAGAAGTTCTGGGCGAGATTGTAGTAATAAGGCTTGTTGTTGCCACGGAAGGCGCGCAGGGCACCCGTCACCATGGGAATGTGCTGGTTGGCATGCCGTGTGCGGATGGCATCGATGTTCTTGGCCAGCGGGTCGAAGAAAGCCGGACTGTCGAAGAAGGTGGAAGCCTCTAAGAGCCGTTGCTTCTCCTCGGCAGTGCCTGTCATCTCCGAGAGGCGTGCCAGCGACTCGGCCATTCCGCCCACCTCGCCGGCGATGTACATGTTCCACATCTCGTAGCGGTTGCCGGGCTTGGCGCGCCGCTCGTCCTGCCGTCCGTCGCTCTTCACGAAGGTGCGGTAGTGCAGGCGGTTCCACACCCACAGTCCCATATCCTTGGCAATGAGCAGAGCCTTGGCGGCAGTGGCTTTGTCGTCGATATAGGTGGCGATGTCGATGAGACCTGCCAGCTGCTTGTGTACAGAATAATAAGGTGCCCACACCCAGTTCTCGTTGTTGTAGGCGCGGTACATCTCTATGAGTGCGCAGTGCTGGGCAGGGATGGCGTTCAGGTAGCCGTAGCCATACTTCTGATACTCTTTCTTATAGCGGTCGAAGTCTTTCCATGTGCCTTGCATCTGTCTCAGTTCTTCCTCGGGGGCGAAGTCGCGGGCCTCCCAGTAGCGTCCCAGCTGCTCGTTCCACACGAAGGTGCGCTCCTGACACTCGCGCAGTCCGTTCACCATCTCTGTGATGTTGCGCTTGAGGATGGCTTTCTTCGCTTTGTCCTGACAGCTGGCAAAGGCGAAAGCCATGGCCGACATATAGTGGCCAGAGCCGTGTCCCTTCAGCTTCGTGGTGGGCGAGTCCCAGCCGTCGGCCTCGGGATAGCCCTCGGTGGAGAGTCCGTAGGTGTCGCGGTAGTTGTAGAGCTGTTGCTTCACCGGCAGGCTGATGAGCTGGTCGATGTCGAGGTTGCGGTTCCACGTGAGGCGGTTGTCGCCGTCGATGCTTACCTGGTCGAGCGGCAGCGTCTCAGCCACAGGAGTGTTGGAAGGCACTTTCCAGTCCTTGGCCGATTTGGCGTCGGCCACCACCTTTACCTCTGCCGAGACAGGGTAGCCGTTAGGTGTAGAGTTGTCGCCGAGAATCATTCCACGTACCTTATATATATTACCTATGGGATTGATGGCAGGATTGGCCTCGGCCTTCTCTGTCGCCTCCGACGCGTTGAGCCATTTCACCTGACGGTACTCACCCTTGCCGTCGGAATATTCCACCCACAACCGATAGGGGAGCCTCGGGGCATTACCCACCGGCACCTCCACGCTGACTGCCTGCACGCTCTTGATGGAGCGATAGTCTTTGGCGGCTGCTGTGCCGGCCAGCAGCACAGTGGTCAACAAGCTGATAAGGATTCCTTTTTTCATATCGTATTCTGTGTTTTTTATCTTCTCGCTGCAAAGATAACAAAGAAATGGGACAGCCTATGAAACCATCGTCCAAAGTAATAGAAAAATAGTCCAAAAAGTGCTTGTTTTCCAGCTTTTAGACTTTTGTTGCATTATCTTGGACTATTCTTTTATCCTGCCACGCTAATAATTTTTAACTTTGCGGCATCATTATCGAATCTTAATAAAAAATACATGTATAACATAAATATTCATAAACCTAATTCATAAACCTAAAAAACAAATTGGTATGAAGAAACATCTCTTATGTTTGCTTTTGCTGGGCGGGGCTCTAGGAGCTTATGCCGCAGAAAGCACTTTACCAACCGTTGCTGAAGTGACTCAGCAAGGTGTGACAGTGAAAGGTGTTATCAAGGACGCGAAGGGCGAGCCTATCATAGGCGCCACCGTGACCGAGAAGGGCACCACAAACGCTACAGTTACCGACTTGGACGGAAACTACTCTCTCAAGGTCTCCCACCGAAATGCCGTGCTGGTGGTTTCTTACATCGGCTTTGTTGCCCAGGAGATACCTGCCGGTAGCGATGTGACACTTCAGGAAGACAATGCCTTGCTCAACGAAGTGGTCGTCATTGGTTATGGCACTCAGCGCAAGGGCGACGTCACCTCGGCCATCACCAGCGTGAAGGCTGAGGACTTTGCACAAGGTAACATCCGCGACGCCGGTGACCTGATTAAAGGTAAGGTGGCTGGTCTGACCATCGCCAACGGCTCTGGTGACCCGAGCTCCGCCTCTTCCATCCGTCTGCGTGGTATCATCTCGCTCGAAGGAGGTAACTCGCCACTCGTGCTCGTCGATGGTCTGGAGGGCAGTCTCAGCTCTGTTGCTCCTGAGAACATCGAGAGTATCGACGTGCTGAAAGACGCCTCTGCAGCCGCTATCTACGGTACCCGTGGTGCTGCCGGTGTGATTCTCATCACCACCAAGGCCGGTAAGCGCGAGACTCGTACCACAGCCAACTACAGCGGCTACGTATCGCTGGCCTCTTTCGGTAAGAAGCTCGATATGATGGACGGCAGCGACATCCGTGCCGGCAAGACCAACTATACCGACCGTGGCTACGACACCGACTGGCTCGACGCCGTGTCGCGCACAGCCCTCACTCATAATCATAATGTAAGCATCAGCGGTGGTAACAAGAGCACCTCTTACAATGCCGACTTCACCTATCGCGACCAGCAGGGTGTGTTCATCAACACCTACGCCCAGGAGATGCACTTCAATGCCGGTGTCTCTCACTGGATGTTCAACGACATGCTGAAGCTGTCGTTCAATATCCTGAAGCGCTGGCACGAGAACGGTCCCGTGGATGCCGCAGGCAGCATGGTCTATCGCCAGGCCCTCATGCGCAACCCCACAGAGCCTATCTATGCAGAAGACGGTGACTACTATGAGAACTTCGGTATCAACTACTACTACAACCCCATCGGTATCCTGAACGAGAAGAAGGGTGAGTGGAAGACTGAGACCACCCGTCTGACCGGTAACATCACCGTTGAGCCTATCAAGGGATGGCAGACCAACCTGATGCTCAGCACCGAGCGCTACAACGGTCACGACGCAGGTTACTACACCTCTAAGCACTACGGACAGAAGAACAGCTATACCACAGGTTATGCCACCCAGAGCTACAGCTACTATAAGAGCGACAACCTGGAGCTGACCTCAACCTATAAGCACCAGTGGGGCAACCACCGCTTCGAGGCATTGGTGGGTTACAGCTACCAGTTCAATATGGACGAGAGCTTCTATGCCAACAACACCAACTTCCTGAACGACTTCTTCGAGTACAACAACCTCGGTGTTGGTCAGTACCTGAAGGACGGTAAGGCCGGCATGGGCAGCGGTAAGGGCGAAGACACGCTGATTGGTTTCTTCGGACGTGTCAGCTATGGCTTTGCCGACAAGTACAACGTGCTGCTCTCGCTCCGCCGCGAAGGTTCTTCTAAGTTCGGTGAGAACAACAAGTGGGGTTCCTTCCCCTCGGTCTCTCTCGGTTGGACCATCTCGAACGAGAAGTTTATGGAAGGCACTCGCAGCTGGCTCGACAACCTGAAGCTGCGTGCAGGCTTCGGTGTGACGGGTGTGATTCCCGGCGCCCGCTATCTCTCGCTGACCACCTGGGCACTTGGCTCACCTTATTACTATGACAATGGTACTTGGAAGCAGGGTCTGAAAGTCGACCAGAACCCGAACCCCGACCTGAAGTGGGAGAAGAGCACCGAGTATAACGTTGGTCTCGACTTCGCCGTGCTCGGTGACCGCATCTGGGGTAGCATCGACCTCTATCACAAGAAGACCGTCGACATGCTCTGGGAGTATGACGTGCCCGTGCCGCCCAACCTCTATCCCCGCACCATGGCCAACGTAGGTGAGATGCGCAACCAAGGTATCGAGGTGGCCATCAACGCCATTCCTGTCCGCACAAACGACTTCGAGTGGAAGACCACAGCCACTTTCGCCCACAACGCCACCAAACTGCTGAGCCTCTCCAACGACCTCTATGAGACAGCCAACCGTCACTATATCGCTTACCTCGGTGAGCCTATCTCACTTTCCACGCAGATCATGGAAGTGGGTAAGCCCCTCGGACAGTGGTACGGTCTGAAGTCGGTAGGTGTCAGCGAGAACGGTCTTTGGATGATTGAGAACCCGGCATCAGGCGAGATTGTCGAGTTCAACGACAACATGCTGACTGACAAGGAAACATGGTATCAGAATCTCGGCAACGCCATTCCTAAGTTCAACGTTGGCTGGAGCAACACCCTGAAGTATAAGAACTTCGACCTGAACATGCAGTTCACCGGTCAGTTCGGCTTCAAGATTCTGAACGAGGCCCGCGCCTACTATCAGAACAATGCCGTGACCTACAACCGATTGAAGGATGCCGCTGAGGCTCCCTACAGCGACGGCAACGTGCTGAAGCCCGCTCAGAAGCAGACCTTCGTGAGCTACTACCTGAGCAACGGTAACTACCTCAAGCTCTCGAACCTCACCTTAGGCTACAATGTTCCGCTGAAGGAGAACAAATACATCAAGGGTGCACGCATCTACGCTTCTGCCGACAATGTGTTTACCATCACCTCTTACAACGGACTGGATCCGGAACTTTCCAACGGTGACCCCCAGTACTCGGGTATCGACCAGCGCGACAAGTATCCTACCATTCATACCTATACATTCGGTATTAACATAACGTTCTAATGGATAATTGACAATGGGTAATTGACAATTTAATAAAGAATAGAAATATGAAAGCAATATATAACAAAATCATCGTTTCCGCTATGGTAGGGGCTGCCGGCCTGACCATCGGTGGATGTACAGATTTGGACGAGACGATATACGACCGTTTGGCTTCCGAGAAGTATGAGTTTACGGATGCCGACCTCGAAGCCACTATTGCCCCCGTTTACGGTAGTCTGCGCGACGTGTACTGGGGATGGTTCGGCATGGCCGACATCATGGACGAGAGTTCCGACGTATGGGGCATTCCCAACCGTATCGGTATCGGCTGGGGCGACCTCTACATCTCCATGCACAAGCACGAGTTCAACTCGGGTATCGGTCACTTCGAGGTGAACTGGGACAACAACTATGCCGGTGTGAATGCCTGCAACCAGATTCTTGCCAACGAGCAGGTGGCTGGCAGTGAGCTCATCAAAGCCCAGGTGCGTGCCTACCGTGCCATGTACTACTACAACCTGTTCGACCTGTTCCGCAACATTCCGCTCGACACTACTTTCGTTCACCCCGAAGGCTGGACACCCGAGCAGGCTGCTCCTGAGGTGACCTACAACTGGATTGAGAGCGAACTGAAAGACGTGGCAGAGCAGTGCGGCGAGGATGTGTCGCTCGGCAAGCTGAGTAAATATGCTGCCTACATGCAGCTGGCCAAGCTCTATCTGAACCACGACGCATGGTTCCCCAATGCCAAGGATCCCTCTTACTATCAGAAGTGTATCGACTGCCTGAATATCATCATCAACTCGGGCAAGTTCGCGCTGGCCAACAACTACAGCGACAACTTCATGGAGGACATCAGCTCCTCACCCGAGATTATCTTCGGTATCGTGTTCGAGAACAAGTATGCCGGTGGTAACTTCATGGCCAACCTCTGGATTCACAACGCAGGCCGTGCCCGCTGGAACTTCTCGGGCTGGGCAACAGGCGGTGGCGTCGTGTTCCCGCAGTTCCTCGACATCTATGAGGAGGGCGACACCCGACTGGAGAACACCTGGACCGGCGGTCCGCAGTATGCCCTCGACGGCAGTCCTATCCTGCTCGACGGCGAGCCTCTCGACTATAGCCGTGAGCTGCACAGCATCGACAACCCCGGTTGTTACCCGATGGAGAGCTGGCGACTGGTGAAGTATGAGATCAAGAGTGGCGACTTCGGTTCTAGTTACGACGACGTGCCCTACTACCGCTATGCCGACGCCCTGCTGATGAAGGCCGAGTGCCTGCTCCGTCTGGGCGGTTACAACGGTGAGACCGAGGACGATGCAGCAGCATTGGTTACTCAGGTACGTGCCCGCAACTTCAAGGCTGACCCTGCCAAGGCAAAGGTGACAGCAGCACAACTGAAAGGCGGCAGTAAGTACAACTACGGACACCGTGAGAATACTGGCGAGCTCGGTGGCGAGGACAACTGGGTAGAGAACTATCAGGGTGGCGACGACATCGAACTGGGCGGACTGCTCGACGAGTTAGGACGTGAGTTCGTCTGCGAAGCCCACCGTCGCGATGATATCATCCGCTTTACGATTAGGGGTACGAATATGAACGTCTATTGTGGCAAGTCGTGGTTCTGCAAGGATCCTGAGCCAGACCGTCACACCGACATCTTCCCCATTCCGCAGACCGCTCTCGACGGTAACCCCAATCTGAAGCAGAATCCTGGCTATACAGCAGCTAATTAATGGATAATTGATAATAAATAATTGATAATTATGAAAAAGAATATATTATATATAGCAATGGCTTGCCTGGCCCTGGGTTTCACCGCTTGTAGCGACGATCCAGAGGATGCCGTTGAGAAACACGTATATGGCCCGGAAGAGGCTCCTTACCTGCGTGCCGATGCCAGCGCAACGATAGCAGTGAATGCCGAGTTCCGTAAAGGACATGTCTCGCCAAAGACCATCTATCTGAAAGACTATGCCGAGCAGATTCAGACCAAGATGAAGATGACCGTCGATGATATGCTGGCAGGTTTGGAAACTGGCAAGGTGGTGTTCTATAACATCAACACCGCCCGTGGTATCTGGAATAAGGCTGCTGCCACCAAAGGTAGCAACGGCTGGTGGTTCAATGCCTCTGGTCTTGTGTCCGATGCTGCCAATGGTGTGGCCAGCATTGAGCTAGACAAGGCACAGAAGGCTCTTATCCTAAGCGTTCCTGAAGAGTCAGCCGCTGGTGTTTCTGTAGGTGCCAATGTGGGGTTTGCCATCGATAATGGCAAAGACTATGATGACTATATCCGTTTCAACGTTAACTTTGCGGTTACCGACCCGGGAACGATCATTCGTGATATAAGCATACCTGATGGTGACTACAATTATGCCGAATTATCATTTGCATCTTGTGAAAATGCAATTAGTGCATGCTTTGGGTTATCTGTTGCAGACTTTAACAGTGCTCTCGAGGTCGATGATATCATGATGTATATTGTAAAAGATGATGGTAGTTGGATAACAGATGCCAGTTATACCGCAAGTCCAGGATACTGGATGGATGTCAAAAATGTGATTACAAATTGGAGCGCTGACGGGTATAAAGCAGGCAACTTCTACTTCCTGGAGACTCATACAGAAGATGTGGGAATGCGTATAGGACGCGCTCCAGCGGTTCCATCCGGATCTGGAGTTAAAGCACATTTTGTATATGCAGACAAGAATGATTTTAGCAAATATATTGAATTCGTCCTCAATATAACATTTGAATGATTGCAATAGGTACTGACGGAAATCGCAAACTCCAACAAAGAATGATATTATGAATAAATATTGTATGAAGCATATTTCAAGACTAATGAGCAAGAGCGCCCTTGTAGCGCTCTTCGCTCTCGGTCTCTTCGCTTGTTCGGATGACGATGAAATCGTTGTCGGCAATATATCTATTGCGGAGAGTGAATTAAATAAGACGGTGGAATGGGACGAGGTGGAGAGTTCCATCACGTTCACTGCCAACGACGATTGGTCGGCCAGCGTCAGCGATGTGACCACCCGTGCCGCCAATACCAAGATTGAGTGGATCACCCTGACAGTGAATACTGGTAAGGCTGGTGAGGTGAAGATGCCGTTCTGTCTGACGAAGAACAACTCTGAGTTCTACCGCGACGCGCAGATTGAGATTCGTTGTGGCGACAAAGTCTCTGTCATCAATGTTCACCAGAACCAGAATCCCGATGCTGTGCATATCATGGACCGCTCGCAGGTGCAGAACTTCGACAAATACACCTGTCCCGGCCCGTGGAACGAAGGTTTCGAGAAAGGTGTAGACAACATGCTGCGCGACGATGCCAAGTGGTCGTTCTGGCGCATGAAGCAGAGTGAGCACTTCTTCGTGTTCTGGGAGCCCGGCTTCGGCTACGATCCCAACTCTACCGATGTGCCCGCATCCCTGCGTGTCGACATCGACGACCTGCTGCAGAAGGCCGAGCAGTTCTATACCACCAATGTGGAGAAGCTGAAGATGGTGACTGTGGGCCAGGGCAAGAGCAACCTCGACAACTACAAGATGCAGATCTATCTGCTCTACCAGCAAGACTGGCTCGCCACCGGCTCAGGCTACGACAATAAGATTGGTGCCCTCTGGGTGAACCCCTCTACCTGTCAGCCCGTCGGTTCGACTATCGGCCATGAGATTGGTCACTCGTTCCAGTACCAGGTGGGCTGCGACAAGCTGCTCAATGGTCAGGCTCAGGAGACCGAATACGGCATGAACGGCGGCTTCCGCTATGGCTTCGGCGAGAATGGTGCCGGCGGCTGTGCTTACTGGGAGCAGTGCGCTCAGTGGCAGTCGTTCCAGGACTATCCCGAGGAGTGCTTCACTCAGGAGGTTCATCCAGCAGTATGGCTTCGCAACCATCACCGCCACTTCAACCATGAGTTCATGCGCTATGCCTCTTACTGGCTGCCTTACTACCTGACACAGAAGCACGGCATCGAGGCCTACGGCCGCATCTGGCAGGAGAGCACCTTCCCCGAGGATCCGCTCCAGACCTATGCCCGCCTGTTCTGTGGCAACGACATGGAGAAGTTCTACGACGAGTACTACGACTATGCCGCCCGTGCCGTGAACTACGACTTCGACGCCGTACACCAGTACCTCTCTCTGAATCCCGGTGCTGCCAACTATACAACCAATGTGTTGCCAAAGGACGGTGGATTCCAGCCTACCTACGACAACTGTCCCGGTACAACCGGCTTCAACGCCATCGAACTGGACATTCCTGCCGCAGGCACAACGGTGAAAGCCGACCTGAAGGCAGTGACTCCAGGCAGTGCGCTTCCCGACGGTGATGCCGGTAAGGTGGTCGACGGCGATGGCAATGCCAAGGGCAATGTCTCGACCTACAACCAGCAGTCGAACAACTCTTCGGCCTATCGCGTGGGCTTCGTAGCCATCTGTGGCGATAAGTCGGTCTATGGCACCATGGCCAAGGGCAAGAACGCCGTGGCAGAGATGAAGGTTCCCGCTGGCACCGACAAGCTCTACCTCGTGGTGGTGGCCACCCCGACCAACTATCAGCGCCAGGCTTGGGACGACGACGAGACCAACGACCAGCAGTGGCCCTACAACGTGAAGTTCCAGGGAACCAGCGTGAAGGGCTTCATCGAGATTCCTGCAGGCGATCCTGAAGACGTGGCTGTCTCTTTCGACGTGAAAGGACTCGACGCTGCCTTCGAGGGCTATGAGGTCACTCAGATAGACCTGCTTGGTGAGGGTATCATGGAGAAGATTGGCAAGGCTTTCAAACTGCAGCCCGCAGAGATTCTGGCTCTCACAGCTTCGCGCGAGTCTTCTGGCGTGGAAGGTGAGGCAGACCTTGTAAGACCCGCAGAAGGTAAGATTGCCATTGGACTGACGCAGCCCGACGGCACCATCGACTACCATTGCACGACCAATGGCATTGGACCGTGGATTAGTGCTGCAGGCTATTCTTCCACATGGGGCGATGGCCAGTTGTACTACGAGTATAGCGGTACATCTTATTACTTCCCCATCGGCTTCAAACCCGGCACGGTGGAGGCTGGCAAGTCTTATTCCATGAAACCTACTTGGGTATATACCAAGGACGGCAAACAGTATAAAGCAGTGATGACAATCAAACTGCATTTTTAAAGCACCGTTTTTTAGGTTTGGGGAGCGGAGCCAGTGGCCTTTTCGGGTCGGGTTTCGCTCCCGCTATTATTCCCCATCGGTCTTTTAGGATATCTGACGTGAATGGACTCTCAAAACAAGGAAAACGCTCCTGTTGTCAGTTTAAAGACCGATTGAGAATGATGCAGAAAACCGATATGTTGAATACAAAGAAGATGAAGAGAATATTTCTTTTTGGCCTGTTGGCCTTGCTGGTGGTAAGTTGTTCGAGCAACAGCGACGAGCCGGCACCAACGTCCGACGACGATGTCACCATCACATATCCCAAAGACACCTCAGAGCACGAGCTGACCGACTTCCGCTGTCAGCTGGTGAGCGACGAGAGTGGCAACCATTGGGAGATCAAGTTCGACCGCGAACAGGTGAATCCCTTCATGGGAGGCGGTGACGAGGAAGGCGTCAGCATCGTGGTGACCAACATGAAAGACGAATGGAAGGCGCTGAAAGACGAGACGGTAGTCGTCAGCGGCAAATATCGCGCACTGCACACGAAGTACTTTCATCGGAATCAGGCCACCATCACCTATTATTCCTTTGAGATTACACAGGTGAGAAAATATGAGCCCAAACCGACAGAACCTAAGTATCAAGTAGCAAAAATCACCATCGATGTAGACAACAATATGGCCGTGACCAGCAAG